>Ga0325405_1000456_pt1 | contig 39358 bp, 15 predicted proteins | sample PopdelMetagenome_21_FD_205663 | JGI IMG/M metagenome (GOLD analysis project Ga0325405, IMG submission 205663) | Populus deltoides microbial communities from Bellville, Georgia, United States - Xylem-Control-R2 | ecosystem: Host-associated > Plants > Phyllosphere > Stem > Wood/Secondary xylem... | reverse complement strand
AAACAAAAACATAATATGGTTTTTGTTTTTTAAACAGATTAGAGAATGGAAAGCAACGTTTGCTACTCAGTTGAGAGGTCTTGAGTTTATAGATAGAAGTTGCTTATGTGGGAATGGAAAGCATGACACCCACCAAAATTCTCATACCGATCCCAGCTGCCAATCCTAGCTTGGTAGCCGAGGACGGAAGTCAACCCTAATTCATCTTTTGATCCCTAGTACCTGCTGAATTGTAGTCTAGATCGGGCGGGCCAGTGATTTTTTTAAAAAATAATAATATTTAAAAAAAATAAAAAAAAATTAACTACTAAAATTTATTTTTCAATCTACAATCTCAGTTTTTAGTGGAAAATTAAAAATTAAGTTTGATAAAATTTTAACCTAGGCTAAAAAATTACTATGTCCGTGCAAAGAAAATTTATTTTACCACAAACAAATAAAAAAAACTCGTATTTATTCTTCAATTTGTTGTTCAAGATTATAACCTAAAAAAACATATTATAGTCTCATTTAACTAAATATAATGGACCTTTCTTGGATTGAAAGCTAATGAACCTAAATTAATAATCAACTAACATAGCCTAATAATGAAATAAACTACTAAACAATATCTAATGAGTTAGAACAAACACAAATTAAAAATAATTATTCAAAAATAAATAAAATAAAATACTAAAAACAAAGTCTTCATGATAAGATTTCTTCATATAACTTGAATCTCTAATTTTCATACATTCTTGACATATTTCAGTCTTAACTTTAAACACGTCATTCTTTCTCATTTAGATGTATTACTAAGCTTATCATGCATGGTTAGAAAGTTTAAGATATCTATAATATATAAGATTCTTTTATATAGTCTCATATTTTTTTTCTTTTTTTTTGTCCTCTTTCCTCTCTCCTAAAATTAAAATGTTTTTATCAAACTCGTTATTTTTTTAAATCTTTTTTCAAACAAAAATAAAACACTCAAACTCTTTTAAATGTGTTTAATATTGGGGTGTTCTATACTTTTTTAAAGTATTCTTTTCATATTGTTTTTAAAATTATTGACATTAGAAAATTAAATTCATAAAAAAAATATACCTAGAAAAGCATTAAAAAACACTTTAAAAATTAGGTTATAACTAGGGATGAAAATTCAATCCAAATCCGATAGATATTGACCCGACCCCAAATGAGTACGAATTTTTTAGACTTGGTGAATAATGAGTAAGGTATAAATATTGTCAAACTCGATCCAAAACTTGTCTAAACTTACTCGAAATATATATTTATATTATATAAATAAATTTATAGAATATTTAGATTTTTTTAATACAATATGACATGACTAATGTTTATCATTTAATCTATATATTCACACTTCAAATATATATTAACTATTTTAATTTTTTATTAATTAACAAATAATAGTAGATAATGAATATTTATTTTATAAATATCTAAATTTTTTATTTAATAAATTAAAAATATAAAAAAATCAAATCAATGAATATCTACTATCACCTAAAAAAAAAAAAACCTGTCCAAACCACATTGCTATCAGTGTGATCGAACGTAGCCGAACCAGAATAGCAGGAATTAATTGGGGATTGGGATGGTTTCTGGACTCCACGGAACCCATCTCTCACCTTTCATTTTTGGCAGTCGAGCTTTTAATTAAGTTAAGGCTGCACAGAGCCTCGCACAAGTAACCTCGCGCATGCTTATCAATAATTAAAAAGAAAAAAAATATAAACTTTATATATATATATATATCATCAATGTGCAGCTATGCCCTGACCCAAAGAGGTTGAATCAATGGATATGTGGTCACAATTATATTTCTTATCTCCACAGGAGATCGGATTTTTTTTAGAATGTGTTTGATATTAGAGTTGTTTTTGCGGTTAATTTTTTTTTAGAAAAGCTATAAATTATAGTGTGATGTGTATTAATTAATTAAATACTTTTAAATTTACAATGGAAGCAAAACACATATTGCACACCAATGAATTTTACCTCAAGTTTCATCCATTGCTCCTCGTTAGGATGATGGAGAGATCGCTTGATGTTATGGTAATAGTTGTATTTGAAAGTGTTCTTTATTTAGAAATGTATTAAAATAAATTTTTTATTTTTTTAAAATTTATTTTTTTACATCAATACATCAAAACAATCTGAAAACATACACAAGAAAAATCAATTTAAAACAAAAAAATAAAATGACTTTTTTTAAAACAACGCACTTGAACCGAGACACGAAAACACGGTTTACGGGTCCAAGGCCATGTAGGGAACACATCGAGCCCATTTTGAACGGAAGTTATCTCTTATACCTCTTGTATCAATCAGCATTGTATTGTTATTTTCCAGAGTGATCAAGTAGAGCTAAAAAACCCATCATGTCTACTCTATTCTGGTTGTCAATTGCCACAGATACTGATGGCACTTTGTGGGCCTGTAATTGCGTCGTTCACGCCCATAATTAATCCTTATCTTCATCAAGGAAACAACACGAGTGGTGGCGGCGGCGGTGGGTGGTGGTGGAGGAGACTAGAGAGCTGCCTTGTCATGCTCCTTCCTTTTCATGCATATAAACAAATCACCTCTCTCCATCCATTAGCATGACCGTGCGTCTGCGCCCTGAAAGCATAAACGGTCCCCTGAAAGTCTAAAAAATAACACCGAAAATCCTCTTGTCCTCTTGTAGTAGTCAAGGATCACAGCCTCCTCCTAGCACAAGGCATCACTCTGGCAGGACAAACACCCTGAAGTGAACAGATCCATGAAACTGTATATTAATGTCTGGTTCGACACTTCAGAATTGACAATTCACACTTATTTGAGACCAAATCGATTAATTTAATTGGACCTTGCCTGGACTCTCTCTTTAAAGACAATAATTGAGGTTGATAAACAGGGTAACATGGACAAGTCATGTGTTAGAATTGAGAACATGATGATTATTATTATTATTATTATTATTAGATTTATTTCTGAGTTAATGTAAGCCTTTAATTAATTAATTAATTAATTAAGTGGCTGAAGGCTAATTTGGTGGTACGGTTGAGTGGTCATGTCCACTGCAAGAAGACAATCTACAGGCAACTCTTTTGTTTTTAAATTAACATGATAGCCCGGAAATTTGTGCGTGATGTAACTGATAGTAAGACTTGAATTTATAATTATTAAAAAATAAATTAAAGATTTTATTGGTTAATTTACCCCTTAATCTCTGAATGAATTGGCAGTAGCACGATTTCGGTCTAAAAAGTTTTGTTTTAAAAGTATTTTTTACTTAAAAATATATTAAAATAATATTTTTATTTTTTAAAAATTATTTTTAATATTAATACATTAAAATATCTCAATCATAATAATAATTAATTTTAATTTTTTTAAAAAAACTAACATAAAAATCATTGAATTGACTAACGGTACCTCTAATCATGTGGCATCAGAAATTTTCAGGGGCAGACCACCGAGGCATCAAAACCTAGTTTTCTACTTTTAGTGTTAAATTACGAAGGAAGTCCAACCAATTTGCTCTCGCTATCATCGGCTACCTTCACGAGGTCAAGGTCGGAAGAGACAGGAAGAGTGAAGATCCCAACGAGCAATCCTTTTATCCAACGGTTCATATCAGAAAATCAAGAATATGCTCGAGGAATTCTAATAACAGTGATACAAAACACAGGCAACAAATTTACCTTGCACCCTTATCTACTTACGTGGAGTACATCGAGTAAGGAGGAGAAATACTACTTTAGAAGGATCCACGTGAATATAAACAATATAAAAAAGAGACAGTAGATATAAATAATATAGAATTATGGCAAATAAAATCATCGTGTATAAAGATTTTAGTTCAAGGTTTTATTATTAAATATATATATATATATATATTTATTTAAATAGTTTGTCCCTTCAAAAAATCTATAAATAATCCAACAAGCATAAAAACTATCATAAACATAATGGAAAATCCAAAAATAAAAAAAAAAACTAGCATGAATAAACCATAAATATAGAATCCCCTTGTAAAACTAGGTCTCGAGGACTTCCTCATAAAATCTAATGATGATTATAACGAAGGTTATAAGCTTTTTCATTAAGGCGGTCATTCTGCATAACCCGAGTCTCTTTTTGGGTTTATCTTTATCCCATCGATCCATAAATATTTGTGCAAGGCTATTCATGTAGCCTGGTTATGAAATACCCGTAATTGACTAATCATAACCACGTGTATTGGTCTACAAGGACCGAAAACAACTCATCTTCAAGTTTTGACCTTCTATTTGCTTACATTACTATTATCGTCGACCATTAAAAGTGGTGTTAATGCCTTTGCATTCTATTAAACTCTGGCATGCTAGCACTGTACAATAATCATGCTCTAATAAAGTAAGCTTGGAATACCTTCCAGAACATTCCTAATCTTTATAGAATCATCACTAATCATTAATGTCTTATTCCACACCTTACCATTTCTCACATCATCATGATTCTTCATGCTCCTGTTCTTCTTTTTCTTCTCCATAAACTATGATAAAAACAAATATTTTTACTCTTACTCTCAACAACTACCCATCTCTCCTAAGTGCCAACATTATATACTTTTCCTTTATATTGAGACTATACATGTTAAGTCGCTTGTCATATATGATATTTCTATCATATTGATATAGCCTACCTAATAATAGATAACGCATATCCATAAATATCACATCATATCAAACACTATAAAAAAAATTCTCTTGCCTATAAAAAATAAAACAAGATAGTGTTTGTCCATGATTACCTTGTTGTCTCAATTCAGATTAAAGGGTTTGGGGTGTTTTTCTGTGTTGAGATGCAACTCCTCTATTGTCTTGTCCGACACCACATTCTCACAACTACTATTATTGATGATTATATTATATACTTTGTCCTTGATAACACAAGTTGAGTTGAAGAGACTAGTGTGTAGCTAATCCTCGTATAAATCACCCTTAGAAGCAAGCAATCTTTTTTGAATGACTTGAATAACATTGTTATCTCTTTATAAAACCTCATCACTACCATTTGAACCATCGTAAACAAGATCACTTGTCTCTTCATTAGGTTTTTCTACTAACATATTTTTACTTGAACAACTCTCTAACTTATGGCACTCAAAATTCGATACCCAGTTCATAATATATGAAGCACCAAGATATAAAACTAGATCCAAAACTAGAACTCTGACCTATGATTTGTTTAGTTATTGATTCAGGTTGAACATATGATTTCTCTTTGTTGGTATGCATCCTTTATAATTTTGACCGGAGCAAAAGTTATCTTTGTTAGTTACTCTGACAACTTACTATTCTCATAGTCAAATCCCTTTAATAGGCTTATGAAGTTGTCCATAAACACTCCAAACAAAACATGTTCTTGATAGATTATTGTGATCCATTTAGGTAACTGGAAACCAATTGTTCTTCCACTTCTAATAGATCATTCCTAACCACTAGTTAGTGAAAATCATTAGTATACTCGTCGACGTTCATCCCACTTTATCTCAATGTATAGAGTCGTTCATGTAAAGCCCAAGTGTACCTAAAAGAAAACATGTTTCTTCATCTTTCTTTTCATTTTTTCATAATCATTAATCTTTTGTTTGTCTTGTCTTTTCTGAGACCTTTTCAATTGCTCCCACCAAACACAAGCTCCCCCCTTTAAAATGATGGCAATTAGCTTCACCCTTATCTACTTCGGAACTTCTACAATCAATCTTTTTATCTTTTCCATCATCTTTCTGAAAAAGAACCTCCTCATCCTTTTTTACATGGGAATGTCATGTTATGTAACATTTTCCAGCCATAATTATTCAATAACATACAATAACTAATCACCAAAATCACGGAGCTTGATACCAACTAATATAAATGAAAATAACACAAGAAAGACAATAATCATAAGTAACATAAAATTGCATCTAATAGGATCACCATATAAAAACCCTAATGCAAAATTGTATTACTAAATAAATTTCTCTTCAAATAGTTCATCTCTCTAAAAAGCTTAAACCTTTTTAAATAAATAAACTAGGAGATTCAAAAAATAAAGATTAAAAAAAAAACCCCAACAACGCCTTTTGTGCCTAATTTGGAGGTCTTCTAGACCTCTACTAGTTACAAAAAACAATTTTCTTTATAGAATTGAGCTTTTAAAACTACTTAGTAAAACTTAAGTACGATTCAATGACCAAATTAGAAGTTATAAGTCATTTTATCATCTTGATCTTTCTATGCAATTAAAGCCTTTTCTTGGCATGTCTATATAACTGACTGATTAAAACCACCTGCATAAAAAATATAAATTGAACTTTGGTGATTTTCTTTCTCCTTTAAAATGACAAAATCAAATGGTAAAACAATTTAATTAAATTAATGGTTAGCTAACACAAAAGTGAAATAAGATGAAAAATCATTTCATCATCTTCCATATAAAAAATCTCATGCACAAATGTGACTTTTTAGGTATAATTAGTTGTGTACTTGTTTTCATGTTAAAAATAATGTCCAAGTAACATAAACACATTTTAAAGAAAGAAAGAAAAAGTATGTGACTCAAGTCATAGACTGGACCATGTCAAATAAGTTGGTTTCATTTTAATCAGATGATAAAAAAAATAGATAATAATAACAATTGGAACATATTAAAAAAATGATAATAATAACCTGAAAAAATTCATGCTAATTTAAAAAAAATTAAAAAATCAAAATTGTTTTGATTTGCTTTTTATGAGAATATCTTGGTCTTAAGATCAAGGTCATGAGTTTTGGCATTTTAACTCTGATTAAATCGGGTCATTTTTTTTTTCTTTCTAAGAGGTTATATCGGTCTCATGACCCAAGTCACAGGTCCTTCAACATTGAACTTGTTTTTTATTGGGATGTCTCCATTTTATGACTCGGGTCATGAGTTTGATGAGTTAACCCAACTGACTCATTTTTTCTCTTTTTTTTAATTGACTTTTTTCCCCAATTTCATCAATTAATATTATCTTTGATTGAGAATTACACTTCGTGATTTGTTTTGGTTTGTTTTTCACTAGGTTATCCTAGTCTCATGACCCAGTAATAGTGCTTAACGGTTAACTCGGGTTGACTTGACTTATTTTTTATGTCATTTTTTTAATTTAGATTTTTACAAATTTATCTCTATGGGAGTTATCTCAGTTTCAAAATCAAAATTATGGATTTGATATGTTAACCCGAGTTAAATTAGGTTTTTTATTTTATTTTTTTGTATAAGGTTATCTCGGTCTGATGACCTAGGTCATGAGTTTGGTGGATTGACTCAGGTTGTTTTTTTATGTTTTTATTTATTGATTTCTTTTTTTAATCTCATCCTTCAATATTGGGTTGGTTAGGGATTGAAATTCATAACTTGTTTCGATTTATTTGTCATGGGGTTATCTTGGTCCTGTGACCGAGTTGCAAGTTTGACATGTTAACTCGGGTCATTTTTGTAGGTTTCTTTTTAATTATTTTTTTCAATTCCATTCTTTAATATTGGGTTGATTGAGAATTATGCTTCATAATTTATTTTGATTTACTTTTTATAGGGTTATCATAATCTCATAATCTAGGTCATGAATTTAACACATTAACCCAAGATGACCCAGGTCAATCTTGAATCTTGAATTTTCCAATTTTGAATTTTGTTTTCTCCCTTTAATAAAACCGTTATATAGCCTAATTAGAAGAAAGTGGCTTGGAATTATGATAAAAATACAAAATTGAAAGATAAGGATTCAAAATATAAAAAACAAAGAAAATATGTGGCTAACCCCACATTGACGACAATTTTTATTTTGGTTCAAAAATTTATTTTCTCTATTTTCCAATCCCCAAGTTAAAGAGGAGAGAAAGAAACTCACCTGAAAACAATAAGGAGAGAGAAATCAGTTGGTCTGATCACTTTTCGATAATGAAAGTCGTCGTTCTTGATGTCAAATGATCCTGACGAAAGGAGTTTAATTATTATGGGTTTTGTCTATAAACATGTCTAAAAAAAGAGATCAAGTTTCATTTTGATTTGTTGTATTTGGTTAATATTTTTCTTTAATATTTGGTTGATATTGAATGGTTTTTATATTTTTATCATATAATAAAATAAAATAAAAATTTAATTGAATATGATGAGGTTTATAATCTAAGTTACTAGTTTGATAATTTATCCTGAATTTTTTTAACCCATAAAATTAACAATATTATACCAAGACGACTCTTTTATAATGTAATTTAAAATACAGACTAGATAAAAAAAATAATGCCAAGTTTTATTTATTATATTGGATTTAGGGAGCGTTTGGAAATATATGCTAACCCGTCTTTTAAAATTTTCAATTTTTTTTTTAAATTAAATTTTTTTATATATTTTGAATATTTTAATGTATTAATATCAAAAATAATTTTTAACATTTTAATATATTTTAACATAAAAATACTTTAAAAAACAATTACAGTTACCATTACAATTAGAATGATAAAATACTCTTTTAATGATAAATTGCTAACTGCTAAAAAAATTTCTGTGACCTAGATATTATTATTTTGCCTTCAGATTTGTTTGTATCCACGTGAAGTAACCTAGTTACTACTGTTAATGATAAGAAATGGTTAGTAAGTGTAAGAGCTAAGAGGCCTATGATCAGTCTCAGAAGGACAGGACAGGCTTTTATAGATTCTTTTGTGTTTGGAAGTGGCAAAGAGAGATGAGATATTATAGTATATTTTATTAGGGTTTTGCTTGTCTTGCTTAGCACTCATTAAAATATATTGGCTAAGTCAGTATTCCACGTGCTCCTGGGGACTCTCCCCTCCTCAGTCCCCCTCTCTAAACTCTTGAATGCACTTGGTATTTTTATCACAAATTAGAATTTACACTGCCTGAATCTGACCGTATGTTCCCTTCCTCCTGTTTCTGTCTCTCTTCACATCTCTCTCAAAAACACCAAAAGCTTAGTCAAGAGCTCCTCGACCAAGAAAGACCAAGACATCAAGAAAAAGATTTATATTCTATCCAGGAATCATAAAGATTTTGGCTGTGTTGCTGCAGTATTATCGTAGGTTTCCATGATGGATATGAAAGGAGGAGTTGGCGTTGGAGGAGGTAGAGTTGGTGTAGGTGAAGAAGACTTGGGGGATGGTATGCAATGCAGTGACCATCCTTACAGAAACAACCCAGGTGGTATCTGTGCCTTTTGTCTTCAAGAAAAGCTTGGCAAGCTTGTTTCTTCTTCGTTTCCTTTACCTATACGTGGCTCTTCCTCTTCCTCCTCTTCCCCTTCTTTTAGATCTGATATTGGTGTTGGTGGCTCTAGCAATGTTGGTGCAGGTACTTCACTATCACTTGCGGCGCGTCCCACAACAACAAAATGTAGAAATGATGGTGGCAGTAATAGTCACTATCAAGAATATTACACAAGGAGGGCCAGGATCCCTTTTCTTTTGGCTAAAAAGAAGAAGAAAATCATGGTAGCATCATCAACATCAGATCGTGATATTGTTTTCAAGAGAAGCAAATCTACTACAACTCCTAGGAGAAGCCATTTCTTGGATGCTGCTACAGATGATGGTGAGGATTTTAGCCCAAGAAGGAGAGGGTTTTGGTCATTTCTTTATCTCTCGTCTTCGAAGCCCGGTACTTCAACTAAGAAAACAGAAAAGGTGTCTTCTTTGGCTTTAAGTACAAGAGCAATAACCACCACCTCCACAAATGGGTCCACGGTGAGGCCAAAAGAGAAGTGCTTGGGTTCTTCTTTGTCAAGGAAAGGTGACAGTATTGTGGTAGTGGAGGATGATGATGATAGTCCTAACAGCCAAGCAACTGCCTCTGCCTCCACTTTTGAGAGAAAGGTGTCAAGATCTAGATCTGTTGGGTGTGGGAGCAGGAGCTTCTCTGGTGATTTCTTTGAGAGAATCTCTACTGGGTTTGGTGATTGCACTCTAAGAAGAGTGGAGTCCCAAAGGGAAGGCAAGCCAAAGGTCACTTCTGGGGCTTCTCACATGAAAGAGAGGGTCAGGTGTGGCGGTATCTTCGGTGGGTTCAACAAAACCTCCTCCTCGTCTTCCTCTTCATCATCATCTTACTGGGTCTCATCATCAGCTGAAGACATGAATGGGAAATCATCAGGAGCTGGGCCTCTTGCTCATGGAAGAAGCAGGAGCTGGGGTTGGGCTTTTGCTAGCCCAATGAGAGCTTTTGGCAGCAAACCCTCTTCAAAAGATGGAAAAAGAAACATCAAGCATACCACTCCAAACTTGTCTGCTATTCCTTCTTTGTTAGCTGTGAGAGGCTAATGTAGAAGAGTTTGAGACTGCCGGTGCTACAATACACATAGTACATTCTATTATCCTCTTGTTCGTTTAATTTGTGCTGTTCACCATCTATCCTGGTCTGATCAGTCATGTCACTAGTGTCATTACACTTTTTTTTTTTTAATTTTTTTGAAATTTATGGTTACATTTGGAAATGAATTTCCCAGTAGACAGTTGCTTGTTAAGTGTTATATAATACTCTATCATCACAACCTAGGTGATTCAGTAGACTGCTTGGACTTGGAGTTGGAGAAGGAGAAGGAGAAGAAATGTTTATGTGCAATATTCTTAGTTATCTTCGTGTGTTCTCTTCCTGTGATTTGCCAGGTTTTTTGTGCTTTATCTTCTCTTCATGTTTAATTATCCTGTATAGTTTATGCTGTAAGATCTGATGTAATGCCAAAGAAATATGTTTTTCTATGAAGCTAAAGAGCCGAAGACTTGTCGATTGTCACATGTGCACGCACGTTCGGTGTTGCTGGACACATTGCTAGCTAGCTAGGGCTACAAACCCTAAGATGTTGTCCTCCCTCTTAGCTAGCCGTTTGAGATTTGGTCAAGTTTTATCTTTGTTTTGGACAAAACTCCATTGATCATTGGAGATAGCTGTCATAACGGTTATAATGATTTTTTTATTATTTATAAATGTATTAAAATAATATTATTTTTATTTTTTAAAAATTATTTTCAAAAAGTAAAAATAAATAGAATCTATCTGTCTCACCACTAAAGTAGGCAATAAATTTCTGCCAGTCTTGTATGGCATCGCTGTACAATTGTATTTTCACAATTTTTTTTATTTTCAAGGAGAAAAATGCTTCTACTGAACTCTAACCAGGACATGAACAACTGTAAAAAACAAAAGATACTGTTGTGCAGTTATTCGTTCACGGGGAATTGTCATTGTAGTTTTTCACTGTCAGGTTCCAAATGAATTATTTTTTTTTGCCTGTGGTATCTTTCCTGCCATGTTGCAGGCATTGCATTTCTTGTTCAGAAATTGTCAACTTACGTTGTAATTGACGGTAGTTTTTTTCAGAACGCTTAGGAAGATGATCTGTTTTAGCAGTCTCATAGAAAGTAGATTTTAAGAGAGAAATTATAAATTAAATATATATTTTAATAAGATTCATGCAAAATTGTTATAAACAAGGAGCCTTAACCTAAAAGAAACAAGAAACGAAATTCGTGGATACTTTGCCAACCCAATACTGCTTGAATAGCTTTGGCACAGTATAAGAGGAGATTATTTGATAAAATTCGATGAAATTTGCAAAGACTTTGGGGGGCACAAATACACTTCCCCACAGAAAAAAAAAATCTGAAAAGATACGCGAACCTCAATTTAAGTATAATTAATTTTATTAAGTGTAATTAATTTTATGATAATGAAAGATTTATATAATCATTAATTTAAAAATTTAAAAAAATTAATCAGTTGTTTTTTAGAAATTATCAGTATAAATTTCAAAACCTTTAGATCCGAACATTTCTAGTTTTAGAGCTTGTTTGGCAGTGTGGTTGCGGTTGCTTTTCAAATAGCTTTTTGTGCCGAAATACATGCCAATGATGTTTTTTTATTTTTTAAAAATTATTTTTGACATTAGCACATCAAAATAATTTAAAAAGTATAAACCGCACTTAATTTTAGTAAAAAAAAAATTTAAAATTTAACAAAACACAGTTACAAATGCAATGCGAAACACACCCTTAAAAAAAAATCTGAAAAGAGATGTATAAGATGTTCCATGATGAAGTACTACACAATTGCAAAAAGACGGAGAAAAGGCTGCCCGGGGAGGGGGAACACAGTTATTGGCTCAGAACATTAATAAAAGTGGACCCTTGATTCATGTACTTTTTTTTAATCCCAGAAGCCTTAGATTTTGCCTGTTTGCTAGGTGCCCACAAGCCCTTTAGAGGTGAAAAAAACTTGCGGAGCACTCGATTGGACTTTGGAGCATTGGGAAAGTGCAAGACTTCTCGAGATCCTGGAAGGGAAAACGAAGTTGTGCTTAACAGTGAAATTCAGTTCTCTGCAATTTTGGGCTCACTCACTCACGTTCTGTGTTATTTTGCTTTCAGGATATGGAGCCAAGAGAAAGGAAGAACAGGAAAGGGTTCATCCCTAGCCGTATTTCTATGCATGATGGTCAATATTGATTCAGTGCTGCTGCTGGCCCATGTCTCATAGTTCGAGACTTAGGCCTCACGATACAAAGATGTGAAGCAATGATTAGACATGGAGCTCCCCCGGAAATACCAAGGCTAAAATGAGCCCACACATTTTCGGGCCTAGTTGTACGATTGGGCTCCATACTCTTTGGGAATTGGGATCATGTTTGGACCTCTTGGTGTCTTGAAGGCCCATCAAGCATGTCATGTCCGCCTCCAAACTGGGCCTGGGTTATCCATAAAACCCAGTACGACAACATCCTCGGGTAGAAGACTTGCAAGTATCACATCCACACAAAACCTCGGATGAGTAGACATGCCTCGAACCCAAGTGTTACTGTTGGGTGTATGACCCTCAGGTCAAATCTGGTCTACCTGCCTCCAACCATGCAGATAGAATATAAATGCATAAAATGAAGACACATCTCTTACTATGCGCTCCTTGAAGATTAGTTTTATTATCGTCATTAACAATAACTAACCTATAAAATCCAAAACTTAAGTAGTTTCTATTGACTAATTATCACTATAAGCCAGTGTCTCTTAGTCCAAAAATATATGTGACAAGCACATTGACCACTCTACTCCCTTCATGGACACATTTATCCGGGTTCGAAGTTATATAAACAACTTTGAACCCTAAGGCAAGCCATCTTCATATTCTCCTAAGCAATCATCTCCTCTACAATCTTTTTTGAAATAGAGCTATATTTTTTCTTTAAGTTCTATAACACACACAACATAATCTTTTAAGACTTATTTTCTCAATCATTGGTGTTAACTTAAACATCAAAGGTGCCCTAAAACTGATATGAGACTTGTTTTACAGGTGCTATATTTTTTCTTTAAGTTCTATAACACACACAACATAGTCTTTTAAGACTTATTTTCTACATCATTGGTGTTAACTTAAACATCAAAGGTGCCCTAAAACCGATATGAGACTTGTTTTACAGTTGTTTTGTTATCCAAATCCAGCATTATCAACCTTTCAACCTATTCATCATTTTTAGGGAGAATTTGATTTTTGCGAGGTTTTATATGAACCTCATCAGGATCAAACTTGAGATCCATTATTTTTCTTTTTTTTTCTTCAATGATTTTGGCATAAAAAAACGTTATGGTAGCATATTTCTTACTTTGAAAAAAATTATTTCGCTAATATAAAATTTGATGAAGGTTTATGTGTAAAAGCTTTGAGAATTCACAAATTATAATTGGAAGATCAAATTAAAATAGAGAGGACCACAATGTAAAACACAGGGAAAATGCATGGCTAATTTAAAAGTTGGTGAACATTTTTTTTCAATTTAATCATTTTATCGCTTAATCTCACAAGATAAAGTTTTATATTGTAGTTGAAAGATCAAATTAAAAAAGAGAGGACCACAATATAAAACATGGAAAGAGCACGTGCCCAATTTCAAAGTCAGTAAAAAGTGCTTTCCGACACACATATTTTTCTTTATACTCCAATTTAGCCCTTTTAGTTTTTGGAGTTTTAATTTTATACTAAAAGTTCATTTTGTTTATTTTTTAGTCACTAGATTTGGGGGAGAGGGTGAAACTTGCCAGAAAACTGCAAATGAGAGATAAAGTTGTTCTTTGGTCACATTACAACGATAAAAAAATGATGATCTTGGTGTCAATGAGTTTTATTTGACGAGAAGAAGTCCAATGAGGTGTTTTAAGGCCTTCATCTTACAAAAAAAAAAAAAATAGATCGTGGTTGAAAGAGATTTTTTTCCAATTTAATTTTGTGTTTTTTGATCAATTTAAGGGTGTTTTGAGATGAGAGAATAGTTTATTTACATGATAATGATATTTATTATGTGTTTTTAAGTGAAAATAGGTTGAAAAATAAAATTTTGAACCCCCGGTTGTATTTTCCAACCACCTCTCTAGTGATCAAAAACTAGATAGGAAGACAATATATCATTTGCTTTTAAAAAAAATAAATGACATGTCATCCATTGTTTTTGCTAAAGCAAAAAGGCCAAGCACAAGGAACCCACTAGTATGCCATTTGCTTTAATCAGACTAGACATGCTAGGCAACTAGGCTCAGACGTGTGACTTCTATATATTGAGGTCATTATGTAATTTATTTATTTATAATTATTTTTTATAAAAATAAATAACTCTACAATTTCTAGGCAATTTTTTTTTATCAACTTAATCAATTTGTTTGATTAATACACGTGTCAACATTTATAGTCCCCTTAAGCTATATAACGAATCGACAATGCTTATAATTTCTTTTATACATTAGAAAAATTAACTTTTAATCCTTCACGCAATGGAGTGCGGGGAAAAAGGGCTAGTTATAGCATACTTAAAAACATGTGGGATTTTCATTGTGCTTTAGTCACTACGCAAAATTTTATATTTTTTCAGTTTGGTCCTCAAACTTTGTTTTTGGATAATTCAGTCTTATTTAAGAAGCAATTGATTTTAAATTCTTATGAAATGGTGGGATTGAAAGAGTGGGGACCAAAATGAAAAACACGGCAAACATATGTGACGTACCATAAGTTTAAAAAAATATACTTTGGTCCTTCAACTTAAACAATCATTCAAATTATAAAATTTTGGTCCCTTGAAATTGTTCCAATTCCTTTTAATATAGAGGTTTATTTTTGTTATTTTTTGGTTCCTGGTTGAGAGAGGGGTTGCCGGATTCTGGCAGTAGAGAGAGAAACTTGTTGTTGACATCGATTTAAGCCGCCAAAATAGAGATTTTTGTGTCAAATTGTTCCATTTGGGCATGAGAGTTCATAATAGATGTTTTTGTACCTTGAAAGTTTGTGAAAAAACAAATCTGAACTCGAGTTGATTTTTGGTTTCGGGTTTGGTTTTTTGAGGTCATGGATAAGTTTGTCATGGTTTCTAAGGTGTTTTGGGTCAAAAACAGGTTGAAATTTTTTTTATGTCAAAAGAGTATAGGCTCTGATTTTAATATGGGTATAACAAGCAATGCATTGACTGTTTTTTTTTAAGGAGCGGACTGGCCTAGCAGCACCTGATCCTTTTTTCATCTATTTTTTTTTATTTCTGCTTTTTTGTTTTTTAAAAAACCTTCATTATATTTACATTAATACCCCTTCTCTCTTTTATTTTGTTTAGATTACCTCTTTTAAATAATATTGAATTTTTGGTTATGTGTTTAATTTTCAGAGAGGTTTTTCTGATTCATCTATGGTTTTGTTTTTATCTTTTGTATAGATAAACTATGTTTTTAAAAATAACAAATATTTATTTTCAAATGATATTTTTAATATGTGTAGTCTTACATGTTATTTATTTATTTTATTCAATCAATTTAATGTTTTATTTTTCAAGATTAAATATCTTAATCTACATTTGTCTCTTAGTTTTTCAAGTTTTGTTTTTAGGTGTCATTAATGATTTTTTATTTATTTATTTGCACATATAATTCTTAATTTATTTAATTACATGTGTGCACAAATCTTTTGATTTGTTATATTTTTTTAAACTAAAAAAATATTAAAAAAACTTGTATATATAATTTTTTATAAAAAATAAAAATATTTAACCACAGCTACGCAGCGCGAGTCTAAATAACTAAGCAAGGATGGTTTTTGATGGGAATATCAGAACTTTCACAATTGGGCTCCAATGTCCACTCAAGATGCCTTAAAAATTGTCCTGTGCCCGAAATGAATAAACTCGACGGACTTATTAACAAATGGTCTCTTGATCTGATTTCTCAGGGAGATGATAAAATGCCCACTTAAATTGTTCTTCCAATTTGATTTTCAGCCCACTTTATAGCAGAGAGTTGGCCCTAATGGTTTATTCTAGCTACCGGAGATCATCATGAATTTTATATATAGTTTCCATATTGATGCCGAGTACTTTCTTTGTTCACGAGGACTCTCTTAGTATAGAGTTGGCCCCAATGGTCTATTCCAGCTGCCGGAAATCATCATGAATTATATAGTTTCCATATTGATACCGAGCACTTTCTTTGTTCACGAGGATAATCATCTCTCTCTCTCTCTCTAATTATAACTTGACAAAAATTCTCAATGAACTCTCTGTGACCTTCCATGATGTTATCAATTATTTAGGGTTTATGGTTCTTTGCATTGTGAAAATTGAATATCATGAACTAGTGGCGTTAATTGATGGCATAATTCTATAACATAATTGCAAATGTCAACCTCATTATTACATTATTGAGATTTAGTATTTTCTTTTTTCAAGTTACTACTATAAAAATAAGTTTTTATTAACAAAAACATTAAAATATTTGAGATGAAAGTAATATTCATATAAATAATAAACCACCTCAATTTGTTTTTCATTCACGTCCTTTTTTTTAGTGTCATTTTGCTTCACATCTTACCATTGTAGTTTGATTTTACAAAATTAACTCTCTATAAACCATGAAATGATATTTAGATTATGAACAATGAAACACCTTAAACTTTTTTTTTCATTGGGTGCTTTTTTTTTTTTTTGCATTCCTTTTTTTATCAAGTTCTTTTGCTTTTAATTTCACAATTGTAGTTTGATTTTGCAAAATTAACACTTGAAAATCTATGAAATATTGTTTGGAATCATGAACACGCAAGTCAATGCAAGATGAAAAAAATAATAAAAAATGATGGAAATTCGACATAGGATAAAGACACAATCTATTGTGGGTTACGACAATTGATGGAAATGCGACATAGGATAAAGACACAATCTATTGTGGGTTACGACAATTACCCATAATGTTTTTTTGCCTTTAATTTTTATTTTTCATTTGACTTTTTTTATTTTCAGTTTAATCTTTTCATATTTAGTTGACTTCTGATTGGTTTTGGTGTGTTTGTTTTGGTTGATTTTATATTGAGTTTTCACGATTTTAAAATTAAGTTTTGATGTTGAATTAATATTCAATTTAGAAAAATAAAATTTAATTTTATTGATTAAAACTAATTAAAACTTTAAGGATCTAATTTCAAACTGAAATAAATATTCAATCTTTTTTTCTCATGAAATAACATTTTATCTCAGCTTCTCGACTTAATCTTTGGTTAGGGTCAACATATTTATTGTCATTTATTGACACATATAATTTTTAATTTATTTTATTAAACGCACATCTATATTTTTTTTAATTTGGGGTTAAAATTTTTCTTAATGGTTAACAACACTTGCACTCTTTTTTGCATTGAAAAAAAAAAGTTTCATCTTGCAACATAACATGAAAAATCAAACTAGTGCTTGCTTATTACGAGAGAGCTCAAGGAAAAACTAGTGATTGATCAATTTATTTTTGATATGTTTGCTTAGAAGTACATAATTAAAAGGGACAAAGGCGGGGTAATAACCCAACATGTCTAGGCTTGATTGAAGGCCAAGCCTAGAAGACATGGGTTTGGTTTCCTTCCAAACCTAACATTCTTGAATTTAGCTACATACTGAGCCTAAATATATATGGGTTCAACAAGGTGTCAGACCTAATATTATTGAATTTAGCTACACATTGAGCCCAAGTGCATATGGATTTGAAAAGGTGTCAAACTCATTACCAATGAGTTTAGAATCATTCCAAACCAAATACATATGAGTTGATAAACTTTTTAGGCTCCATGTTGGGTTATATGGATTTGTTTGTTTATTATTATTTCTTTTAACATAAAATATTAAAAATCAAGAATGATCATCTTTCTACAATCCTGAGTGCATAAATGTCTCCAAAGTGTCTTCCATATTTTTATCAATATTAATTTTATGTAAGAGATATTTATCCTTTATTAATATTGTGTAAGAGATGCATATCCCTTATTAATATTGTATAAGAAATGTTTATCTTTTATTAATACTATCAGGAAAAAATAACATTTTAACCCCTTCATTTAATTAGCTTAACAAAGTTCAGAAACTATATATACCATCTGAATCACACTTTTTTTCTATTTTCTATTCATAATGTTATTTAACAGAGCATTTATCATACATAACTAAGAACAAACACTCTTATTTTTAATAATTTAAGTCTATTATTTTATTTATTACAATCTTTTATTAAAAATCACCGACTTATAATTAGAAGGTTCCTAAATCTCCTAAATCTCACAAAGAAGGATTGTTTTGCAAGTATTGAATCTTTTATCACCAATCATCAACTTCTTGAACAAGAGGGAAATATTAATGTGAACATGTGATCCAAAACACTCCAAAAACGCTTATTTCCTAGCATATTAAATTTTAGAATATCATTAACTAATATTCTTCCAACCTCTATATTAATTATAAGGGATGCTTTTCTTTCACAAAAGCTTTAAATCTTCAATAACTACAAACACTGGATTGAATAAATGCTATAAAATATATTTTCAATTTAGAAAAATTCTGCATAATTGCCCCATTCCCATTCCATTAGAGTATCGATCAATCCAATTTGATTAGTTTCTCAATTGATATTTTTGTTGTTGGTTCAAATTTTAAATGATGTTTTATGATAATAAAAATCAATTCACTAGAAGTATCTAATCATATATTGGGTAAACCTTAATCCACACCACCAATTTGTTATTTCTTTTTATCAATTTTATTCTCAAATGAAATTTTATTATAATTATTTGATGAAACTATTATTTCATATAAATGATGTAATTTGAAAAAGATTATTAATATATTGATGAAGAATCTCTAAAATGATTGAAATTTTTTAATGAAATTTTTTAAAAAATTAAAAAGAAATGTGTAGAAAAAATTACTTGGATGTAAAATTAAAATAATATTTGTTAGTTTATTTTGAATAACATATACCACAATACCTATTATATCACAAATACATAATATATAAATTATATAGATGACTTAATAGATATTTTCATGGATTAATCATACTATAAATTGATGATGTCAAACTAGTAAAATAGCTAAAAAAAATAATTTTTAAATTGATCATTGAATCAAAATTAATTTTTTTTTACATGAGACTTGCTTTATCTATTCATCTATTTCATGGATTTTCAGCCCTTTCATGGATTTTCAGAGATTAGGCGTAGAAAATTCGGTTTGGCTAATTTTATTTGATTTCCGTTAGATTTCTATTGCTAGTAAAGATAGGTCTTCCGGCATGTTTAAAAGCATACTTGAGCATATATTTTTAGATTTTATTTTTAGATAATAAAATTAAATTTAGATTTTGTATGATTATTTATTGTCAAAAATAAATACTTTTGCATGCATCATATCCACTAGGATTTAACTTCAAAGCTAGAACATAAGAACATAATCTCTCATAAATTCTATGAAAGTTTGATATAAATAAGAAAGCATAAATTGTAATTAAAAATGTGTTTAAAAATATGATAATAATTATTTTTTAAAGTATTTTTAACTTAAAAATATATCAAAATAATATATTTTTTTTATTTTTTAAAATTATTTTTTATATAAAAAAATCCAAGAACACCAAAAAAAAATATTAATTTAAAACAAATAAAAAAATAAACTTATTAATTTTTTTCAAAATAAAAAAACAAAAACAAATACAAACATAAACATACCATCAAATAAGGCCACACTACTATTCATTTTTGATGTCTGTGATCAAATAACAAAGAGCGTGACGCGACCAAACCCATAGCCACCACCATCTAGTAACAGAACCATATCCTGCAACCTCTACTGTGGCCTAACCCTATGGCTCAACACCATTTCCCTAAGTTCAGCTGGATCGATCTCTGCTACATAATTAGCAGGCCTGTAATACCCAGTAACTGGATCGGGAGCCCATGCAGAGTAGGCCTCAGAATCTTCTTTGGTCACCGCCCCATCTTCCATTTTCCCTGTCATAGCACTGGTCCTTGACCCACCCCTACCAAAGCTCGCTGTTACAGCAGCACTGATCGGTGCAGCAGCCGCGTAACCTCTCCTGTACACAGAAAGAGACATTTAACCATTCAAATCGCAGTCCCTTTTTAAAAATAGTGATCATATAGATGTTCATCAAATTAACTGAATCTTCGAAAACTAATTCCGTTTATGGAAACAAAAACAAAGCGAATTAAGGTTATAACAACAAGAGTACTGACCGGAAAACAGAGAGGGAAAGACCATCAGCAAGAGAAGCGACAAGAAGCTTAGCGTTTGGGAGAGAGCGAGCCATTTTATTTATGGTTTTCGTGTATTTATATGTATATATAGCTGCAGATGATACCGCAAATCCTTCTTAGAGTGGATTCTCAAGAAGAACAGCGTCCTGCAGATCAGCTAGCTAGCGGCTCGCTCTCTATACAAAGGTGGTGGTGAAAATGTGAGATTAGGGTTAGAGGTGTTTATAAAGGAAGTGAAAAGAAAGAGAAGCGTCAGGTCATTTGCTGCTGAGGGGTTGTCTTGGAATTTAAGAATGTTTTTTTTTTCTTATTAAATAATAATTTGTTTTTTTGGTGTTAGGAAATTCTTTTGTTATTATTAGGCAAACTTGACCACCCAACCATTGAGATAATTTCAATTATACATTCAAATTATTTTCCGTATCAATTATACCATTAAATAATTTGTATTTTTTAATAGGATAATTCATCAAATATAGTTATTGAGATTGTTAACAACTCTTTTATCTAAAAAAAAAACTACAAAACGTTGTTTATACCAAATAGAAAAATTAAAATTAAAAAACTATTCCTTTCAAATAAAAAAAACTAGAAAAAAACTAATAATATTAAATAGGAAAAAATATATATATATAAAAAAATCTAGTTTGAAAAAGAAGAAATAAAATAATTGAAGAAAATATTTATTTTTCAAAAAATCTCTTTCATCAATTTTTATGGATCGAAAAAAACTATTACGTGAAAAAAAAATAAAAAATATTAATAGGTTAGAAATAAAATATTAATATTAGAAGATAGAAAAAAAAATATTTATTTTCTAAAAACACTTCAACCTCAAATTCCCTTCTATTTTATTTATTTATTTTTGGAGATAATGTGACGAACATAGAATGATTTAATTGAGAATTTTTTTTTAATAATACAATTGATATTTTAGATGTATAATCTAGACTATCATAATAATTAGATAATAAATATAAAATTTGTCCTTTATTATTTAATAAATATAATGAAAATCCAACTAGTTTGTAGATCCAAAAAAATAATTAATAAAAAAATATTAATTATTCTCTAATCACCATGAAATTTAAAGATATACCCTTAAATCATTTGAAAAAAGTGGTTTTAATCAACATGCATACGAGAGTATCTTTATAATTTAATTAGAAAAAGAGCCTCCCGAGTCGTGACACGTAGTATCGTGCGCGTAAATGGTCCCCGTCCCGACAAAAACTGAGATGATAACGTTGCCGGATTTTAGGGGCCAAAGGACACGTATACAGAAGGTTGTCAGGTTAGGCGTCAATATATATCGGGGATCAGTCTCCATAAATCTATATCAGAGTGAAATCAGTCCTTGAAGTCTACCTTTACAGATACAATGTATCAAATTCAAAACCTCTTGAGCTTGCAAAACGGATCACAATTACAAGTACATTGAATCCATACCATGGATGCTATGGATATTTTATCTCGACGACTCAGATATATTTTACCCTGAAAAATTAGAAATATTTTGTTGATATTTTAAATTTTTCTTATAAAAAAAAAATATGAGGTGATATAAAAGGCGGGAATATCCTTTAAAATGAGGTTAAATTTTTCTCTATAAAAAATGTATTTATTTTAAGATATTCTTTTAAATTATGACTGTTTTTTTCTCTCAAGCGATACTCATTTAATTATTGGAGAGTCTCCAAATACATAAGAAATGATTTTTTATAAATATCAAACATGATCCACTAGCCACCTCGTTAAGAATTGATGAATTATATTGTTGGAACCAGAAGATTAATCAAATATCACAAGCATCATCTTGGCTCACAAGCTCATAGGATAAACTCGGACTTCATCAGGTATCTAGTTAACTCATTGCTTAACACGTAATCAAAACTTGATTTGAATTTTTTTATCTCAAAATAACATCATTTTGATTATTCTTAAAAAAAATTAATCTGAGTTAACTCGGAAGAACCCGTTTAATCTATGATCTGAGCCTTGTACTTAGTCAATTCCCAAATCTGGTTTAATAATTATGATTAAAACGAAATAATTTCTAGATTAGTGATACAATTATAGATTTTTAATTTCTAATTTGATCATGAAATAATTTGTTATATATATATATATATTGAGTTGCTAATATTACACTTGGATAAATGAAACTTTTGATGCGATGAATATTATAATTCATGAGGTTTTCTTTAACGAAATTTAAGTGAAAAAAATATGTAAAAGTTAATGTATTAATTATTTTTATTATTAAATAAAACTGATTTTCCTTTTTGCTACCAGTGGTTCTATTAAATCGAGAAATGCAAGCGAAGCCCTTATTTTTTTTTACTTCAATTTTTACTAGCAACTTACAATTCTCACATTAAATAATACCATCGTTTAAATGAAAAATAAGTTTTTACCCCATAGAAATTAATAGGTTATGCTATATTCATAATTTAATTTATTGTGAAAAAATAAATAAAAGTCATCTTACAAATGTTATGGGTCTGTTTTTACTCTTTAAAGACCAGTTTAATAAATTCATACAGCTTAGGGATTAACGCTGATTATGAGTCATTGCCTCCTCAGGCTAGCCTATCTTCTAATTAATTAAAGATAGATACAAAATTAAGGACGCAATTAACTATTATGTGATTTTCCTCATAGTTTTCAGAACCGGTCTGGTTTAAGATTTAGGTTTCAGGTTTTGACTGAATTATCCGGGTTAATTTTTTTTTGACCGGGTCTTGCTGGGTCGCCGGGTCACGCCGGGTTTTTCTTTCTTTTATTTTTTCTTCAACCCGACCTGGTTCCAGTCCCTGATCGGCCAGGTCCCGGGATAAACCGGGTTTGAAAACTATGATACTGCTATTTACAAATAGTGAATACACTAGCATACACGAATTAGAATTTTTCTCACATGATCTGATTTATAATAATATATATTTGTTTAGACTCTGTTTTGTTTTTGGTGTATATATTAAGATCCTATATATGTTGTTTTAATTGCATATGCTAATTAAGACCCCTATTAATTTTATTATCTTGTTTACTTAATTTGATGAACAAATAATTAATTGCAAATCCCTCCTTTTAGTCTTAAACTATTTTTATAAACTAAGATACTGAAATTATCATTTATTGATATTTGTTTAATGTAAGTGTTGATTTTTTTTTAATTGCATGTTAACTCAGTTTGTTTGATTCATTTTAGTAAATATCGTATTAGTTCTTAGAGTGATTATCTAGTCTGGCAGAATTCTTATTATTGCTAATTTATTTTTATTTATTGCTTTTTATATAAGAGAAACCAAATAAGAAGTAATTAGTTACATTTAATTTATCCAAGATCTATCTTTTCTTTGTATAGAATAAATTTGAATAAATGTTTTTGTTTATTTATCATTATCTTTATTCTTCAATTTAATTCTATTAAATTTTAATGTTTAAATATCATTTAGAGTCTTAACCATATTATTACATGTTAATATAATGTGTTCTTAGAAAAACCTATAATTAACACTCAATCTAAAAGTTTTTTTTAATTGAGTTTATATGATTTCAATCTTTTTTTATAACACTGAAATAAATGTTTAAACATGTCGAGTGACTTAACAGATATGAACACACCTCATCCCTGGTTAATTGTAAGAAATTATAAGCAAGGGGTTGTGGGATAAACTATCCCATGATTCAAATATTGCACATATCAGAGCTTGTAGGTTATTGCATCTTATAATTAGGCTATTTGTTTAGCCTAGACTTTTCTTAACACAAAATAAATGAAGGATGATATATTATTTATAATGAAGACAATTTCTCTTGCTTTTTTTTTTTTAGCGACGTGCCTTGCTTTTAGTAATGAGTTATGATTTTGTGTCCTTTTTTTGCAATAACTTTCATCTTATAACTAAAGTAGAGATTTATTGTGACAAAGCAATGCCATTCAGATTGAAGAATTAAGGGAGAACATATCAGCGAATGATTAATTGAATATTCAAGAATCAAATTTGGAGAATTATAGATGGATATGTTGACGACATGTTAGTAAAAAACGTAATTTTTGAACAACATCGCTAAATATTGAAGAAGTTTTCTCCGTATTGCTGCAACTCCAGATGAAACTTAACCCTTCCAAATGTGTTTTTGTAGTTAAAGGAGAGAAGTTTTTAGGTTTTTTTGTGAGCTTTAGAATTGAGAGAATTTAGGCTTTAATACAAACCTCAAACAGCTATAAAAGCCAGGCCTTGATAGATTTCATTATTGAATGTTGTTTTGAAAGACACTTAGATACACCTGATCCTTTATCTTTAACGACATAATCTTCAGTCAAACTAGAGGCTCCAATAGAACCATTTGTGATGTTTCCCACTTAGAAATTATATGATTAATTGAACATCAATGGAAGTGGAGTTCGAATAATACTTGTCAACCTTAAAGAAAAAATATTGGAATATGAAGCCCATTTTAAATCCCCAACCATAAACAATATAACAGAACATGAAGCTCTTTTAGCTAGACTACTCCTTGTAAGGGCCTTGGATGCATACTCAATCAAAGCTTATAGTGATTCTCAATTGGTAGTTAGTTAATGCTAAGGAACAAGTGAAACAAGAGAACCAATCATGCATGTATATTTTTAAAAGGTTTTGCTCTAAAAGCTAAAGAAGAAAGCATTTCAATCATCCATATTCCAAGGGGAAACAACTATCGACATGATCTCTTGTCTAAATTAACAAGTTTAAATCATGCTAAGCTTTCTGTCAATGTTTGGATTAAAGTTCTGGAGAAACCAAGTGTTAGTAAAAAAAAAGCTAGTGGTTGTTCCCATCAATATTGAAAATGATTAGAGAATTTCAATTAAAAACTATATGCTAACATTAAAGCTACCCTCAAACAAAAATAAAGCCATCCATCTAACTAGATAAGCATCAGGGTATTGTATAATTAACAAAATCTTCTATAGAAGATCAACTTCAACTCTACTATTAAAATGTTTATCCTCAGAAGAAATCACCTATATCTTGAAAGAAATATATGAAGGCATATGTGGCTTATATACAGGATCTAAAGCTCTTGCTGCTTAGGCCATACAAGTAGGTTTTTATTGGCCAACTGTACTCTATGATGCCACATAATTAGTGAAGAAATATGATCAATGTCAAAGGTTTGCCTCGGTCCCCCGACAGCCATTTGCAAAAGTGATAACCAAAACCTTCCTTTAGCCTTTTCACAATGAGGATGGACATTATAGGTCCATTCCCTAAGGCCATAAGCAAAAAAAAGTTTGTCCTAGTAGTTGTTGATTACTTTACCAAATAGGTTAAAGTAGAGACCCCAACAAAGATAACCACCAATAAAATATTTTAATTCTTTTGGAAGAATATCATATGTCGTTTTGGAATTTTTAAATTCTTGATTACAGATAATGGGATGCATTTTAACAACTATAAGATGAGAGAGTATTATCAAAGGCTTCATATCGATCATCGTTTCTCCTCAATATCACATCCTCAAACTAATAATCAAGTTAAATTAACTAACATAATTCTTCTTAAAGGGCTAAAAAAAGATAAAAGAAGCCAAGTCAGAATGGGTAAAGATATTATATGAAATCCTATAGGCTTAAAGAACCATTTAGAAGATGTCTACATGTGAAACCCTTTTTCTCCTCCCATATGGAATTAAAGCCATGATACCAACTGAGATTGGATGTCCCACTCACTGGGTGATCTACTATACCTTGAAAGGCAATGAGCACGATCTTAAAACCAACCTTGACTTCATAGAACAATAACGTCTGACTACTGTAATTAGAAACGAAGCCTATTGTCGTAGTCTAATTTTTGAATTTTCAAATAATAATAATAATAATAAAATATAATAATTTGAGAATTGAGTCAAGACCATATAAATTAAAGGTTCGGGACTAATAAGAAGGAAATTATAAACTTGGAAGATAATTTGGCCAAAAATTGAAGGAATTGATAAGTTGGAGACTTCATTAAACTTTATATATATATATATATATATATCAAAATATAAGTATGTATTATAGATTAAAAAAAAAATAGCAAAGGTGGTGACCCAACAAGTTAATATACAGACATGTACAATCTGCCCAAAAGAAAGCCAAAAAGCTAACAAATGCCTAGACAAGCTACGACTATATAACCATGAATAATTAGTGGGGAACAACCTCCCTATGATAACAAATATAACCTATTAAACAGGTTAGTAAAAAAACCTATTTTATGACAGGTGTCTAAAATAATTAGCCTTGAAGTTGATTCCACATATCAATACACATCTGTCATCAAACTTGCGTCTCATATGTCTGCCACATGGAAGAACCCGCTTGGACTAGCTACTCGCCCACGTATTGCCTATGCAGCAGCATTGCATGCGTCAAAACCAAACCACTTCATTAAACTTTGATTTAATTAATTAATGCAATCAGGAGCTTAACTGAAGAAATATCAAAGTTTGGTGTCAACTTGGATCAAAATTGAAAGAAATTAAATTCTAGGGACTAAAAAGAATAGGTGTTGATACTATAGGGGGGTTAATTGTTTTTTACAGGGGTAATTTTGAAGTAATTAAAAGTTGAAAAGTTAATTAAGAACTGAATTGATTAAACTTGAAACCAAGGATTGTTTTGTAAATGATGCTGAAATTCAGGGGTCCAACTACAATTAATCCAAGGGTGAAATAAAAAAAAAAAAAGAAGAAAGATTTTCATGAATAAAAGTCTAATTGCTAAATGGCAAAACTTCAGGGGACAAATTGTAGATGTTCATTTCAGTAAAAAAAAAAAATAACGTCATTTCTAAACCAACTGTTTATCCTCATCCCAATAGAGATTTGTTTAACCAAAACTACATCAAATCTGATCCAAAACATGGATCAGATTTATCTTCTAACCATACCTGTTAGTAGCCTCAGTTTCTCTCACCCACATGTTGCTCCTTCGATGCAAGGATTATTCGTCTCTAATAGTCTTGCAATGGCAGGACTATTGGTGTCCTATTTTCCTCAAACATGGAGTAACGATCCATGCTTATCCTCATCCCCAGGATCGTTATCCTAGGAGGGATAAGATGAACCACCAGGGCATTCTCTCGCCCTATAAAAGCCAGAGAAAGGTCGTTCACCATATGAGGGGGGAAGAAGAGACAAACATATAGAGAGACAAAGAGGATGTAAGAGAGGCAGAAAAGAAAGGAACCCAGAAAGCAAAAAGAAAAAAAAAAGCCAAAGCAGAGAGAAGGAAGACCAGAAAAGAAACAAAGAAAAATAGAAACAGGGGGGAAGGTAACATTAGCCAGTTAGCACACCATCATCACCTTCATCTCCCGTGAACTAGGTAAGTTCTTTTTCTTCCCCTGGTTTGCAATTTTAATACCTTCTTATTATGCAAAGCGTGCGTGATTTGATGCTCATGTGCTCACAATTATGGATCACTAGCCTGGGCTAGTGACTAGGTTGGGCCAGCCGAATCAAGCCTAGCTCGTACAGTTGGGCTAGATCCAGCCCCCCCATAAAAAAAGGACAAAAACTATTGAGACCATGCTAGGCCTCAAGATTAACTGGCCCAAATTTCTTTGGGCTAAGAATGTGTTTGGCAAAACACACCTTTATGCTCTTTCCCTTTAATTTTACTCTTAATTATGTTGATATTTAGCCAAACGGACCTTTTTGGATATCATAAAATTCTAACAAAATTTGAGGACCCTTTTGGATTTATTTGTGGGTCTATTATATTTTTTTATGATTTCACTGAGTATTTGGATTGTAAACTTTTACCGTAAAATGCGAATCTAGTATGCGATACATGTCTTTTTTTTAAAAAAAATAATAAAAAGATATGTTTTGTTTTCAATCCAAATTTTATTGATTTATTCATTGACATCGGAGTCAATAATACATTATTTTTTGGTTATATAATATTTACCAACGTCAGAATTAGAAGTATTCGTAGTCGAATATTCATTGGCACCAGAGTTATGAATATTTTAAGCAGACCATAAAAAAATAGAATAAAACAAACCCTTAACAATTTAAGACAAAACCATCAATGCAGTCTACATCAGGTAGGACCCTTAAGAGGTGAAAGTATTTTCTCTTTTGCGTAACAAGTCTCGTGCTATAGAATCTATGTTGACCAGTAAGGGTTCCTAGTAACTGTAATACTAGGTGATGACTCCTTAAATCAGACATGTTTCCCCTCTAAGAACAAGATACTAGATATATGTTCTTTCACCATTAAATTTTAAAAGGTCGCCGCGATATCGGGTGCGACACTTACCATCTCAGAACTAACCAGTATCACAATGATAGGTTCAATAATAAAATATTCAAATTTGAGGATTTGATCCTAAGAAAGCTGGAAGATATAAACAACAGAAAAAGTAAGGACAAGCTGACCCCAAAATGGAATGGTCCTTTAATAGTTGTGAGAATAATCAAGGTGAATACTTATCATTTATAAGATATAGGAATACTTATCATTTACAAGATATAGAAGGGAAGAGTCTTCCCTACGCCTGGCATTCAGATCACTTAAAACTATATTATAATGAGTAGAAAGATGAATATATATTTCTATCTATGAATGTTTAAATATGAATGTATTAGTCATTTTTTCTGTATATTTCTAATCAACTCTCTAATGGATTGTTATGTGGTCTTCCTAGTGCTATTTACACAACTCTCTAGGGGATTGATATGTGGTCTCCTTGTGAGCATTAGTCTCTTAACTCTTTAAGAGGTTGGTATGTGGTGTCCCAAGTACTATGTGCTTCAACTTTCAAAAGGACTAATATGTGATCTCCCTAAGGGCAGTAGTTCCTCAACTCTTCAAGGGATTAAAATATTATCTTCTTAATGCTATTTGCATAACTCTTTAAGGTATTGGTATGTGGTCTTTCTAATGCTATTGCACAACTCTTCAAACGATTTGTATATAGTCTCTTTAAGGGCAATAATCCTTCAACTCTTCAAAAGATAGGTACAAGATCTCCCTAGAGGCAATAGTGCCTAGTACCTCCAACAGTGCATTTACCCAACATAACCTTCAGCGATGTCCAACATCTTGGGTCCCATTCTATATTAGTCAGCCCTTAAAAACTTGCATGTATACTTGTAGCCGAAAGCCACTTCTCCACTCTAGAAAGAAGGGCAATAACCACATGAACAATACCACACGATATAAACAAGGCCAAAAGTCCATGCTGCTAAACATGGGTGTTGGACCCATGTTGGCTACTTAACCAAACATGGGTGTTGGACCTATATTGGTTACTTAAGAAAGCCTTTCAAAATATTTAGGAACAATAATGATTCAAAAGACTTAAAATATAGAACAAAACCAATTCCCAACTTAAATTAAGAAACACATGCCTTATGGCTAAATTTAATGTTTTAAATGCCTAAATATTCAATAACATTAAAACAAGTAAAATAAAATAATAAAGGTAGCTACATCTCAATGTTAGGCTCATGGGTGAGATAGGATATATGTTTATGCTCCCAGCTCCCCTTGCATCCGGGTGTAGGCAATTCTGAGAGTGGCTATCTTAGCATCTTGAGTAGCTTTTTCCTCAAGCCTACGTATCATTAACCTGTCAGAATGATACTACTCAATGGCTTACTCCATGACCCTTTTTTTATCAGCCCACCGACTTTTCGAATGAGCACACATCATGAAGGTCTAAATAAGAGAAAAAATAACATAGATGAAAAAAAAGTAAAGATACAAATTCTTAAGATTAATTAATGCATTAGAAAAGGAAAGTGAATTAAATACTTGTTCATATTTGGAAGGCCAATTTCCCAATGATGGCCATATGACATTTGTAGCTAAGGTTAATTAACACGCCAACATCAGAGAGGAGGGCAGCAGCTTGTCCAGGGCATCCATCACCTCCACTCCTCTAGGCCTAATAATGGACCTTCCCTGAAGAATAGACTTCATCATAATCTTTTCCTCCTCGCTCAAGTTAGGAAAGCGATGAGGAGGATAGTCCAGGTTCAGCCTAATAAAGAAGTCTTTTATCCCTCCGAGGTAAGGCCTTCGACTAGAAGACCTAAAGAGCCTAAGGATTGGATAAGGGATCGTTTCCACATCAAAATATGAAGCCATGAAAACTTTCCTTATTTTCCATCATAAGGCTGCCTCTAAGATCACTTAAGTTGGGGTTGGCTCCCTAGCACCCCCTAATATAGGGGTATACGTGCTTCTTGTTGCCTCCTAGTGAACCTCTTAAACAAAAGAGACATCTTCAGGGACCTCTTCAGCATGAGAGTTAGTTGCAAGAGTCTCTTTGATGCTCACAAGGGATGCTTTTTTGATCATTTCCCTATGAATTAGGGGTTGGTTATCTTCAGAAGGACTATGTTTATAAGATAAATAAGTATGGATGGAAAGGGCACAACTATGATGAGATGTGGAGATATGGCTAGGTATAAAGATTGAGGATTCATTGGCCTCAGATCCAGTTGGCCTTAGCAAATTTCATGCACAAAGAAATATTTAGGAGATGAATACATATATAAAACCAAAATAAAATGCTAAACAAGAATTACATGTGATGCAATATAATCTATAGGCTATGTCGTTGATCTTAAACTAAGTGCGAAATGAGTCTAGCCTAACACATACCCTCTTTACCTTAGTGTTAAGGAATGGCATTGTTGCACCCTAGTAACTCATTAACATCCATTATCTTTTTTATTTCTTTGAGCGAGAGGAGTTCCCTTTAAAAATCTCCTTCATCGGCCCCTTTAGCAACCTTTCCTGACCTCTAAGGTCTGAAACCTCTTGAGGAATCCCACCCTTCCTTATTCTAGTAGAAGAAGGTAGGGTTACGCTAATTTCAAATCTTGGGCTAATCTTAATGGTTATAGATCTTTGACGAATGTCACTCATTTCAAGATTAAAGCTAAAATTCCCCTTAGGAGATGCTATCTTCTTCCCTTTTCTGGAAGTCATTCTCGGAAATACTCAGGAGTTTTTGAATTAAAAAAAAAAGGAAGAGATGAAGATGTTTTTGTTTAACTAAATGACAATACTCTTGTAAAGGTTTTCTGTTCTTATAAGAGCTTTTAACAAAAACTAAAGGAAATTTTGGCAAAAGTAAAAAGAAAAAGAAAAAAAAAGAAAAAAGGTTTATAAACAAGCCATTGCCTTCAATTCCCATCAATGAATGAAGGACAAATGGTCCCATTATAACCCTAGCAGGGCTAAACGCCTACTACATTAATTACTCGCCTTTGATGGTCTTCTCAAAATATTTGTTTCATCTTCCTTAAAAACCCTTTTCAAGTCAGCACTAAGTTCAAATGTTTTTTCCCTATAGAAGACAGTATGTCTCTTAACCAGCTATCTCCTAAGATATCTTTTAAGCCTTTACATGTCATATGCATTAAACTTGAAGAGCAACTAATAAGTGAATATTTTTTTACTCAATATTTTATGGTTTAGAAGAGCCCAGGATAATGTGGGTCTGATAATATGCTAGACCCAATACACTTGGGTTTAACCATCAGCTGAACCCAAGGTAATGTAGGTCTGAAAATATGTCAGACTAAATATGCTTAGCTTTAGCTATCATGTGAACCTAGGGTAATTTGGGCTTGGAAATATGCCGGACCAAATATGATTGGGTTCAGCCATCAACTAAACCCAATGTAATGTGGGTATGACAAATTTGTTAAATCTAATACACTTGGGTTTAACCATTAACTAAACCCAAGGTAACGTGGGTCTGGCAGGTTGCCATACCCAATATACTTGGGTTCAACCATAAGCTGAATTCAAGGTTACATGGGTCTGGCAAATTGTTTGGCTCATTACACGTGGGTTCAACCATCAGCTAAACCCAATGTAATGTGGATTTGACAATATGTCAAGCCTAATATTTTTGGGTTCAATCATTAACTAAACCCAATGTAATATGAGTCTGATGGATAGCCATGTCTTTTTTCTCTGAGTTTGGCCACATGCCAAGTCCAATTTTAGATTAGTTATGTGAACTATTTATGTTGATCTCCCTACATCTATAGATGTACAAAAGGTCATTTAAGGTGTCTGTCACACTTAACATCTTATTAATGATGTGTAAGGGATATTTGTCTCTCATTAATGCAACCGAGAGCAAAAGACTTTTTAGTCTTTCATTTCCTTAAAAATGACAAGGTTCAGGGGTTATAAAAGCCCTTTAACCACTTAGGTGAGAGGTTTAGAACTTTTTCTTCTCTAAAAGCATACATATATTTCAAAGTATTAATCATCTTAAAAAACAAAAACAAACACTCTTATTCTTGGAATTTAAGGATCTTTTCTTTCATTTATTGCCTTTCTCATCTGACTTTATCATCGGAAGGTCATTAAGTCCTACCAATTAAAACTATTTTTGTAGGTACTAAGGCTTTTACCATTAATTTAGTACTTCCCGAGCTAAGGAGAAGAAAATTGTATACTTGAACATCTTAATTAACCACTATCCAAAAACCAAAAAAACATGTTCCTTAAATATTCTAGACTCTGGGACATCATCAGTAACCAATTTGTATTATAATTTATTTTTTGATATTAAAATATTTATTTAAGAATAATACTTGTGTAACTAGTTTGATTTTTCTAATTTGATCAATTAAAAAAACACTATATCATACATGGCGGCATGATAAACAAGAAGAAATGTCTAGAATATATATATATATATATATATATATAAACTAAGAGTTTTTCAACATTCTTTAATTCCAATTCGAAAATTTTATCATATATACATGTTTTTGCATGTGATTGTGTTACACTAACTTTATATGGAATGATTATTTACGTGTGTGTATGTGTGTGTAGTGTTATACAATAAAATGTGATGAAAGAGATATTGAAAAATTAAGGTTTGAGATACTCTTATTCAGTGTTATGATAAGTCTAGAATGATTAGACAATGATTGAGATGTGAAATTGTTGAGTATTGAAGAGAAACGAGTTTATAGTCAATAACTTAAGACCTTCCAGTATAGAGAAGACTATGCCAAAATTTTAATAGATTTCTCAAATGAAGATCTCTCAATGGAATATATAATTCACCCAATAATTGTAATAAACATAAGAAAACATGTGTTGATTGCATAAATGTTACAAATTTGGTCATGATCCCGAAATTAATCCTATAGAAGGAAAATTATAAAAAATAATAAAGCAAAACTCTAAAAAAAAGATAAAAAAAACATTAGCTTTCAAAAAGAAAAAAACTAACCCAATCTAAATTCTAAAACTCGCAACTCATGAAATCCTTGAATCGAGTTCAATTAAGAAGTTTAATTCTAAACTAATTAAATTTTGAATGATAAAATTATGAAAAAAAATCAATTTAAAAAACTTGTCAAAGAAAAAAAGATAACAATAAAAAAAAATAGAGATCAAATTTGAAAGGAAAAAAAACATATAAAGAATGAAATCATAAAAAAAAATCTAAGGAGTGATCTCAAACAAACTAAATAACAATTAAAAGACTAATATCAATTTTGAAAGATAAAAACAATAAAAAGACTGTAAAATTAAGAATAAAAACTTTTTTATTCATTGAATTATCACTCAAACAACCCAGCTAAATAAAATATCCTTACTAATACCTCGTATAGTTATGAAACTTGCTTTAAAACTTGAGTTTGATGGATTAGCTAGTCTTTTTAACTGGACTGATTATATTGTATGGAGTTAAGGTGGATTTGACTTGTTAAACTTTTATCTAATCCAGCGTAAAGCCTGATCAATCACCTGGCAACAAGAACTATATATGATCCATGAAGAGTGGTTTAATTAATTTCTGCTTCAGCTGTTCTTTAATTTTTAATCTTGCGAGCGGCGCCCATTTGTTAATGTTTGTGCACATGATGACGATCTTGCCTGTTGTGGTTGTTTTAGTTCATTTCTTTTATCAGATGGGTGGCTGAGAGCTTTGTGACCTTCCCTTTAATTTGACATGCACACTATCATCATTTCCTACCTAACTTCACTCCCACTTCACTACTAGTAGATAAGGTGTGAGTGGAATTAATACAATTTATTAAATGTATAAAATCAACGCAAAGATTTGGTGATTAAAAACATTTGAATCTAAAGATGCTTTTTTATATAAAAAAGAAGAAGCTAAGGTTCTGACTGTGGTCTTCACAGTCAGAACCTCAGCTTTTTTTTTAAATCTAGTAGGTATTTTCTAGAGGCATTTTCACAACCAGAGGGATAGATATACACGTAAATCTCTATCCATACGCATGCTAGAGGTTCTGACTGTGGTCTTCACTCTACAAGTACAGGCTGATCCTGCCCTAAATCTTACGAGCATGGTGTCCCATAGGAAGCTTTGCCTCTACAGTTAAGAGCTGGGAATTTTAAGGTGCCAAATTGATGAAACAAGACAAGTTCACCACTTTTTCCTCTGCTTAATCGGCAGACTTCCCATTATTTCCGAAAATTGTACAAATCCCACGCCAATATTCCCTTTGTCAGCTTTGCAATGATTGCATGCTCTTGATGCTCAAACTGGGGTTATAAACTTATACATGCATGATCAGTTCAATGCTTACTTTGTTCATTTGTCTCAGTCAATCATGCTATTTAGCGAAGTTATAGGGACTAGAAATTGCTTAAACCACTCATAATTTCTCATTTTATGCCAAGGAACCGATGTTTCTTGTCTATCGATCGACTGGTTTAGGCTTTATTTTTAAATTGATGTATTTTTAGATTTTTTTTTATAATTTTAATATGTTAATATTAAAAATAAAATAAAAACATCATTTTAATATATAATTTTCAATTAAAAAGTATTGGTCATCCCACTATAAAACACAGACATGGGCATATATATATATATATATATAGCTAGTGAAGTTTGTGCAATGACATGACTCAAGCTTTTTACAAAGTGAAGTATTAAATTTTGAGGGCAAAGAAAACTCAAGCATAGACTGGAGAGTAGTTGCATATAGATGATGCATGGCCAGTCATGACCTTTATTCCTTGGGAAGCAAGAAAAAACATAACACAACATAATCCATTCTTCGTAAGGAAAGGGTTGGAGCAAAGAGAAAGAACGCAGTACACACGAGTAATACAAACGACCTTATTCATATAAAGTAGTACATAGCAATGGCCAGACTAATAATAATAGTGCCGCCTTCAGCTACGGTGGTCTCCTTAATTTGAAGGCAAGAATCGGAATCCGGCAGGGATGATGTTTGCAACACTCAGGAGGGCTCCCAGAGGAGTGTTCCCGATGAACTGTAAGGATGACAGGAGGCCACCCAGAGCAGGGAGACTGGAGTTGCAGCTGGTCAGCGGTGTATCGACCTTTAGGTTGCAGTTGGTCAATAACGAGGAAAGAATATAATTTAGAGGATCCAGCAAAATAGAAAAAATCCCAGATCCATTGGTGGTTGATGTAGAAACCACATTTCCTCCACATTGCAACTGCACGAGAGCATCTGCAGGAAAAAACCCGTTACTGTAATTACAACTTTATGAGCAAGATAATTAAGAAGAAGAACAAAGTCTAATTATTATTAGATTTGTCATTGAATTTGTGAGACTTTATGATTTGTGAATAAAGAAATTAACTTTTTTTCAATCTGACAAGATTTCTATTAAGGCCGACAACCCCGAAAGTTAGATTAACTCTTGAAATCTTCAGATCTTATATATTAATCTTCTTCTTTTTTATTTTTTTTTTACGTTAGGGGTCTCAGATTTCAAGGTTTTAACACCAAAGATTTCTTGAATTGCAAAGCGATTCAGGTGATTTAAGCAAAATCTGGATAAGATTCAATTAATTTTCTTAGAACAACATTTTTTAGAACTTTTTTTAATCTATCTAAAATGACATGTTATGGATAAAAAAAATATATTAACATAATTTAATATATTACATGCGTTAATCCACTCAACTACTAACTCGGATTTTAGATAGAATATAGGCAAAATAAAGTGTTTATTTGATATTGTATTTATACATGTGTGTGTTTTTCTGGTGCGTTTTAAAAATGTATTTGTTTTTGAAAATTATTAAATTTTTGTTTTTTAATAATTTTAATATATTGGTTTTAAAAATAAAAATAAAAACTAAAATAATTATTTTTAAATATTTTTAAATAAAAAATATTCTTAAAAAATATTCGTTCACCTAAGTAACAAACTTGCCTTTTAACTATGCTTTCCATCAAAAAAAGAAATGAATGAAAAAAAAAAAAAGCTTTGCTCTATTTGACGTGGGATGTGGTGCCATCCCAAAAATAGATTGTAATTTCTTTTATGATAATCGAGGCAATTTCTAGCAAGTAAGAACTTGCATTCCACGGTGTCGTATGTGATGAATGGTAACCATGTAATCATGACAATCTGGTCCGAGGATAATTTACTATCGATCAAAAAGAAAACGAAAAAAGAAAGAAATCAGGGCTAACATACTAGGGAAAACAGGGGTTGCTGTGCCATTTGCACCCATATTGCCATTGGCAGTGCAGAACAGAGTCCCTTGGATGCGGATCAAACCAAGAAGGCCGCCTATAAGCCCAAGCTGAGCTTCAGCAACAGGGGCTGCCAATATTGCAGCACTTATGAGAGAAACAAAGAGAAATGACTTGAACGCCATGGTTTCAATGGCAGTAGTGATATTAATGCAAGAATTAGTGTATAAAGTGATTTTGTAAGTCCTGACATGAGTAGCCATTTATAGAACAAGGGAGACCAAGTTGCAGCAGATTTTGCTGACTAACAGTTTTCCTATCTCTTCCTAATTTGTGGTAATGGTGAGTTTACGTAGGGTAATCTGCTGCATATATGAGCATGAAAAGAAACAAAGCAATTCTATTGTCTTGAGTTTTTCCTGTCAAAATCTTAGTTTTGTCACGAAGCTCTAATTCTTCCTTCCCCGTGTGTGCCTCATCTGTGGTCTTCACCTACAAAACCCCCCCACCCCTAGTTTCCATTAGCATGCCTTCTGTCTCTCGAAAAAAGATAGTCTTCTTTTTCTTGCCTCTTTAGAATTTATAAAGTAGAAGGGGCTCCAACTTGCTCTGCATAGCTGAAACTCGGGGATTCTCCGATAGAATTGTTCGTCTCCACTTGCTCTGAAAAGTTCATAGATTGGTCCATAGCTCCATGCTCTAGCATCTAGCTAGCTTATAATCTTTTTTACTCCATCTCTTTCTGTCGTCCGGTTCTCGCCACTCTACTTAGCTTCTCAGTGAGGGCATTCAGAATAGAATATGCCCTCATACACAGAAGCAAGGTCGGATTTCATAGCTTTTTTTTAGTTGGGTGTGATAGTTTTGTTAGTTGTCATGTTAGATCTAATAGCAAAGCATATCATTGCCAAAGATTATGGTATTTGGATTCCACATAGGATGAAAGTTTTACCCAAATATGATGGATACTCACTCCAGACTCAAATCGATAGGAAATTTTTAGATTCAATCGAGTGTTGGGTAAAATTCAAAGCCAAAAAGTCAAGTTAAAGATTAATCCACCTGAATTTGACCCGAAATAAATAAATAATATTAAAATTTCAGAAAACTACATGTATATTAAACTAATTATGTATTAAATAGCTGTAAAATATAATATTTAAGTTCGGATATCAAAAACTCATACTCGTTCAGGTTTGAGTAGTTATTTTAGATTTGGATTCAGATATAGATAGTATAAAATAAAAATGACAAAGAATACCCGCGGATTGACTCATTCAGTTTCAATACCCTACCCGTTATTCATCGGGTTTCAATTATCAAATAGGTATCTATTATCTATTATTATTTATTAATCAATAAAAAAATAAAATAGTTAATATGTGTGTGTGTTATGTCAATATCAAGGTATGTATATATCATATTGTATTAAAAAAAATATATTTCAAGTTAGGTTCGAGTGAGTTTTAAATCAGATTTCACAATATTCATATCCTATAGTCCAAAAAATTTCCATCCATTCAAGTCAGGTCAATTTCCATAAGTTGCGGAATAAATTGTCATCCTCGGTACAAAACCCTGAATATATCTATTGGCATCCCTAATTCCACTTGCTATTTTTTTTATTTTTTATTTTAAGACAAGGGATTCAAATTCAGTATTCCAACCCTGAATTGTTCAATTGAGTTACGTATTCCTGGTTTTGTGTTTAAAATGTTCTACCTCTTTTTGCACTAATTTTAATCTTTATAGGTTTGATTTTTATCTTCATTACATGTTAACGTTGTTAAATATTACCGTTAAGTCTACAATATCACAACACATGTCCAATCTAACAAAACTTGAATTATACAATAAAAATTATAAAAATTGAAAAGAAATAATAATGGAACGCAGAAAGAAAAAAAAAATGATAGCTAAACATGTCCTTTTCATATATATAAATTACGATTTGAATTGGAAATACATTCAAAACAAGAAAAAAAGAGGTAAAAAGGGGCGTGTTTTAAACATAATCAAGAGCACAGGAACCCTTGCATTTAAATCTCTCCCATGTCCGGCTCAATGCCATTGAGGCCTTGCTGGTTTCATAATTTCAGTAAACTGAATAATCATATTCCATTTTCACTTCAAAACAAATCCGTAAGGGTATAAAAACCCTAATTTTGTTTCCCACATCATAAAATAGCGTCAGGATTTCTAGCTGAAATCCAGGTCTGAATCAAAGGTGCTGAATTACACAGCACAATACAAGAGGTCGTCAAAATGGCGTGGGACTTGT
>Ga0325405_1000455_pt1 | contig 39367 bp, 20 predicted proteins | sample PopdelMetagenome_21_FD_205663 | JGI IMG/M metagenome (GOLD analysis project Ga0325405, IMG submission 205663) | Populus deltoides microbial communities from Bellville, Georgia, United States - Xylem-Control-R2 | ecosystem: Host-associated > Plants > Phyllosphere > Stem > Wood/Secondary xylem... | reverse complement strand
TATTACATGGAATAAGGGGTGATTTGGTAATTTTACATATTTAAGTATTATTGAAAAAAGTTGTTGACGCGTGACTGTATTCGCAGGTTTTGGGTGGTGCGTACAACATTGTCTGTTAATCAAACACCAATTTCAAGGACGGTGCTGGAGCGTGCTTAACATTTCTTTCATGTTTGAATGACGTGTGTGAACAATGGACTACTAATTTGACACTGATAGCCTTCCCCCCCTTTTCCCTCTCTCTCCCCTCGATTCCCGCATAAACCCTTTGATTTCTCGGACCAACCCTTCAACCTTTTTTTCCTTTGAATTTAGTCCATATTCGTTTGATTATTATTTGTTTTATTTGAATTAATTTATAAAATTAGAATATTTTTTCAATTTCATTCTTATTTAATTTTTTTCATCAATCAAACTTGGTCTCCATTATCTTAATTGCTATTTTTGATTTTTTTTTTTATCATTTCCTTGATTTATCTTATTTTTCAATTTAATTCCTCATTCTTTTATTTTGTTTAGTATTAATAACATAATTGGTCCTCGTTTTATTTGTTGTTACTTTTTTATTATTATTTTCTTGATTTATTTTATTTTTTAATTTTATCCCTTATTATTTTATTTCATTTAATTTTTACACTATATTTCGTCCTTATTTTTTTATTCCTATTTTTGTTTGTTTTTTTGTTTTTAATTTTAGATTGTTGGGAATTTTGTATCAAGATTTTTAGGGGTCTGGCTTTTATAGAATAACCTGGTCTCATGCCTTAGAACTTGGGTTTTGAAGATTAGCTTTTGGTCTTTTTTTAGGTTATTTTTAATCTTTTATGGGGTTATTTCACTATTATAAGTTGGCTACGTGTTTGACATGCTTACTTGAGTTAATTTTTTTTATTTTTTTAAAATTATTTCTTTTTTTCAATTCATTCTTCAATGCTTTCTTTGCTAGTGATTGAGCTTCATTTTTTTTTCATTCTTATCTTTATAAGATCTTCTTGTTTTCATTCAATTTTAGTTTTATTATCAAATAAAATCGTAGAGACTTCTTAAAAATATTTACTGGGTGCTTTTTTTTTATGATATTGGCAAGCATTGTTTTTTATTAGTTATTGTCGTTTTTTTTTTATTGTTATTGCCCTTTTATTTTACAATCATATTATTAAATTAACCAAGCTTGTTGAACTTATTTGAATCGATAACCCGAAGACCAAATTTTTCTTACTTTTTTAAAAACTCTATCATCACTTGAACATTTTTTTTCTACGTTAAGAAAAATCTAACTCGATTTGTGATATAGTGCGGGCCATCTAATTTTTAATATTTTATGGGGTTATCTTACTATCATAAGTTGGCTATGTGTTTGACATGCTTACTTGAGTTAATTTTTTTATCCTTTTTTAAAATTAATATTTTTTCAATTCATTTTTCAATGTTTTCTTTACTAGTGATTGAGCTTCATTTTTTTTTTTCATTCTTATCTTTATAAGATCTTCTTGTTTTCTTTCAATTTTAGCTTTATTATCAAATAAGATCGTAAAGACTTCTTAAAAATATTTACTAGGTGTCTTTTCTTGATATTGGCAAGCATTTTTTTTATTGGTTATTGTCATTTTTTTTTTCTATTGTTATTGACTTTTTATTTTACAATCATATTATTAAATTAATCAAACTTATCGAACTTATTTGAATCGATAACCCGAGTACCAAATTTTTCGTACTTTTTTAAAAACGCTATCATCACCTGAATATTCTTTTTTTTTTACATTAAAAAAAATTTAACCCAATCTGTGATATAGAGCGGGCCATCTATTTAGCTGTTAACTAAAAACTAAGTCATTAAACTAAGAAACAAACACATATTTGTTGGATGGAGTGGGTAATTGAGGTCACTACTGGAGCACCTTTAAGAGAATCTAGTTATGCATTTTCTTTCATCCAAGTCACGTCCCCAATTATTATCAGAGTACACAGTAAGTTTAAAGTCTTAACAATGTGTTTAGAATAAACCTTTATTAAGAGAACCTTTTATGAAGTGAATAATTCTTTTAGTTGCATTTAGATGAGACTGGTCTGGGATCTCTATGTACTTGTTAACTAGCCTAACTCTATAAAATATATCTAGTCTAGTACAAGTCAAGTACCTCAGACTTTCAGCTAGACTTTTGAAATAAGTGGAATCTATATCTCCTTTCATATTCTCCTTCAACTCTAATCTTGTTTTAACTAGAGTTAGGTTACATTTTTCCATCCCAATCTTTTTTAAAATCTCTTTTGCATAGTTCTTTGCAAAATAAAGATTTCTTTCTTGCTTTGTATAACTTATATGCCAAGGAAATAAGCTATTTGACCTATATATGTTATCTCACATTCTTTGACCATGTTAATTTTAAAAGCATCAAACATATATGGATTGTTACCAATGAATATTAAATCATCAATATATAAGCAAGCACACTTCCATCAACTTCATTCTTCAAGTATAATGTATGTTCATAAAAACACTTCTCAAACCTATTCTTTATGAAATAGTCATCAATCATGATATTCCATACATGTGGAGCTTGCTTTAACCCTTATAAAGGTTTTCTTTAGCCTATACACCATATCTTCCTAGCTTTTTTCACATATCCAGGTGGTTGATCAACATAGATTTATTCTTTAATGAATCTAATAAAAAATGTTGATTTCATATCTAGTTGGTAAATCTTCCATTTATTCTATAGAGCTAGTGAAATAAATAATATAATGGTCTCAAGTCTTGCAACTTGGGAAAAGAATTCCCCATAGTCAATTCTTTCCTTTTGCTTATACCTTTTTGCAATAAGTATAGCCTTATACCTCTGAACTTATCCTTGACCATTCTTTTTTTTTTGTAAACCCAATTAACTCTAATGCTCTTGTTTTCTTATGAGAGAGTAATCGACTCCCATGTGTTATTGTTTTCAATTATAATTTCTTCATCCATTGCACTATATTTTTCTTCTTTGTTAATGTCTTGAAACCTAATTGGTTATAACTTATTTATGGACAAAATAGAGTGTGCTTGTCACTCTGTATGAGTCATGTGTCATTAAACAATTCTTTCAAGTTTTAAACCCTTCTTAGTCTTATGTCAAAAAATTCTCCTGATAATAAGTATAGAGTTCCATGTCTTCATTTGGAGGGATGAACACTTTATGGTTCTTTTTCTATTAAATGAGTTAGTTCCTTTTGTTTAATAGTCATTTATGCTTTTTTGGAAGATTCGTCTCAATCCCATCTTGAGGATTCATTTTCTTCAAAAATTACATCTTAGTTACAAAACATTTTCTTGGTGATGGAATTGTACAATGTGTATTCCGTGATTCGATCATCATATCAAACAAATGCAAACTTTTCTCCTTTATCTTCAAGTTTGGTTCTTTTAACCTCTAGAAATTTTAGTATATTTAATACATCCAAAAACTCAAAGATGACTCACACTTGGCTTATGAGTGCCCTTGCTTTATATAGTGTTTTATTCTTCAAACTTCTCATAGGATATCTATTTAATAGATAAGCTGTATATGAAACTACTTCAGTCCAAAAAATCTTGGGCGATGACTTTTCTTTTAACAAGCTTCTAGACATGTTAAGGAGTGTGCAATTCTTTCTCTCAACTACACCATTTAGCTAAAGAGTGTAGGCTAAATTATACAAATGCTTTATTGCTCTAAAATGCCTTTATTGTATATTCACCATATTGATATGATCAAAGCATTCTAATTTGATAGCCACTCTATTTTCAACAAAGGCTTTGAACTCTTTGAAATTATCAAATACCTCTATTTTTCTCTTCAAGTAATACATCCAGGTTCTTCTAGTATAATCGTAAGAGAAAGTGAGGGAATATCTTTTACCTCTATTTGATTTTCGATTTAATGGATCACACACATCAATGTGTACTAACCTGAGCAACTTGGTTGCTTTCCAATCTACTTTATTATCAATTTTTTTTTGTGGTACTTACTAAGAACATAACTTTTACAAAACTTATTAGGATGTTGAATGTTTGAAAGACCTTTTACCATCATCTTGCTTCCTAATTATTTTAGACTCTTAAAATTAAGATGTTCACATCTAAGATGCCATATCTGATATTTGTTATTGACAATGCTTCTTAGACACTTTGGTATATGATGATGAACAATGAGTGGAAACATCATGTTCTTCACCATCTTCACTATAATAAGCAACTTTTCTTGAGTATTTGCAAATGTCAAGTACATATCCTTTAAATTGATTTGATAGGTTTTCTCCACTAATTGTCTAAGGCTCAATATATTTGTCTTAATTTCTAGCACATAATAGACATTAGATATGAAAACATTCTCTTTATCATCTCATCTCCCCTGGACTTAGACTTTAGAGAAATTGTCAAATGATATCTCTCTTTGAAATTTCTTATCAAGTTTAGTGAATAGGTTTTTTTCTACCATTCTTTTTATCATCTCATCTCCCTTGGACTTAGACTTTAAAGAAATTGTCAAATGATATCTCTCTTTGAAATTTCTTATCAAGAGAATGTTTTCATAATAGACATTAGAGATGAAAACATTCTCTTTATCATCTCATCTTCCTTGGACTTAGACTTTAGAGAAATTGTCAAATGATATCTCTCTTTGAAATTTCTTATTAAGTTTAGTGAATAGGTGTTTTTTTTTTTTATCATTCATATGATCATTAGCATTGGAATCATAACACCAAATATCTTGCTCTTGTTCCGATAAGCCATGTGCCATCAAGTTTATTGGTTTTTTAGTAACTACTGCTTCTACAAGATTAGGCTTCTCATGACCTTTTATGTCGGTTGTCTTCCCTGACACTCATTACTATAGTAGCCATACGTCTCACAGTTGTAAAGCTCTTTTCTCATTCTCCATTTGTTTTTTTCTTTCTAAGTTGAGTGTTGTAGGTGCAACTTGTTGAAAAACCTATATTTCAACTTGAAGAGTATGACAATTTATAAGCACATATGCATGCATGATTATGAATGCATGAGGCCATATTGATTATGTATGTGTATTATTTTTCCAAGATTAATTTTATTGATTTAGGAACTTAAATTAGATTTCTCAAAAGTCACTAATTAAAAACTTCAACCCTACATGAACTTAGGCCAATTTGAGAGCAATAATCATTCAAACACATTCATTTAAGGCAATAAGGCATTTTTCATTATACTAAGAAATCAAAATACAATGTTTGTTTTTCAATAATATGAAAGGTATGCCATCAAACGAGCTTAATACATCGTATGACAATAAAAAAGGCCTAATACATCATTTTTGCTTGCCTTATACAACACTACTGCTTTACTCTCTATGAGGCCTCAATCCATGATATGATACAATCTGCTCAAGTCCATCCCTAATCTCGCTGTCTAAAAACACCTCGAGTAACCGGTTCACCTCCCGCTGTGTATTGTGCAATACTCCTCACCCTCCTAAGTGATAGCATATAGTCTCGGATGCCCACTTCTTAGACTCTTTCTCTGCCTTCTCTTTGGTCGACATCAATGACTTTTTTATGGAAGTAAACTAATTAGTTTGTCCATCCATGAAGGCAATTACATTTTGTTGTTAACTGCACTGTTTGTGGAGTGCGTCATTTATCTTCTCTAACCCTGCTATCTTCTCTTGAGCACTAGACGCTTCTTCCACCATTTTTACCATCTTTATAGCTTGCTTTTTCTTAACTATAATCAATAACGTGAATTGCTCTTTGTAAATCTCGGAACTTTTTTTTGCTGTTGTAATGGTGGAGTCATCAACCTATCCCTTTTTTCTTCTACTTTTGCTAAGCTCTTCTCTTGAGCCATCAAATTAGACACCAGCTTCTTTTCTCTAGCCCCAACTTCTCCACCTCAAAATTCAAACTCGTATTCTGGGACTTTAATTGTGCTCGTATCTCCTCTTGTACACTCTCCATATATGGTACCACTAGCTGTGTTGCTACCTAATTTTTGACCCATGTTTTGATAAATTTTTCAAAAAAATTAAAAAATTAAAAAATAATAAAGGTTTACGTGTGGCGATAACATAAAGCATCAGAGCTAATATTAAGGAAGCAATGTGTCAAGGAGATAATTATTGAATCATATATAATTACTGCAATATAAAATACTATATATATATATATATATATGATTTGATTCGTGCTAGTTATAAAAAATAATCACTGCAATATAAGATACCATATATATAGGATTTATTAGTGCTGGTTATAGAAGACAATCTCTGCAATAATTATTGCAATATTTCCTTAAATAACAAGTGTAGAGATTTTCTATATAAGTGAACCTTCAGCCATATGCAAAAGGGGAGAAAAATTTACAAACAGGGGAGCAATTTTAAAACAAAAAATTAGGGCAACCAGAAAACCCTAAACCCATCTCTTTTAAGCCAGTAGGCTGGCCACCCTCACCAAAAAAAAAAGCAGCTGTCGCCCAAGGAAGCTCTTCCTTCCCCTCTTAGCCAACCAGAGTTCCCCTGACACTCTTTTTGCCCTGCTGCCAGCCAAACAAACCAAGAGCTAACCTCCAAACCACAGAGCCGCACACTCTCCCCTCCATCTCCCCGATTGTAACTCCCTTTCACTGCCTTCATACACTATCCCCTCTCTCTCGGAATCTTCAGGACTTTTTTAAGAAAAAAAAACATCACCGTAACTTCCAAAGCAAAGCAAAGACAGTAACTGCAAATTGCTTCAAACGCATAGCATTTGACACGTCAGAACACCCTCTTTTCCTGCATAATTCCATCTCTCCATTTCACTATTCTTGAGCTACTACGAGAAGCGTGTTGCTTGCTGGTCATTGTGATGTGGATTTTGTTTATTTTGGAGGCTGAAGGATTCGCAGCTGTCATATGAAGACAATCCTTATGCTGATCATGGGATGCTTTTTCTTTGGAAAAGATGGTCTTAATCTACAAGTGGTTCTGGGCATGATCATAGCCGTAGTTGGGATGATTTGGCATGACAACGCCTCGTCTAAACCTAGAGGATAAATTAAGCATATAAGGGGAAAATGAGACGTGAGCAGCAACCAGTCGTCGCCCACTCCGCCTGCAGCCGCTGCCTCGCAGGTAAGTCTTTCTTTCCTTGTTTTTGCCTAATTCATTACCCTGCCACTGTAGCATGCATATGCATGCAACTGTGGTAGAACCGGTTACTGGTGTGGGCTAGTAACCGGGTTGGGTTTGTTGTCTTTAATTGTGATTAACCGTGATGTTTGTGTTTTTCAACAAAAAAATATAAAAAATATTTTTTTTGTATGTTGCTTACGGCCAATACCCTAACATGTTTTAAATGTTTTTTTATATAATAAATATTTGAAGTTTTGAAAATGTGTTTTCGCATGGATTTCTTAAACACAACAAAAATTATTTTCTTGCATTTCTGGATTTATACTACATGTTTGTAAAACTCCAAAGGGTATTGGCCAATATTTCAAAAAATATAAAATCTTATTTTGGGGCGAATTCATCTATTATTCACAGCTAATGTTTGGATAAACAAATCCTTAAAGGACGAATATCTAAAATATTATTGGGAATAATTTGTTATTATTCATTGTTAATATTTGGATAAAGAAATCCTCAGTGGTAAATATCCAAAATAATTTTCTAGGAATAATATGTCATCACACAGCCTTGAAAGAAGTCTTGATTATAATCAAGGACGTTTTAATTTTTGACTCCATGGTTTACGAGCCGTGAAAGTATGAAATACTAAGGCAAAACGAGGCTTTTAAAGCGCTCTGAATTTCCTTAGATTTCTAAATTTGTATCCCTCCTCCTTGCGATTTACGAGTCGCAAATTCTTGAAATATTAAGGGAAAAATGAGCTTTCGAAGCACATGGAATCTCCTTGGATTTCTATCTTAATAAATTTAGTTTGAATCAAACCTAGGAAAACTGACAGGATTAAAAAACACCAACACCATAGCAATTATAAAGCAAACCAAACACCAAGCAGGTTACCTTAGGTAGGGCGTACTAGGGGTGCTAATACCTTCCCTTTACACAACCAGTCCCTTGCCTTAAAATCTCTGAAAGATCAGTTAGGGTTCCTAGTGACCAAAATACTAGGTGACGACTCCTTTAAATCAAAACAAAAAAACCAAAATCAATCGAGGATCGCCGTGACGCCGTGCTCCGCTGCGAGGGTGCGACAGGATGGCGACTCCACTAGGGACCCTTGGACTAAGCTTGGTAATTGTTTTTTTTTATTACGCTATGTGTTGTTGTTTTTTATTATTATGAATGATACTTTGTTTAAAAGCTTTAGCGTGCATCTTTACATTCTGTCATACATGGTATAATCATGCATCACTTTATTGTTATTATCTTTTTGAAGGCAAACACATTTAACTTTAAGTTAAGTGGGGAACTAACAACTTGCCTTATGACTTGAGTCAAGGTTTAAGTTTGTGTAAACCCCAACTCTTTGCTTAGTGTTTAGACTGATAGTGATTGGTACATGTGCCATCCCACTATCTGCTGAACCCCCATATTGCCTTTACAAGGGCGATCACTAGGACAGCAAGAGACCTTTTTTTAGAGACAAAGTAGTAAACCTACCCTATATCTCACATAAAGGAACTAAAACCTATCTTAGGATGTATGCTTCATAATATCTTTTTGCATCCAAACAAGCCTAAGCTCAAAGCATCTTGAATCTCAAGACCTTCATTCAAAAGCTAGCCAAGGGAGAGGTGTTCCAGAATTGGGAGACCCAAGAAGCTCCATTGGTGTTCAAAATTTAACAATGCTTGTTTGATCATGATATTGTGTTGTTTGGCTTTTTCACCTTTTTAAATCGAGGTTCCAAATGTCAATTGGATTTTATCTTTGTTTTTTTTAGCCAAATTTTTTCCTTTAATGAGATTATGCATTTTCAAAAGTTTATCTTGGTGTTTTTACACATCACTTCCTATTTTTAAAGTGGATCTTCCATAACAACACTCACATTTTATACTAAGAAGGAATGGCCAAACTTAAAGGAAGAAGAAGAATAGGAGGAAAATAACATTAGGGAATTTACAAAATTAATAGAACAATATGAACAAGCTTGGAAACCCGCTAAAGAGGAACTTGAAACCATAGATATGGGCAATGAAGAAATCAAGAGAGAGTTGAAGATGGGGACTTTGATCACCCCTAAAGAAAGAGAAAAGTTAATTGCACTACTCCAAGATTATGTAGATTTTTTTCCTTGGTCCTACAAGGATATGTTTGGTTTGTATAGGGTACCATTAGTAGAAGGATGCAAATCGGTTAAGCAAAGGTTGAGAAGGACCAATCTGAATGTCTTGATCAAGGTAAAGATATAAATTAAAAAGCAGTGGAATGCTGGTTTTCTAAAAATAGTCAAGTATCTGCAATGTGTGTCCAACATAGTGGTAGTACCCAAAGAGGAAGATAAAATCAGAGTTTGTGTGGACTTTAGGGACTTAAACCGGACTAGCCCTAAAGACAATTTTCCTCTATCACACCTAGATATGCTGGTTGACAATGCAGCACGTAACTCCATATATTCCTTTATAGATGGATTTTCTGGCTATAATAAGATAAAAATGGCACAAGAGGATAAGGAGAAGAAACCTTTGTAACACCACGGGAACCTTTTGCTATAAAGTCATGCCATTTGGGTTAAAGAAAGTTGGGGCACCTACCAAAGGGCCATGTTGACTCTATTTCATGACATGATGCACAAAGAGATTGAAGTATACGTGGATGACATGATTACTAAATCTAGAGAGGGAGAGAATCATGTCTAAATATTGAAGGAATTATTTGAAAGATTAAGGAAGTACAAGTTGAGGCTTAACCATGCAAGGTGTTCATTCGGGGTGAAATCAATGGAATTTATTGGGATTTATGATGAGTGACAAAGGGATAGAAATGGACCCCGGTTAAGTAAAAGCTATTCAATCTATGCCAACTCCTAAGACTGAGAAGGATGTAAGAAGGTTCTTGGGAAGGTTGAATTACATTGCTCGGTTTATATCCCAATTAACCATGACTTGTGACTTAATCTTTTATTGTTAAGGAAGAAGAATCTTAGAATTTGGAATAAGAGTGTGAAGAAGCTTTTAAGAAAATCAAGTAATACGTATTGAATCCACCCCTATCTATCAAGCTGAATTGCAAAATGGCAAGTTCTACTGGCTGAGTACGACATAGTATATATGACAATGAAGGCCATGAAAGGGAGTGTTATTGTTGATCACCTTGCCGACCATGCTAGGGAAGATTATGAGTCATTAAAATTTGACTTTCCTGATGAAGATATGCTTTCAGTTGAGGAAGGGAAGTTAGATTGGTGGACTATGTACTTTGATAGTGATGTAAACGTATGTGGTAACAGAGCTAGTGCAATGATAATCTCTCTTAATAAAAAGGAGTATTCGGTTTTAGTTAAGTTGTAGTTTGGGAGTATGAAGCTTGCATTCTCGTTTTAGAGGTGGCATTAGAGCTGAATATTAGAAAGATAGATGTGTATGAAGACTCAATTTTGATTACTTGCCAAGTGAAAGGAAAAGGACAAACTAAGGACGAGAAGTTGAGACCTTACCAAGAATACATGTCTAAATTGGCTAGAGAATTTAAGGAAATAAAGTTCACCCATCTAGGAAGGGAAGGAAACCTTTTTGCTGATGCTTTGGTCACGCTAGCTTCTATGGCTAGAATAGATTTTGGGCACAAGGTACATTCGGTACACATTGATACCAAAAATTACTCAGCTCATTGTTGCTTAGTTGAAAGAGAAATAGATGGAAACCCTTGGTACTATGATATCAAGAATTTCATCCAAAACCAGACATATCCCATAGGGGCATCCACAATTGACAAGAAGACTTTGAGGAGGTTGGCAAGGGATTTCTATCTCAATGGGGAAACTTTGTATACGAAATTATCTTACAGGACTTTGTTGAGATGTTTGGGATGACGTGGAGGCAAAAAGTGGTGAAGAAATTTATGAAAAGAAATTTGAGCTGTCAATATGGTCTACTAGAAAAGATTAATAATGCCCAGAACTTTAATAGCAAGATGATAATAGAACTCTGCGCTAAATGGAAAATCAAGCATTCTAATTCCTCACCATATAGGCCAAAGATGAATGGTGCGGTAGAATCTGCTAATGTCAAGAAGATTATTTAGAAGATGGTAGTCACTTACAAGGATTGGCATGAGATGTTGCCATTTTCCCTTCGCGCGTACCGTACTGCAATCCGAACCTCAATAGGAGCCACCCCGTATATGTTGGTATATGGAATGGAGGCGATGATGCCTTTAGAAGTTGAAATCCCCTTATTAGGAGTATTGATAGACTCCGAACTAGAAGAGGTAGAGTGAGTAAAAGTTAGATATGAATAGTCAAATCTGATCAATGAAAAGAGGATAGTTGCAATCTGTCATCATCAACTATACCAAAGAAGAATGGCCAAAACATATGATAAGAAGGTCTAACCTCAAGGATTCCACGAAGGACAAGATCAAAGTAAATGGACGCCAAACAATGAGGGCTCTTACGTGGTAAAGAAAATATTCTCGAAAGGAGCAGAATGAAAGGAGAAGATCTAGTTAGACTTGTGAATTCTGACTCTATAAAGAAATACTGGCTTCCCAATCAATAAAATAAAGTTCGGCCATGAATTCTCTTTGTAAACAACCTTTTCTTCATAAAACGCATGATCTCATAGCATTCAAAATCTTTTACTGTTTTGACGCATGATTAAGGAGATGACTCCATCAATTTTCAAATTGGAGGGATCCAAACCAAATTTAAACCTGATAGGTATTGCACACCATACTGGGGGCAAAAAGTGCACATAGGAGTCTATAGTGAACCAAAACTCAAAGGGGTATCATCATAAAAACTTCTAAAAAATATCTTTTATGAGAATTGCTAATTGCATTGAAAGTTTCAGTTTTCATGAACAAAACCAATTCTTTTGAGTTTTCCTTTTAAAATAATAATAAAAGACAATACTCAATGGAGCAAGAAAGGGCCCCATAAGGAACCAAAGATCTCTTCACCAAGAGGATAGGAAGTATAGCGCATAGAGCATATTCCGTTTCAAGAGGACGAGTCGGACAAACAAATAGAAACAGGAGCTCAATAAGTCTACAACAGAAAGGGGGACCTATGTTTTCAAAATAGGTAAAAAAAAAAAACATGCATGCTATATTGTCATAACACTAACCTAGCAGAAGGTGTGACAACATGTTTGTAAAACTCCAAAGGGTATTAGCCAATATTTCAAAAAATATAAAAATCTTATTTTGGGGGGAATTCATCTATTATTCACCGCTAATGTTTGGATAAAGAAATCCTTAAAGGAGGAATATCTAAAATATTATTGGGAATAATTTGTTATTATTCACTGTTAATATTTGGATAAAGAAACCCTCAGTGGTAAATATCCAAAATAATTTTTTAGAAATAATATGTCATTACACAACCATGAAAAAAGCCTTAATTATAATCAAGGACATTTCAATTTTTGACTCCATGGTTTACGAGTTGTGAAAGTATGAAATACTAAGGCAAAAAGAGGCTTTTAAAGCACTCTGAATTTCCTTAGATTTCTAAATTCTTATCCCTCCTCCTTGCGATTTACGAGTCGCAAATTCTTGAAATACTAAGGGAAAAATGAGCATTCGAAGCACATGGAATCTCCTTGGATTTCTATCTTAATAAATTTAGTTTGAATCAAACTTAAGAAAACTGATGGGATTAGAAAACACCAACACCATAGCAATTATAAAGCAAACTAAACACTAAGCAGCTTACCTTAAGTAGGGCGTACTAGGGGTGCTAATACCTTCCCTTTATGCAATCAGTCCCTTGCCTTAGAATCTCTGAAAGACTAGTTAGGGTTCCTAGTGATCAAAATACTAGGTGGCGACTCCTTTAAATCAAAACAAAAAAAACAAAATCAATCGAGGATCGCCGCGATGCCGCGCTTCGCTGCGAGGGTGTGACAAGCTACTTAGATTTTTCATATGGTGTTATTTCTTGCCCTTTTCCTTGGTTCATTCGCCATATTGGATATCCTGGGGTGGTCTTCTCATCCACTCATCTGGTAGTAGTGACTTTGTAAGGATACCTTCATGCTTGCTTTGAAGGTTTTAATAAATTCTTGTAAGTCTTGAATTATTAACAGAATTGTGCCAACTCGGTAGCCCAGGGGATGAATTGCTCAAATCCTATTTGTCTAAGCACCATGTGAGGACAATAATTGATGCAACATCACTAGTGGGACCCAAGGGTAGTTCCCACAGTCTGATACATAGGAATCAACATATACATAACGAGTTCTCTAGTGGAATGAGGACTCGCTCAAGCTCTAAAACATTTCCTCTCATGTAGATGTTCCTACCTAGGTCTTTCAGTAAAGTTATCCAATTTAGAGTAAAGATTCCAGGTGATAACAAATAAACCTAAAATTTTCTTTCAACTACATGACTTATAGTCCAAATAACTAGCAACTAAAGATAACATATGTGATGACCCTTCCCAGCTTCCCTACAATGATTCGAAGAATATAAAGCCTTAGCCATTATTGTTGCAGCCAGATTAACTCTAAGGGCAACCACACTCTTGATCACATTAACTGTTTTAAAATCTATCATTCTTTCAACTGAAGGGAAAATGACTATTCATATATTCCTAGGGCCAAGATTCTTAAACGGACCACGTTATCCTCACATGGTGCTTAGACAGGCTTTGCCTGCCCTTTAATTTAGGGAAGAAAATAAGCAGTACTAAATGACTTGTTGTCTGCTTTTTTATTTAAGAATTATCATAACGATATCATTTAAAATCAAAACACATAGTTTCAATTGAAATGCATTGTTTTATTTAATGTAAAACGGTTTTGTTTTATTAACCCTAAATTAATTAGGTCTTTAAAACTAGTCTTCATAAATTTTCAATTGAACTATCAATTGATCATATTCTTTAAGAATCTTTCGAATTCCACCCTATGGTGTTTTCTGATTGGATCCTCAAATTCCAATACCTTTTACAAGATGGTTCTTGACCTTGAATTTCTTTAATTATATCCTCAATTAACCCTTGAAGCTTCTAATTCTTTTAAGTTTGTCTCTGATTAAGTAAATTGCAACCCTAAATGTTTAATGCCTTTTGCATTTTGGTCCTTGATCTACTAATTCTTCTAATTTTGACTTGAATGACTCTTAAACTTATTCTTTTTAATTAAGCCCTGAATGTATTAATGAAGCCAATTCAAGTTTCCATTTCTTCCAATTAGGTCCCCAATCTTCTAATTTTTGTTATTTCACCATAATATTTAATATTTTTTTAATTAGACCCTTAATTAATACAATTGGACTCCCAAACTTTACACCTTGCCCATGCTGGTCCTTAAATTTTTAATTCATGTAGCCATGCCTAATTTCAGTCAATTTTCTTCAGCAAGACCTCAAATCATCTATCTTTACGGTGTTCTGACCAACTATGAATTAAATACATGCCTATTTGAGATTCGCAATATTTTTTTGAACTTTGAACTTTTAAGTTTTTTTTTTTTTGAATATTTTCTCATGAAAATGGGAATCTTAGGGGGCCCAAGATCATGTTATGACATATGTCATTTTAAGATATATAACCCACCTTTCTACTATTATAATTTGGATAGAGAATTTAATAAAAGTCTTTTTATTTCATTGATAAATGTAAATCAAATTCAATATTAAATAAAAAAATTCATCAAGAAAAAAAAGATGAAATTAAAAAAATTGGTTATAACAAAGAATGAAACGAAAACAAAAGGTTGTATAGATTTTATGAATTCACAAAAACTTTGTGACCTAATTATAGAATAAATATGGGCTTTAAAGAACACATTTGCTTGAAGAAGATTAGCAATCACATCACCAGAAACATAAAGACAAAAATAGTTAAGGATTGAAATGAGTATACCCATTTCTATGAAGATGAGATCAAGAATGCATAGTAAAACATTGACATGAGCAGGAATGACTCAACTGTAATACTTAAAGGAGGCTAAAAAGAAGCCTATGAGGATCTAAAGGATCAAGAGTAATGATGATCATAGAGGTGTTGGTTTCGAGAACAATACCTTTAGAAGAGTGAGAAACTTCAATTCCTAAAAAAATACTTCAATGCACCAAGATCTTTGATGTGAAATTAAGCATGTTAGCACTCTTTAAGATCATAAATTTTATTAAAATAGTAAGCAACCACAATAATACCATCCATATATTCTAGAAAAGCAATACAACTACTATAACAACCCTGAATTTTATATGCAATTGCAAATAATTTCCCCTTCTTTTAATGGAAAAAACAAGGTAATTTTTTTTTGTAACGGTCTATTATTAATGATAGTGGTCAACCAAATTAATTTAACCCAATAATTCAGCTGACCAATTTCACCTATATTTATTTAATTCTCCTACCTGTAGATCAAGTGGTCAATAATTTCCATCAATCGATTGAGACAATAATGATTTTAACTGTTTATTTCATTAAACGGTTAACCAAATCATTTGGTAAATCCATTTGATCAATCGGTTTGAGCAAAATCATACATGTTTGTTATTTATCCTTTGTTCATTGATTTAAATTTTAATGTAATAAACCCACTTTTAATACATTTCATAACAAATAGAGTTTCCTCTATATATAGGGCATTTCAAATTTTGACATAGTCCTTTTACATTTCTAAAATCAATCTCCTATCACTTGATTCAATCATCCTAGATCAAGACCACATAATTATACACCAAAATAGATAATATTTATTCTCTCAATCCATCCTTTGACATTTTACATAGATTATGAAGTATTTATTTAAAACATATGGATCTCAAACAACAGAAATAAAACAAGCATTTAATTGGTACTTGAACAATTATAAACGAAGAACATTAATAGAGATTATGAAACATATTCTCATTTAAAACAAGAGAACAAACATGGATATGGTTAAATTTACGATCAAACTTCATTTAATTATATGAAATATGACATTCATGTTCTAATTTAATTTACAATAGCATCATTAAATTTGATTACACAAAATAATATGCATCCAAAAATTCAAATTTATTATAATTTAAATCCAAAATATATTTTTGTTCCCGTTATTAATCTATCAAAAGAAGTTATATGAAAATGCCAACTATTTTGCATGAGTCTATGAAAGTCCTATAATAAATATTGCAATTACATTAACACTAATTACAGACAATTAATACATGTTTATGGTAAGTTGTATAGCAACACATTACACTTTAATTCCATGCTTAAAAAATTATTTAACCCAAATACTCATTTTCTTTTAAAATATAACATTGTTAATTTCAGAACAATCATAATATATATCCACTATAGACATGCTAGCATTTTCAATACTCCTTAGAGTAACTAGTCAATAAACTTTTGGTCATCAGGCAACCTGATACCTCTAGTACCCTTAAGTACTAGTCAATTCTTAATCCTGGTCATCAATCGCACTAACACCTCTAGTATTCAACAAGTATTAGTTAATTAACAATCTCATTCTTAGGTATACTTGACACCTCTAATTTCTTTTAGAAAACTAGTCAAAAACTCTCGTTCATCATTTATAATGATGCCTCAAGTATCCCACAAATAGTAATCAACTTCATATCCTGATCATCTAATAAATTTGACACCTTTAGTATCCCATGGATAAATCTAACACCTCTAATACCTTTGAGTACTAGTCAGTTCTTATCCTTTTTGTTGACCAACTTTCCCCCCTTAAAGAATGAACATGTTTTTTTTCAAAACCTTTATGACTAACACCTTAAACTATCATCCAACACTTAAAATAATACAATTTTACATGATTCATCAATAAACAATCCATATAAACTTAACCCTAAATTTTACAAATTTGGTCGAAACACAAAGAACATGTAAGGGTGAATTTTTCTTTTCGCAATGGTTCAAATCAAACATTATTCATTTATCATTCATTCCAACCAACACAATTCTAAATAATACAATTGGTAATTACATCAATTATCCCAAACATTATTCCTACATACACTAATTAAAACCTTAAACATCGCAAGGATTAAATTCTCTTTCAATTCATTAAATTGAACCTTTACCCATTCATTATTTATGTATATCATCATCAATCATCGATAATTTCTTTAATCCTAACACCTTAACATAGAAATCCTAACATACCTTTACACTAACCATTTCAATACTTCATCCTATATAAAACCACTCAAAATAACTAGTTTGGAAGAGTTTATTACCTTTCAATCTAAAGAAATGAAAGGTTACAAGCTTGAAAACCCTTCTTTTTCACTTCCCCCACTTTTCCTCTCAAAATCATACCAGGGGTTTCTCACAAGTTTATCTCCTCCTTACTTGGCCAATAATGGCTTTTAGATCACTATTCACCTATTCATAATTTTAATTTTTCACTTATTACACTATTAGCCAAAGTTTCTGTTTTTACACATTGAAACCCACATGCTTTCTTTCATTTAACTTAATGCTAACTTAGTTAATTTTTTTTTGACCAAAGGTTTGCATTTTCCCCTCCTAAAAATAAATTTTGTTCTTAAAATTTAGATTTCCATACCTATTTTGAAGAATAGACAAACATATTTTCTCCTCATCTCAAATTAACTTTCCTAGTTTTCCTTTTCAATTTTAGAACTCCTCCATAATATTTTAATCATAGGAATATTTTTATTCCTAAGCTCTTTCTCATTGCGATCCAACACCCTTACAGGTTTCACTTCCAAGGTCAAGTCCTCCTTGATTTCAATAGGAATATGTGGCAACACTTGTGAAAGATCTATCTTGGCTTTACGTAGCAATGAGACATAGAGAACATCCTGAATCTTAGCTAAATATAAGGGCAATGCCAATCCATATGTTATATGTCCAATTCTTTCTATAACTTCAAAAACACTCTATCGCCAACATTAAACTCGAGAGGCCTTCTCCTGACATTCGCATAACTCTTTTTTCTATCTTGGGTTGCCTTCATCCCGTCCCTTATAATCCTTACCTTCTCCGAGGTTATGTACAATATATTTGGTCCTATTAATTTTCTATCACTCATCTCCTCCCACTATATCAAAGTTTGACATTTTTTACCATATAAAGCTTCATACGATGTCATGCCTATAGTAGCTTGATATTTATTATAGGTAAACTCCATAAAAGATATATGATCTTTCTAATTTCCTTTAACCTCTAATACATATGCTATTAACAAATCTTCTAGGGTCTATATTAGGTCTGTATCTCCTCTCAGATTATCAATCCATTTAAGGATAAAAAACAATTCTTAAATTTAGTTTTGTACCCGGAGCACGTTGTTTACTAGGCCAAAGACAAGAAGTAAATCAGGGGTCTCAATCTAACACAATCATTATTGGAATCCTATGAAGTCTCACCACTTCATTCACATATAACCTGGCTAATTTATCCACTGGATTTGTCATTATTATCGGTAAAAGAGTATAAATTTTGTCAATTGATCTATAATCACCCAGATGACATTATTTCCCTTCTTTTCCCTAGGTAGGCCCGATACAAAATTCATAGTGATATCTTCCTACTAACATTGAGGTATCAATAAAGGTTGTAAAGGCCCATATAGCTTTTGATGCTCTACTTTTATAATTTCCTCTTCATATTTAGCCACTAATAGAATTGCTTCAAGACTTTGTACATCTTAGTACTTTTGGGATGCATAACAAACCATGATTTATGAGCTCCCTTTAACATTTCATCCTTCAAAGTTTTATCTTCAGGCAGATACATCCACCTTCCCACTACTATCATCTCATCATCTAAAATCCAAAATGGAGTCTCAAACCCTAACTTAGGGTCTATTTGGAAATGTGATAGATGTTGTTTTTCAAAGTGTTTTTTGCTTGAAAATGCATCAAAATAATGTTTTTTTTTTGTTTTTTTAATATATTTTTGATATTAACACATTAAAACGATCCAAAAATATCAAAAAAATAATTTAAAGCTAAAACAACTTTCAAAAATTTTCAAAAGCATAATTTTACAATGTCAAACAAGGCTTTAATCTTGTTCCTCACCTTAAATACTTTAATGTCTTTTTGTCAGATATCCCAGACTCTTATGATTTATGTAAATATAAACTTGAGACCTATATAAATAATATCTTTATACCAGTAATGCAAATACTATGACAATCAGTTTTAGATCATAAACTAGATAATTTACTTATTGTGGTTTCCATTGCATTGATGCATAAGCTATTACCTTTTAAATTGCATCAAAACATATCTCAATCCCTTCTTTGATGCATCACTATAAACTATATACCTATCATATCCATATCCCAAAAGAAGTGTTAATAACAAAGCAGTAGTGGGTCTCTTTTTCAGCTCCTAGAAGCTTTCCTCACCCCTTTGACAATCCCTTACGAGTTAACCGAGTTAAAAGGGTTACTGACATGACCAAAAGATTAATGTCTTCTCCCAAGTGCAGGAGTGTCAAAGTAGTAAATAACCCAACAAAACCAAGATCAAACCACATGGAGGTTAACTATATAAATTATAAATAACAACAACAACGAAAATAATAATAATAATGAGAGCTTTGAGATGTGATATTGATATAAGGATTAAACAATAATAAAAATAATTGTCAAGGTTAGAGGATCCACTAATGATATTTCAAACAAGTATATTATAAACTCTTATTATTCAACTGGAAATCACACACAAAGGAGGTTCGAATCAGATTATAAATGGTTAACATGATTACATTAGTTATCTCATTCGAATAATGCTAATACTTGTAAATGTTGTCAGACATTCATGATTATAACTTATGTTAATAACAAATCAAGTTCCTTTCATAGCATATGTGTCGGTTATACCATACGGTTTGGGCTATGAAAGTGCCAAATATTTGTTGTACCAAGGTTATACAACATAAGTCTAGATTAACCATTTAACAAGCAAAGTATTAAAAGTGAACAAGATAACAAATATAAAACATATTAGTATTAAACATTAAAGTCCATGTTGAGTTTATACTATACTTATTCTTACACCATTAGTGTAACCTTTTCACCTTGACATAATGAACTTAACTAAATATAATGAAGAAGAGAAACATAAATAAATAAGATAAGAACGTAAATAAGATATAAGTTAACTAAGTCAAGGAAAGGAAACGAAAAGCATAAACAGGAGATTAATATAAACAAAACTTAAGCATTACAAAAAGAGAGAGAGCAAGAGCATGATCTTGATCTGAAAACTAAGATGCCTAAATGCATGGTAAATGCCTCCTTTTATAGGCCAAAATTTAGAACTATTGATTTGATGACTAATTGTTGAGTGGGTGGCCTCATCTTGACTTGGTGACAATCCTTATCTTCTTGTCTGAACAAAACATCATTGATAATGTCAGAATTTGAACAAACTTAAATCATGAAAGTTCTAGGAAATTATCTCAGCTTTCCAACAAAAACAAATCAGTGCATTTGGATTTTTAGAACTCGAGATATAGGCTAAACACTGAACAGTGTCTGGGCTACAGGACAGATTCTGACTTTTTTGTTGTTGCTAAGATTTGGACTTCCAAACAATAGAATTAAGTCTTGCACTCCTATAAATGTTTTAGGCCTATTTCTTAGCTTTCTAGCCATGTAAACCAAATTGAAATCCAAGATCTACAGCTCCAGATATGACCCAATGACTGAACAGTGTTCCGGTTTGGATTGAACCAGCATCTCTTTTCTAAGTTTAACCCTCTTTTTGTCTTCTCAATTTTAGTAGTTCAACTCATCAATCAATCCTTTGATTTATGTGATAGGCTTGCTTTTAAGATAAACATTTACCATAAATTAAAAGTATCTTATAGTATCAGACTTGTTATTATAAAACATGCTTTAGTTAAGGAGTTGTTGATACTTCAAATGCAAAATGATGATATAAAACCTTGATAAAAATGCACTTTTAAGTACTAATCAGTTGCTATCGTAAAAATCCCCTCAATAAACCTCTTGTAATACCCTGAAAGTCCTAGAAAACTACAAATTTATATCTCATTCGTAGCTCTCTCCTATTTCAAGACAACCATTACCTTCTTTAAATCCATAAATATCTCTTCCCCTAAGATAACATACCCTAAAAAGACAACTTTTTTTAACCATAATTCATATTTTCTTAGCTTAGCATACAACTAGTGGTTCTTCAATATATACAATACATGCCTAATTTGTTATTCATGTTATAAATATGAACTAGAATATACTAGAATGTCGTCAATGAACACCACAACAAACTTATCAAAATAGGGTTGAAAAATCTGGTTCATCAAATACATGAACTCTATAGGAGCATTTGTCAACCTAAATGGCATCACAAGAAACTCGTAATGTCAATAATGAGTTCTAAATGCAATCTTCTGGATATCTTACTTTTTAATTATCAACTAATAATACATTGACCTTAAGTTTATCTTTGACTACACTCTTGCTCCATTCAATTGATCAAACAATTCATCTACCTTCGTTAGTAGATATTTGTTTTTCACCATCACCTTATTCAACTGCATATAGTCAATACAGAGTCTGAAGGTGTCATCCTTCTTCTTTATAAACAATATTGGAGCTCCCTAAGGTGAATTACTCGGGTGTATAAACCCTTTATCTAACAATTCTTATAGTTGAATCTTCAATTCAGCTAACTTTTAGGAGCCATTTTGTATGGCAACTAAGATATAAATGTGATAACATATATATATCAATAGAAACCTCTACTTCTCTTTTTAGAGGTAATCTTAATAGCTTCTTTGAAAACACATCTGAAATTCTCTTACTATGAGAAGATTTGACAGCTTAATGTAATCCCTCATCAAATCTATTACATAGGCAAGATAGGCCATACACCCCTTTCCCTTTAATTTCCCAGCAGTTGTCGCACCCTTGCGGCGGAGCGCGGCGATCCTCGATTTATTTCATGTTTTTTCTTTTGTTTTTTGTGTAAAAAGGAGTCGCCACCTAGTATTATGGTCACTAGTAAACCTAACTGGTCTTTCAGAGATTCTAAGGCAAGGGACTGGTTGTGTAAAAGGAAGGTATTAGCACCCCTAGTACGCCCTACCTAAGGTAAGCTGCTTGGTGTTTGGTTTGCTTTATAATTGCTATGGTGTTGGTGTTTTCTAATCCTATAAGCTTTCCTAGGTTTGATTCAAACTAAATTTATTAAGATAGAAATCCAAGGAGATTCCATGTGCTTTAAAAGCTTATTTTTCCCTTAGTATTTCAAGAGTTTGCGACTCGTAAATCGCAAGGAGGAGGGACAAAAAAATTAGAAATCTAGGGCGCTTTAAAAGCCTATTTTTGCCTTAGTGTTTTATACTCTCACAGCTCGTAAACCGTGGAGTAAAAAAAAATTGAAATGTCCTCGATTATAATCAAGGCTTCTTTCAAGGATGTGTGATGAATTATTATCCCTAGAAAATTATTTTGGATATTTACCACTTAGGGTTTCTTTATCCAAATATTAACAGTGAATAATAACAAGTTATTCCCATTAAATATTTTGGATATTCATCCCTTCGGGATTTTTTTATCCAAATATTAACGGTGAATAATAGATGAATTCCCCCAAAAATAAGATTTTTTATTTTTTAGAATATTGGTCAATACCCTTTGGAGTTTTACAAACACGTTGTAAAATCCAGAAATACAAGAAAATAATTTTTGTTGTGTTTAAGAAATCCATGCAAAAACACATTTTCGAAACTTCCAATATTTTTTGTATAAAAAAAGAGCGTTCAAAACATGTTAGGGTATTGGCCGTATGCAACACACAAGAAAACAAATTTTGATATATATGTATATTTGCCGCAGTTGCGTCAAAAACCGGGTATTCTACATACGAGATTTGTATATATTTTTTTACAACATAAAAAAAATTCAGACTTTAAAATAAATATTCCAGAAAATAAATCTCTTTCTCTTTCTTTTATTTTTTTAAAGAAAAAAAACAGCATGTCCGGCCGGGTCACTTGCTTGGGCAAGTGACCCGGCTGGACACAAAAGCAAAAGGGCGCAGTCTTCTCAATGAAACAAGGCAAAATACATGCAAAGAGACCACGTTACTGTTCAAGTGAATTAAAATTCACTTGAACAGTGCAAACACAAAGCAAAAAGAATGCATGGTGCGGGGGGTGAAGAGAACAGACCTGGGAATGAAAGGACAACGGCGATGCTTGAAGGCTTGCTGGCTAGTCGATCAGTGCTGCCATCTGCTTCAGTTCTTTCCTCTATTCTTTGTTGGCGTTCTTCTTCTGAGTTTCACCTCTGCAATCTCCGTGCCTCTTTCTCTCTACTGGTTTTCTGCACTTTCTTCTTCCATGTTCTGCAGATTTTATATGCAAAAAATGAAAACAAAACCGAAAGGCAGTCCCTGCTGGTTTATGGTTTTTTGTTTTTCTTGCGCTTTCTCCCTCTTTTTTTCTCCTCCTCTGTCCCATTTTCTGTGTCTTCTTTCTCTCCCTCTCTGGTAAATGAGATGGATGAAGACAACGGTACTGCAGCTTCTGCGCACAACCGGTGGTCACTGCTTCTGGGGACACTGAAAACGATGGCCACGCCGGTTCACTGTTCCTTTTTTTTTCTTCTGCTGATGCTCTCTGTGGAGATGATGAGGGAGACGGCGATGAAAACGTGCTATGCTGGTTGAGTTCACGCCCCTGCCTCTGTGTTTTTCTGCTTTTGACAGTGGCGTTCAGCTTTTTTTTTTCTTTCGTTCCTTTCCTTTCTTTTTCTGCCTGGCTTCACATCTCTTTTTTTTTCTGTAACTTTGTTCCTGTGAAGACTTTCACAGTCAAAAAGATGAACCCCTGCTCTCTGCGTTTTCCCCCCTCCTTTAGGTCAGCAGCCGAGGCTTCTATATAGCCTATACATGGCTTTATTTAGGAAACAAATATTACATTAACTCTAGGGTGTATTCTCGGGTGAGCAGAAATAGGAAACCAGAATGTTTGACTCTGATTTTGTGATCAGCATTGATTTCTTTCCTAATTAGAGGATGGTGTGGCTCTTTTCTTTCCTTCCATAGGGCCAGCTGCTCCCCTTGAAATGAGGCAACAAAAACGTGGTCTTCAGCTCCAAAAATCAGGCGTGATGAGAAAGGAAAACAGCAAAGAAAAAAAAGGAAAGAAATCAGATGGTCCTATTTTCCTTATTCGGTGTGATAAAAATCCTGTCATTTATGATGATCCAGCCCCCCTCTCCAGCTTTCAATGTCCTTTTTCAATTCAATCCCTCAATTTAGCACATTTCGATTCAGTCCTTGATCCAAAAAAAAATCCTTCGAATCAGTCCCGCGAACTTGGGCAAAAATCCTTCTCGCGGTCAGGAATCCCAGCTTTCAACACTAGATATTCAAATGGGAATATCTTAAGCTTTTGCTATTGAAATCAAGCAATTCAAAAGCCTAAATTCATCTACATGTCCCGGACTACAACTTTGATGAAGGATTCAAAGTGAGATAAATTCGTTTTGAATAACAGAATTGCACCCAAACTCGGCTGGAAACCTTCTCGCGGCAAGATTCTATGTTTTCACACTAGATTTCAAACAAGAATATCTTGAGTTTTTGATATCAAAATCAAGCAATTCAAAAGCTCAAATTCATCTATGTGTCCTGGACTACAAATTTGATGAAGGAGTTGAAGTGAGATAAAATCATTTTAGAGAATAGAATCTGCTAGTAATCTATTTGGTCAAAAGGTTCTTGATCTGGCGATGCTGAGTATCCGAATCTGACTGAGAATTTGCCCTAAGAACAATGATCCCTAGGACCTAATAAAGGTGTACATCAAATTTTTAACATAGCATGAGTGACAGAATATACTTAGGATGGTTAGATATCGTACGAAACCGAGTCAGAATCAGAGCCTAAGTTGGAACAAAAAATTACGACAACAGCAGAACCATTTTTTTAATGCAAATTCTGAGGGATTTATTCAACCTTAAAGACCAGATAAAAAAGGAATGAATTTGGCATTATGACGACTTCTGATCAATCTAAGAAACCTGACAATTTTGGCAGCAAAGGGGAAGGATAAAGATAGCAGAAAACAGCTCAAACAGGGTTTTGAAAAAATATTTCTTTCATCTGCTTTTGTCAATCTTCCAGCAAACATAGGGTCCAAAAATGAGTAACAACAGCAGTCATAGCTGAAATTATACAATTTGATATGACATTGTTTCTCTTCTAAATATTACTCCCCTACCATTAAGTTATTGGAAAGTAACCATCTTTGCAAAATATTCCATTTAGGCCTTATACATACCCAACCAATCTATACCTAATATCACATCAAAATCATGTAGCTCTAAGGGAATTAAGTCTACTATCATTTCTACCCCTTTACATTAACCCTTACCCCTTTATACACATGATCAATTTTTAGAGTCTCACCTAAAAAGGCACTTATTGTAACTATCTTCTTTTTTTTTTGCCTTACTAAAGGTTTTCCCAAGTCTTCCCGCCATTTTATTTGCTACAAAAGAGTGTGTGCATCAAGATTAATTAATGCATACACAATAAATGAATTTAGTTGCAGCATACCTACCACTATATTTGGGGAAGCTCTGGCATCATCCTGATTCATATGGAATACCCTGTTATGTGTCCTATCACTTTGAATTATGGGTCGACTCCTATTACCACTAGCTTCAGATTGGGTTGGCCTAATAGGTTTATCTATAATAACAAAATGTTCTTGACTCTGTGTTTGTTGTTTCTGTCCCTAAGTTTAATCAACAACTCTTTTTGGGCATTCCCTCTGTAGATGTCCTTTCTCACTATAATAATAACATCCATGACCCAGATGATAACGCTCCCTCTATTTGTTCCCCTCATGTCTACACACATAGCATTGACTTGGCGATGCTAAACAATCTCTGGTGTGTCTCTGCTTACAACAAATACACTAAGGGTATATAATAGTTTTCAACTCGGAAACCTTATAGCAAAACTAATTATCTAGCTTGATTGTCTTTCAGTCGATCCCTCAACTATACATTGTCCTAGTTGATGATCCTTTCAAAATAAAGTTCCCTCATCTCTTTTTAAAATGACTAAACAAGCATTCTTTACCCTTATTCAAGAGACGTGGTCTACTAGGAAAAAAAAATATATCTCTTCTCTTTCCTAGCCCTAACGAGCTCTACCAACCTTCACCCATACATGCCTCTAAGGCCAATATTGCCTCAATTAACTCTCTAGGAGTCCAAAATTGTAAAGCTACCAATCTTTGCTTAAATTTCTATCACAAACCATCTCGTAGCCTTTTTATCAAAAGCTATATATGGGAACATATTCTTGAGCAAACATGGAGAGATCATAAAAGTTTTGCTTGTAATCCATTATAAACATCTCTCCTTATCTTAAGGTTGGAAATTTATACTCTTTCACTCTGTAATGATATCATGAGCAGAATTGGTCCTCAAACTCCACTTTAAAATCATTCCAGGATAATGCCTTTATAACTCTCCTCGAAGATATAATGTCCCACCAGGATTGTGTTATATCCGATAGTAACTAGGTAGCACAATCTACCAGTAGCTCATTAGATACTCTAATATAATCCATAGTCTTTTCCACTTTATATAGCCATTTAACTATAATCTCTGCATCTGGTTCTTCTAGATAGGGCTCACAATGCATCTCTCTTATACTCTAAATAATCTTTACTAAAGTAACTATATTGTCCATAAGTTTTGTGGCTACTAGCGTTGATAGGGTTGATGCACTAGACTTGCCCTTAATCACTACCCTCACTATTTATGCAAAGAATGCAGGATTAACACAAGGTGCAGGGGTAGATGCAGGTGCTGCAACTTCATGTCCCTACTGACCAAACCTTATTGGTTGCAATACCCTAACATGTCTAGAGTCAGCATCACCCTTCATTCTTAATGACTCCCCAACCTTAACTAATGTGGTATTGATGGTATATAGGAGGCAACATCCTCTAAATGATCCTCTCCCTATCTACTCTTAGATCCTGTATCTCGTACCCTTCCATTAGCTAGAGAGGGATTTGTCATCGCACCCTTTCTTTTTCACTTCTCTTTTTTCCCACCTTTTTCCTCTCAAAATCATGCCTTTTCTTAAAGAAATAGCCTTTTTTACACATTAAACCTCGTATGCTTCTTTTTATTCAACTTAATGCTAACTTAGTTAATTTTTTTAATCGAGGGTTTATAGTTATTGTCTCTTCCACGTATGGATAGAGAATGGTCAGCATCTAATTGCTAGAAACCAAGATCAACTAAGAAAGTTTGGAACTTATGGAACCATTGTCAAGAAGCCTATTTCAGACTATACAAATATTTATGCAGGCGATATACACAAGTATCATAGGTCTTGCGAAAGCTCATGGGTACTTTCATATAAATTTCCTTCTTTAAATCATCATGTAACAAGGCATTGTTGACATCTAGTTAATACAATATTCATCCTTTAATGGTAGCCATTATTAAAAGGCAACAAACACTGGTGATTTTAACAATTAAAGTGAAGTTGATGGTATAATCAATTCCTCTGACCTCAATAAACCCCTTAACAACAAGTTAAGATTTGAATCTCTTAAAATTGTATCAACATTGTATTTGATCTTATAAACCAATTGGAGTCTATGACATGTTTTCTAGGAGGGAGGTGCTCCAAATCCTAAGTACCACTAGTCTTAAGAGCAATAATTCTAGTTTGTATAGCTTGCTGCCATAAAAGAATCTTTAATAGCCTTGGAGAATATAAAAGGCTCATCAAGATAAGTGATGGCAACTAGAAATAATTGATGAGAAGGTGAAAAATATGTATATGAAAAAACAAGGGAAATAGCATATAGAATGGGATTTATTAAAAATAGTAGCTCAAAGGATACACCTTCGATTTTAGAAGTAAGTTAGCGTTCACGTCAAGGCCTAAAAGAAGCAGGAACATGGACGACCTGCTTAATAAGTGAAGTGTTTACAATAGTATTTTTAATATGGAAATTAGGTATGGAATTTGGCAATGAATTTAGATTCAACTGTATTGTCAATATAAGACTCAAAACAAAGGTAAATGGAGAATGGCATTGGTATCTGATCATAACCAGAATTAAAAGGAAAAACATACATATAAAAAAATAACATCACGTGGGATATGAATGATTTTTTTGTATTTAGATCATAGACTTTGTAAGCTTTTTTACCATGAGGGTACCCAAGAAAAACATAATAAAAAGAGAGACTCCCTTATTCTTTGGTTCTCTAACGAACTAAATTGACTTCTTAAAGATTAACCAACTTTGTGGTGTCTTTCTTATACTTCTCATTCATAAATTGGTATTCGTTGGATAAGGGGTTTTTATTCTAATAGTTTTGGTTTCTTGGAACATGATTTCATTATGTCACAATCCTATCAGACCTGTTTTGGCTTTCCAGAATTCATTGTTATTTTATTATAGGTTGCGTGACCATGTGATCACAAGGTTCACGTCACTTGGTATTAGATCTAGGCTTCAAAATTAGATCATATCTTTTTAAAAATTTCATTTTCTTTATGTTTCATAAATTTAGTGGTGTTTTCTAATCCTTTTCTTTTCTTTTTATTTTTAGCATCTTAGTAAAAAAAAAAGGTGTTATTTCATTTTGTTATTGCCTTAAACATATCAGTAGCATAAAAAATCAATAAAAAATGAAGAATAGACATTATTGAAGCTTCAATTCTATCACGAAAACATAAATAATAAAGACATTGAATCAAACCATTTTGAAATCACTTCCAAATTGATAAATTGGTTATTTTGGGTGAAATCTAACTATTTAATATATTTACCCTTATTTTTTTTAATCTTTTGATTAGGGTTTCAATTCTAAATTAAATTCTACCGTAAATTGATCATACATGATTTTTTTTTATATTTAGGCATAAGAGAATGATCTATAAATTTATATTTGTTGTTTAATAGGTATAAGGGTACTACATATTAAATTTTAGGTTATTTTGATATCGTTTGGTCCAGGTTTCAATTCTAGTGCTTAAAATTGCGTAAGGAGTCAGATTTGCGTCAAGTTACAAAAACATGTTTACTACTAGTTGTTTCAACCCAATCAATTTAATTTTGTTATATTTGGGTTATTTAGGATTCAAATAAATATTTTCATTAATTTTTACATCTATTTTATTTTGAGTTATAATATCGTTCATATTTCATACGAATTCATTTGCTACTCATGAAATCATTATTGTAGTTTTGTTTTACTTATTTTTAGTATCTTATTTATCCTTAAGTTACTTATATATATTTGTATTGTATTATGATAGTCATTGACATTGGTTCATTAATATTTAGATTTGAAAGAACCGCAAGAAGGTAAACCAAGACATAAAAGGTATAATGAGAATAATTAAGTTAAAAGCTTTGAATTATATGAAACATGAGAGTTGTGAGGATATAGTTTCTTACTACCAATCAATTTTTACAGAATCAAAGATGTTTGAAAAATAACGAGTCTGCAACACCAAAAGCGAATACCACTTTCCAAATACAAGCTTTCGCTCAACAACTCGACTAGGGTGATGAATGATTTGAAAGATAAAATGGCTTTGATGAGACAATAAAATAATAGGATGGATGGTTGGAGTATGGGGCTAATTGGAGAGGAAACATTGTTCGAAATGTTATAACTAACTTTGTTGATTTTTTAATGAAAACACAAATGATGATGATGACGACGACGATGACGACACCTACTTTGCATTTGAGGAACAAGAGAATAGATTTGGCTCGAATAGGGCTAAAAGGCATGTTAATTTTGCCCAGGGTGGAACATTTAGTCAGATGGAGAATTATCAGGATTTTAGGCATCTTGATGATTTAGGTGGAGAGCTAGGCATCATTAAGTTAAAAAAACCTGCTTTCCAAGGAAAAATTGATCTAAAGGCATACCTAGAATGAGAAAAGAAGGTTGAATGGATCTTTTGTTGTCATTACTATAAATAACATATAAAAATAAAACTCGTTATCATTAAATTTACAGATTATGCACTAATATGGTTGGATCAACTTGTTTTAAGTAGGAAAAGGAATGAAGAATGGCATATTGATTCATGGGATTACATGAAAGCCATAATGGGGAAATGTTTTATTCCTAACTTATATTACATAGAGCTCTTTTGGAAATTGCAAAGTTTACATCAAAGGTCATAAACTATGGAAGATTACCACAAGGAGTAGAAAATTGCAATGATTAGAGCTAATATGGTTGAAGATAAGAAACTATTATGTCTAGGTTTTTTAATGAACTGAATAGAGATACAACTAATGTTGTTAAGCTACAACATTATGTAAAGTGAAGGACATGGTTCATATAGCTATGAAAGTAAAAAGGAAACTAAAAAAGAAAGGGAAATTTATGACCATCTTACAATTTGGGTTCTTCATCATTATGGAAGCTGAATTTTAAGATAGAAGGGGTTGCCTAACTAAAACCCTTCACTAGAACCAAAGTTGAACCATCCAAAGCCATAGTTGATGTCTCTAGGGATTTTAAAAATAAATGTGATACTTAGTCTAAACATGCTTGTGATGTTAAGTGTTTTAAATGTTAAGGGCTTGGGCACTACACTTTAGAGTGTCCAAACAAGAGAATAATGGTTATGAGAGACAATTAAGACATAGAGTCTGAAAGTAATAAATCTAATTATAAAGATATGTCACCATTTGAGGATTTTACTGTTGATAAGGTTACATACAAGTTGAAGATGAGGCCTTAGTTATAAAGTGTACACTTCAGGTGAAGGAAGATGATAATGATCAACAAAGGGAGAACATCTTCCATATGCATTACCATGTACAAAACAAGGTGTGTAGTTTGATTACAGAAAGTGGAAGTCATACTAATGTAGCTAGTACTCACCTTGTTAATAATCTGAACTTATGTACTATTAAGAATCATAGACCTTATATATTCTAATATATGCAAGTTACATCTTGTTAGGGAGACCAAGGCAGTTTGATAGGATGTTATGTTTTAACTTGGAGCTGATTTGTCTTCTTCAGGGAATGATCTTCATTTTATATATTCAAGGATGAATCCTTTTGAAGAAGGAGGAGATAATATGAACCAAGTTAGGTCTGAACTTTTTCTTAAAATGTCTATTGGCCTATTTTGCAAGATCATGCATATCTCTCATAATATATATTGGATCAAGCTAAAATCTTACAAATAGATACTAGACACATGGATATATATTATGGTAAAATCTCAAGTCAAGTGGAGTTTGATAAAATATTTTTTAAATTATTCTAAGTTTATGTTACTGTATTGATAGATTCATCGAAAAAGTGTTTTTTCTTGGCTATTTTTAGCCCAATCAGTTCAAACCTATAATGGGGTTAACTCTGGATAGAAAAGGGAGATTAAATTAGGTTTATTTAGGCTCTAAATTGGTGCATGGGATTAGGCTACAAAGGTTCTTGACGGGGCTTTATAAATAGTTTAATTTCAATTATTTTTTATTATTTTTTTTGCTCTAGTTATGTTTTAACAACTTACAAAGAATTTTAACACTTTGTTTTTCATTCTTAATTTTTGCTTTTAGGTTTGATTAATTAGTTAAGGCTTATGGCTTGTTTGGGCTTAATTATTTATTAGTTTTTAGCTATGGACCAAGGCTTGTTTGGATTCATACTTTTAGGTTTATTAGTATAAGTTTTTGGTCAGTTTTAAAAATAGGTCAATTTAGTCCTAAGGGTAGATCCATTAGGGTTTTTATTTTCAATAGTATAAATACTCTTTATAAGGACAAAATATTCAGACTTGATAATACGATTGTTTATTCAACTTGTGTGAGAGAGATTCTCGCATTCTTTGGTTCTCTAACGAACTAAATTGACTTATCAAAGATTAACTGGTTTCATGGCGTCTTTCTTATATTTCTCATTCACGAATTGGAATTTATAAGGTGGGGGTTCTTATTCCCCAATAATATTGGTGCCTTGGGACAAGCTTTCATTGTGTCACACTCCTATCAAAATTGTTTTGGCTTACCAAGATTTGTTATTATTTTATTGTTGGTTACATGACCACGTGATCACAATGTTCGCATCACATTGAGTATACTAATAGAGCATGACCTGAAATAGTAAGCTTTTTTTATTAAAAAGTTCATTGGAAACAACCATATGGTTAGAGGGACCACTATTAATAATCCATATGTAATCAAGCTTATTAGCATAAATAGCGAGGCTCAGGGAACCTTCATTCAGAAAACATGTAAGCTACTTATATTGTTCCAAGGTAAGACCAGAGATGGGTGAAATATTGAAGCCATCACTCGATCTTGTTGTTCCTTCATAATTAATTAGGTTCACAAAATATGCATGATTCTTTTACTTTCAAGTTGCAGGCTTGCTTGGTTTCTCTTTATCATTACAGCGACGTTGTTTCCAACCTGGTGGATACTTATTAACTAATAGCATTTAGCTTGTGTATGGCCTAAATAATTGTGATTTTCATATCACTTCTAAAATATATTATATCTTTTATTGATTTCTGAATTGGCAACAAATGTAGTGGCTTCTATGACAGGAAATCATAACATTGCCATTGCTTGCTATTTTTCTTCATGAATAATAATGCCATATACTTCACTCAAAGATGGTAAAAGCTCATTGTTTATGATTTGGAAATGTACCGTCTTAAAATAATCACTAAGACCAAGGAGAAATTGATAAACCTTTTCTTTCTCTTTAGTTGCCGCAAATTCTTTTCCAACACTATAATGACATTAAGGAATAATGTCAAACATCTGGAGTTCATACTGAAGAGCCTTAAACTTGGAATAATAGATAAGGACCATTTTATTCCCTTAACGAAGCAAGTAGATCTCTTTCTTGAGTTCATATATGCGTGAAACATTCACTTGAGAAAAACACTATTTTAATTCTAGTCTATAACACTTTATCCAAAATGCATATTGTTCTTAAGTTTGTTCTGGTCTCTTAAAAGATCCATCAGAAAAACCAATTTTGTTTTTGACATGGAGAGCATTCTTCATAGCTCTCTTCCATGTAGGATAATTATCCCTCATTGAGAACACAAGTCATGAAAACAGTCCCTAGGTTATCTGAGGGATGCAAAACGTATGGTGAATTGAGATCATTAAAGGGTTGTGTTTGGATGTCTCCCCTTCTCAATATGTTAAGGGTTGTGTTTGTATTGGTTCCATTTTCTTCTGACATGTGAAGGCTCGATACCATGAAAAAAGTACAAGATTGGAAGCCAAAAGGTTAGAGTTTTGATTCTACAATACTGCATTTAAATGGTGTAGAACAGTAAACACAGAGGATTTTCATGAGAAATCCTAAAAGCTAAAATAGGTGATATTTACTGGAAAAGAAATACAATCAATCCTAATTATTAAGAGTGCTTCAAGCAATAGGTTTCTGGAATAGCCAACCATCATAGAATATTATTGATTTTTGGAGCTTGTTTGTTATTACAGGTCCGACCTCTGGCTTAGGTAGCACTAAGTGGCTCACCTATAGTTTTTACACCATTATTGTTAGTAAATTACTAGATTTGTAGACTGCACTTCGTCATTGGCTGGATAAAAAAAATTCAACGTAAAAAAAAGAATGCTAAGGAAACAAATTCAATACCCGAGTCATTGGTTCACTTGGTAAATTAAATAATATGATTTAAAAATGCAACAATAATAAATCAATATGAAAAAAAAATCACAATGAAATAAAGGTTAAAAAGAACCTAATCTAAGCCAGCCCGGATTATGAAACAACTCAATGATAAAAGGAAAAATTGAGAAAAAGATTTAAAAAGACAACAAAAAAAAAACCAAGTTAAACCGGGTTAACTCGCAAACTTTGCGACCATTGACATAAGATTGGGATAATCTCATAGAAAAAAAATATAGGAAACAAGTTTGGATACTAATTTATAATAAATCAAATGAGAACATGATAACTTCACAAAAAAAATAAAAATGATAAAAAAAGTGAAGCTCAATCTCTAGCAAATGAAATGTTAAAGGATGAAAGTTAAAGAAAAAAAATATAATTTAAAAAGATTAAAAAAAAAAACTCAATTTGTGCCCACTTTGGTCAAGATGCAAAATCTCTTACCCAGACATGATACCAGGGCGACCGCATTCAAAAGAAAATTAATAATATCATGTAGTTTAATTCTCAAACAACATAATGTTTAAGGACAAAAATGAAATTTATTTTGAAAAATCAATTGGAAAAAACATGAGTCAAACCAGGTTAATTTGCAAACCTCACGACCATGGAAATCATGAAATCCTTAAATCAGGTTCAATTAAGAAGCTTAATTCTCAACCAATTTAATTTTGAAAGATGAAATCGTATAAACAAATATCAATTTAAAAAATTTGCCAAAGAAAAAAAGATAGCAATAAAAAGAATAGGGATCAAAATTGATAGAAAAAAAACACCCATAGAGGATGAAATTGTAAACAAAATGATTAGGATAACCCAATAGATAGGAAATAAAAAAAAAAAAGATATGTAAACCAATTTCCAATAAATCAAATGTTAAAGGATGAAATTAAAATAATTCAATTTTAAAAAAGGTACACAAAAAAATTCAATCCATGATAACCTTTGAAACCGATGACCTTGGTCCTAAACCCAGGATTATCTTTATAATAATAATAAAAAAATCTTAACTAACCTAGGTTAATTCACAAACCACGATATCATGGGTACAAAATCGTGATAACCCAATAAAAAAAAGGAAAAAAGAGATAAGACTAGTTTCAAATAAATTAAATATTGAATGATGAAATTGAATAAATTAATTTTAAAAAGACCTAAAAAAAGTTGACCCACGTTAACCTTTGAAACCAATGACTCTAGTTATGAACCTAAGACTAATCTCATAGAAGGCAAATCGTAAAAATAATAAAGCAAATCTCTAAAAAAAAGGTCAAAATAAAAAAATATATTTTAAAAAGGAAAAAAAATCAAGCCAGCTCGGGCAAATCTCTTAAACTCAATCTAATATCTAAAACTAATAACCCATGAAATCTTGGAGTCGGGTTCAATCAAGAAGTTTAATTCTAAAAAACTTTAATTTTGAAGGATGAAATCTGTAATCAAAATTAATTTAAAAAGCTTTCCAAAAAAAAAGATAGCAATAAAAAGAATGAGGATCAAATTTGAATGGAAAAAAAAAACATGGAGCATGAAATTGTAAACAAAAATGATCCTAAAGAAAAGAAATAGTAATCAAAAAAATGAGGATCAAATTTGAAATATAAAAAAAGGAGGGTAAGATTGGAAAATAAATATAATTTTATAGCTTATTAAAAAAAATACTAATAAATAGAATGAGGATCAAATCTGAAAGATTAAAAATTAAAAGGGGGTGAAATTGAAAAATATTTTAAATTTCATGGTTTATTCAAAATGAAAAAAACAGTAATAAAAAGGAAAGAGATCAAATGTGAACGGGAAATAAATTGCAAGGGTTGGTTTGATTTTTTAAAGGGGAGCATGCATAATTCAAGGGTGGGGAGAGAGAAAAAAGAAAAAAAAAAGATCGTCGGTGTCAAACCAGATGCATTTAAGGGCATGTCCTATCTCACTACGTTTAGGGCGTCGAGATCTTTCAAACACCACCCCGGAAGGTGTTTTTCTTATTATATTTTATAAATTTAATGTACGACAATACCTTTCAGTACCTTTGGAATTTACAATAAAACCAATGTAAAATGATAATAAAAAAATTAGGTGAGAGTTTTATTTGTGTTGTCTTTAAGGGCATTAAAGTAATTATACTATTATAAAAATATAAAAATATACTTGAGTAGTATCCATTAGATTATTTTATTCTAAGGATAAATTAGTAATTTTATTATATAAAAAAACTAAATACAAATCTAACCCCATATAATTTGTAAAAAACAATTGTGTCATGGTGAAAAGATTGCATTACCCTTAGTGCCTAGTTCAAAGGTTTTTTTTGTTCAAACACTATTTCTTAATTACACCATTACTATAAAAAGTAATTCGAGTCTTGGTGAACATTAACTTTCCTAGAAAAATTAGTTTTTTTTAACTATAGTATATGCTTGATTTTTAAAGAAAATCTATGCACCAGCTTCTGTCTCCAATGATATATTCAATACAATTTATATTTAATAAAAAAATAGTTACACTATTAAATAACCTTCCATATAGCCATAAAAGTTGCATCTACAAGCCTAATTTCTTGTTTTGTTGTCTCTCTAAAAGCTTTTTTTTTAAAGCACTCCCTTGTTCTTCCTCACAAGTTCTCCTAGTCTATCAACAAACCTTTTTACTCTATCTTTATAAATTGATAACTCAATCCACAAAATCAAATCAACTCCCAAGAAATATTTCAAAAAGGCTTCCACCATGATGCTTTGATTTGCTATAAGAACATAATGTTTCCATAAAGAAAACACACACTAAGACTCAGGATGGAGATTACTATATTAAAACTTTGGTATGCAACACTTCACGTGTCACAAACTCAATATACCTTCATTCCAATTACATTTGCCTTAGGGGTAATCATTTTTTGTTTGATTCAGTTTTTACCTAAAAAAACAACCAAATTGAATCGAAACCAAATTTTTAGCTCGGTTTAGTTAATTTATTTCAAAATATTAAACAAATATGAATTGCTTTTTTAGGCTATTCGTGACTTCTAATGGGCTTTCTAATGAGTTTTTGATGGGTTTTCTAATGGGTTCATAATTGATGTCTTGCAAGATTCCAAAAGACAAAGTATATTAAATATGTTACCCTGATTATTTATTGATATTAAATTGTTAGTGTCAATCATGCATTCTTAGTGAGTAAGAGAATTTAAATAGCACACACCAACAAGCCAATAAAATCTAAATTTACAAAGCATTACCTTTAAAGGGCTTAAAAATAACATTATTATAGAACACAACATGTCAAGAAAATAAGTATTCATTATGCACATCATCTCAGTCAAGAAGTACATTAAGAACATTGTACCATATAGAATTATAACATGATAAATTAAAATAAATAATATAAAAATAAAATTAGCATTTGTATCATATGTTTTCAATAGATGTCCTAATTTTTTAAATAATTATCATCAATTACTAGATGCAACTTTCCATCAAATTCTATAAAATAAAAAAAAATTATAAAATAAAAAATTAGACATGTTAGATTAAAAACACGTTAATCAATAAATCATAAAATAAAAAGCTTAAATTTATAAGAAAAATCACTTGACTTAAGGTTTTCACAGGTTTCAAAATCTTTTATCAAATTTCTAATGTCGATTGAAATTAGTCTATAATGCAACCGATTTTGACAACAAATAAGTGTTTAGACTACTTCTAGAGATAAAGAACTTTGAAATTAATTGAGTATATAACTGTCAGTGCTAAAGGCTAATTTGAAAGCCACTGTGGATATAGGAATAACTAACACATTTTGTGCAACCTTCAAAAGTATATTATATTTCAAAACATTACATTTCCACCAACCCAAAATGTCTAATTTATCATCATTAGAATCCTCACAATCGTCAACCAAAAACTTCCCAACTCATTTATATTTTCCACACTATCTTCCTCCTACCAATGCTTTTAAATTGAGCCAAAATGTTTGGCTGATCATCTACCTACACGGCATCAATAACATTAACATCATGTTTATGTTTATTATTATCCACCACTTTATCAGCTTTCAAATAAAATTCATACAAGCTCATTAAAGTATTTTTGTGCTTTGTCATCATCATACAAGTCACTAAAACAAAATCTTACATGTTTCAACTTGAAACGTGGATCCAAAACAGTAAACATATACAATACAAAAATTTAATTTCTTTCACAACCTCAATACTTTTCAAACTTTAACATCATATCAATCATCATTCCACTTAAAAGATTATCTATACTCTTACACAATTGCAACAAGGTTGTGCACATATAAATCAATTCATCAAGAAAAAAATTTGATGTAACATGCAATAAGCCAGAAAAGATCTTTAATAATTTCACTAAAGATCTAGCATTTTTTCAAACCTTCAAACTAGATGGCCCTATGTTTTTTTTTTACTTCCCTTTGAATCAACATCCATAAAGTATCTTATATACCTAGGTTCACTTTCACTTAACCTCAAAAAGATCTTTTTCAAATTTTTTAGTAGCTTCTAACATAAGATAATTTGAATTACATTGTGTGCGACATCCAAACACACTGATTTCTTACATCCTATATATATATTCTTTGCACACTTCTTAAATGCAACTTGTCTAAAAAGTAAAGATCTCACAAACCTAATTGCATTTTGAATCTTAACAACTAAAACATTATCTATTTAATCCATCCCACTTAATGAGGTTTACAATGTGTGCATAACATTTAAGATGCAAATATACATTTGACAATATATTAGTTGACCCATCTTTCATCACATTCTTCAAATATAAAATAGTCACATTATTAGAGCTTGCATTATGTACTATAATAGTAAAAAAATTATCAAACCCCCACTCTAATAAATAATTCTCAATAACTTGTCCAATTGTCTTCTCCATATGATTTGAAACTTGATAAAAAAAATATTAAGAATTTTTTTATACAAATTCCACTCATTATGAATTCAATAAGTTGTCAAGTATATATAGTTAATGTTTTGGACTAATGTTCATGTATTGGTTGTTAAGCACAAGCATTGACCCCTAATAGTTGTCCTTAATCTTTCCTTCTTTTCCACATAAACTTTCAAACAATCTCCCATAACAGTGAAACGAAAAGGAAATCTAGGATGCATAGTCCGACAAAATAATCTAAATCCCTAACCCTCCATAAAATTAATAGGCAACTGATCAATTTTAATCATTCATGCTAGTACGTATTTGTCTACATTCATCATAATTATAACCTATTTCCTTAAGAGTTCTAATATTTTGATCTCCCAATTCGCCATTCTTTTCTAAGGTTATAATACTAAAACTTTTTGCATACTTTTAAATTACTCTACATATTACTTGTGTCATTAAGGATAGTATAACATGCATAATCTTTTTCATAATAATTACATTTAGCTATAGGAGCTTCAAAATTACTATCAAATTTTGTAAAGTAATCCTAAATTTATGATTTTTTTCTATCTTTAGTATTTCTTTTCCTTGATGTAAGGAGTTGATGTTGTTTAACTTTATTATATGTGGTGGATCCAATGGTGGTTGATGCTAGGGTAGTGCTGGTGGAT
>Ga0325405_1000454_pt1 | contig 39406 bp, 16 predicted proteins | sample PopdelMetagenome_21_FD_205663 | JGI IMG/M metagenome (GOLD analysis project Ga0325405, IMG submission 205663) | Populus deltoides microbial communities from Bellville, Georgia, United States - Xylem-Control-R2 | ecosystem: Host-associated > Plants > Phyllosphere > Stem > Wood/Secondary xylem... | reverse complement strand
AAAAAAAATAAAAAAATATATAATAACAATTATTATTGTTATTGTTAATAATTTTAAAAACTTGTTCTAACTAAACTCGTGAGTCTTGTGACATAAAAGGTATCAAATCAATACGAATAAGTAGCAACACCTTCGAGGAAGCTTTCCACTTTTTTTTTTTTCATGACTTGGGCTTATAACAATAATTGAAGTCCATAGCCACACAGAAAGATATTGAAGAAGGGTATCGTCAATATTGTTGTGTATCGAAATGATTGCATTCAATGAATGACTTATTGACAAAGTTTTGAGCAACTATAAAAAATAGTTGAAAGGAAATATCAAATAATTACTCGGTCAAAATAATAATAATTAAGTTATCGATAAAGTTAAAAAATAATTTTATATTATTGTTTAACATTAACAAAAATTATGGCACCTCTAGATCTACAGTATTTACTAGAACAGTGTAATAGTTTTATGTTCAAAAACATTTTCAAGTCCATTTTTCATTTTTAAATTGACCAAGATAAATCAATATTTTTTCATCTTGATTCTACAGTAAAATTACTATAATATCATTGGAGGAAAAAATTTTAAAAAGTCAAGGGATATTTTTATATTTTCACAAAGATTTTTTTGCTATTAAAAATTATGTTGAGGGGTAATTCGGTATTTGATCAAATATAAAAATAATAAATAATTATAATGCATAGTAAAACAATGAAAAATACCCTTAAAATAAAAAAATTAAGCCTGAAATCAAGGGGAGTTTTCAGTTTTTTACAACTTTTTTTTTGTAATTAGAAAGTTAGCTTAGTGGTGCTTTTATATTTAAATAAATAATAAAAAAAAACATGTGTGTGACATACTCGGGGACGCGTGGGAGGCGTCCGCACCCTTCAGCAGCGTGTGTGGTGCCTCATAATATCCAAAAATATCTTTCTATCATGTCATTAGAAACGTCGTCACATCCTCTTTTTATTGGTTTGACAAGTGTCTCTGGTGGTGGTCCGGTTTATTATCGGCAATTTTTTTTTTCCCCTTGTTCTCTCTCTTCTCTTTAAAAAATTACAGCTTGACCCTTTTGGTAGTTGGTATTTCAACTTCAATTCTTATTCTTTTTATTTCTCATTTTTTGTTTTGAATCTTTTATAAAAGTTTTATTTGTTTTTAACTTCATCATTGAATTTCAATTTACTAAATATTATATTCTTCGTTCTCATTATTTAGATTTATATTTTTTATCTTCAATTTCATCATTCAATTCAAATTAATGGTATTATATTTTTCAATTTGGTCCTCATTGTTTTGATTTTTATTTTTTTTCTTGATCTTTTTGTAAAAGTTATTATTGTTTTCAATTTCACCATTTAATTATAATATTTTTTTTATAAGTTTGTCAATTTAAGCCTCATTTTTTAAAATTTTTTTCCTTTTACTAAATTGATTTTTTTTTTCAATTTCATCCTTCAAATTCTTTTAATTGGACTTCAAGGTTTTTAATGACTCAGATCACGAATTTGAAAAGTTAACACGAATTTTTTTTATAGAAAAAAAAGCTTTATAATTTTTTTTATTTTTTTTATCGAGTTATTACAATCACATGATTTAAGTAGTAGATTTAACGAGATATCCCAAATTAATTCCGTTTTAATTAATACGATTACAAGTTCATTATAACTAGTGTTTTATGTCCTTTTTTTTACTCCATTACAAAACCTAAACATTAGGTTTTACATAAAAAAAAAATCTAGCACACGACAAAGAATAGTCACTGAGACTAGTATGTACTATTTGAGTAAAAGTCTTTATATTTGAAAATTTCATGATTAATCACTATCTAGCACTAATTTAATTTTAATTAAAAAAGACGGTGGGGTAATAGGAGTCAAACTCATGATTGGAAGGTGAAAAAACATGGGGTAAAAAACAACACGTGAACAAGAAAACTTTTCCCTTTTTTCTCTCTTGTTGTTGCTTTCCCTGTCCTTTTTTCCCTTTTCTACATGCTCTACGCCATGTCCGAAGCATCTCCTCGGGCTTGATTGTGTGACGGGATAAACGAAAACACAAGAGAAGATGATATATATATCGACCATGCATGTTTACTACAGTGCAAAAGTTTGTAAATTAGCAAATCACACAGAGATATTTTCATAAATCTTGATTTAATTAATTGTTTCCATATTGTGTTTCTGGACAAAATGATTCAGAAACTATTCACATGAATCATGAACTCCCTGTTGGCTGGGAATTCAAGAGGTAGTAGGCGCAGTGGAGAAGTCGATATCAAGAATCCTAACATGGAAAGTAAAGAGTGATATTCATGCATGGTAAATCTGCTGTATATAGCCTGCACTCAACTGTCAAACATCATATCCTTTTTCGAAAGATCATAAATGCCTACTGCTACTAGTTGATTTCTTGCCCGTTTCAAGAGATCAGACAACACCTGCTCAGAAGTCAGAAGTAGAAAAAATAGAAACTCTCTAGTCTCTAGCTAACAATGGAGTAAAGAGGGCACAGCATCTGTACATATAAATGCCAAATCTTTATTCGATACATGATAACAGACAGCACGAGGATAACATTACGTAGGCTTGAATTAAATTGTTGGTTTCTCTTCCTGGTTTAATTTTTACATTAATCATGACAAATCAGGTTATAGGGAGGTAAAATTAAGTCGGGTTGCTTGAACAAGCCCCTCGAACAAACAGAAGTCATGCATGACTAGAATCCCTAGCCAGCAACATGGGCAGTACACAAATTTGCCCCTTGAGATTAGCTAAGCACAGTAGAGCTAGATTGTTCTTGTCGTATGATATCCTTATAATTTTACACATTTGTTATCTTGAGGTTAACTGATTATTAAGTTTAAGTTCTTTGATCTAATATATTCGTTCGATCAATTTCATTTAAAATTATTTTTATTTGTAAGAATCTTGATCAAAAAGTCAACTCATTAGTTACTCCTCAAACCTTTAATATGTAATCTTGCATTAGAAACTTAAGAGGTTTTGAGAGAGAAAATTAGTTAATAGACATCTCGTCATCCTTTAAGAAGAGATGATAAATCGCTATAGATCTAAAAAGATTTCTAAAGAAAAAAAAAATTTTTAGAAAGACCACCCGATGGAGTGCAATAAATATTACAAGCTTTTGGCCTTCCTTTGATTATAGATGAGGTGTCATTTGTCTTGTATTCCTATCTTTTTTTTTTCTTGTACTTTTCTTAAGCTTTTTTTCCAGTATTAATTTCCTGACTTAGAAATTTACAATATTCTACAAAAAAAAAACATTTGAAAGCAAAGATGAATTTATTGGCTAGGTAAACCAGATCTTCTTTCTTTGTGCTTTTATAAAACCTTATTCTTTTCTTTTTTATACCATCATGACTCCTAGAAAAAGAAAAAAAAAAGAAACATATCTCATGAACATGATTTCAGCTTCAGGTCTAAAACTAAAACCACTCGTCGCAGATCTCCGGCCATAAAACTTGGCCCTAGATCTAAGAGGGATGGCACCCAACAATTTCTTTTTAATTATTATATACCTAAAATGCAAAAAAAAAAAAACAATCTTATGAATATTCAATGAAAATGAAGATATTATTTTTTTTATATTTTTGATATAATTTAATTTATTTATTTTTTCCCTTCAAATATTATACTTTTTAGTTAAAACTCACTTTTGAGACCATGATTGGTTTTTATATAAAATACAATGTTTAAATTAGAAAATATGCTTTTGTTAAAACAATAAAGAGATGAATTATAAGCAAATGGAGTTTAGATCGAAGATATGTATTTTTATTTCAAATGATTAAATTTTTGAACAAATTTTTATTTTAATTGTTGCTATTTTAATTGTTGCTGCCTTTTATTCAAAAAATATTCTATTAATAATTTTTTTATGGATAATTATGTATTATCCTAATATATAGAATTTTTAAAATAATTTTCTCATTAATATTGAATAATAATAATAATAATAAATATTTTTTTTTCAAATTTATTATGTTTTAGATTTTTCATATAATATCGAAGAGATGATAAATTGATTCTTGCTTTCATTATCATAGTAAGTTTTTGCTTAAAAAATAATACTTCTCATAAAAAATAAATGAGTGAATAAGAAAAGAAAGTTGGGTTCTTATTAAAACTATTTGCTTTTTCCTTTTTAGTTGAAATCATTATAGATTTTATGAATTGATTTTTCTTATTATTGTTTTTTTTATTCATTGAACTATTCTGCTAATAAAAATACCGTTTTTTATATCAAAACAAAAAAAAATTACATCAACTATTAAATCAATAATAGGTTTTATATATATTATTCATATCAATAATTTTTTTATATAAAAAAATATTAAATCAGCTATTTTTTATATATAATTTTTTGAAATCAAGTTAGGTTTTAATTGGGTCAACTAAATCATGAGTACACTCACTAGGTTAATTGGATCTTATCGACCAAATTTTTGCTTGGTTTACTTTGCAAGCTGGTCCATGACGAAGCATGGGTCGGTAGGTCACCATGTTGATCATTATTGAAAAGTTTTCAAAGATAGAGCGCATGTAACTAAGAGCTTTTATCTTGTTTTAAAAGTGTTTTTGAAAAAAAGTTTAATTTTTTTTAAATTAATATGTTTTGGTGTTTTCAAATTATTTTGATGTGTTGGTGTCAAAAATGAATATTTTTAAAAAGAATATTATTTAGATGTATTTTCAAATAAAAAATACTTTGAAAAGTAACCACTACCACAAATATCAAACAGGCTCTAAGTAGTTTGACCTAATCGAGAACCGAATGAGAGCATGTATTATCTTAAACTTTCCGGGTCAATGATGAGTATGCATAAAAACCCTGTCTCAACCCACCCGACGGAGTGCTATCTCTGTCGACCAGACCATGGTCACGTGGAGTTTATTGTTATCCATAATTTCCGACATTTTCATAAACTTGTTCACGTGGAGTTTATTGTTATCAAACCAAAAACTAGCCCACGTAAGATCTGGTTGGCCCAATTTGCCTCCTGCCCTTTCGCGATTATAAGTTACTGTCTCCAATTTGGCTCTGCCAGTTTGCAAAAATAAATAAATATGTTTTCAAAAAATCAATTTCTTAAAAAATAATTGTTTCTCAATTTCTTAAGAATATCCGATTTGAAAATGCATTAAAACATTTTTTTTCAGTGTGCATTGAAAAATAATTTTGCTGAAGAGAAATTTACTGAGTTCACGCATCACTTCTATATATAAAATTAGCCTATTTTTCTGAGTTCATCTTTCTCTAGATTCAGTGTCATTTTAATTTATATTAAATTTTCTTCAATAATTATTTTTAATTTGTTATAAAGGAGAGATTCAAATTCTAAATCTTTTAATACCGTTTGTCCTCGATTGTTAGATTTGGATTAAGGTTGAACCGTCCATGATGTGTAAGCCCAAGTCCAAAACCAATGTTAAACAGTTTTATTTAAAAACAATTTTAGAAAATTTAGCATTTTTTAATGAAAAATATTCGTCTGAAAAACGTAGGAATTCTGTCGAAAGGAGTTTTTGATAGAACAATACTTGTAGGAAAACTATATTCCAATGGTAATTTCATAGGTAAATTTCAATGGTAATTTTGTTGGTAAATGAAATAAAATATTATATATAAAAAATAAAATTGCTTTAGTAATTATATCCTTAATTGAAATAATAACTTTAAAAAATATAAAATCTGAATTGAATTAAATTAAATCTTAAAAATATAAAAAAATAAATATTTTATTTGTTTATTATTTATATAAAATTAAATTATATTTTTTTTGTATTTCAAATTATCAAAATTAATTCAAAACAATAAAAAAACCCATCATTATAAACAAAAAACATTAACAAAATCATCACTTTTCTTAATAAATCATAACAGCAACAAGATTATATATAAAAAACAAACAACAATAACAAAAACAAAATAATTCTGACTCGTAAACAAAAGAATTGACCATAATATTTATTAATACAAAAGGTAACCATGAAACTATAAAATAATCAAAATTAAAAAAAAATATTTGGAGGGATATAAAATATTTTTGAATTAAAGAATAGCTGATGAAAAATGTTTTAAAAATTTATTTTTTAATAATTTTAACCAATTTACCACCAAAAAAAATAAATTTTTTTTTGTAGATTTATGTCGTTAATTAGTGAAGCAATCAGGTACGGAATTTTGTTCCATCATCAGAGAATTAGCAAAAGAAAGAATTTGGCAGCTAGTTCTATCTGAAATTTGGTTGCTATTTTCAGTCAGTAATGAAACCTTTTCTGATAGTGAAAAGAACAATGACTTGTAAAATAATCTTAATTAGTTAACTTTTTTTTTTTTTTTGTTAAGATTTTTATAAATAAAAATCATATTAAATAAAATGAATTTGACAAACATGCAAGACCCAAAGAACTTGGACTTGACAATAAGCCAAATCCAAGGTAACGTGAGTCTAGCGAGCATACCAGACTAAAAGTACTTGGGCTTGACAGTCAGTTAATCCCAAGGTAACGCGAGTCTGGCAAGCATGTTAGACTCAAAATACCTAGGCTTGGTAGTCAGTCAATCTCAAGGTAATGCAGGTCTGACACATATGTTAGACTCAAAGTATTTGGGCTTGACAGTCATTTGGGCTTAGAAGTCAGCCAAGCCCAAGGTTATGTGAGTCTGACGAACATGCCAGACCCAAATACTTGGACATTCAAAGTTTTAAGGCTATATACTTGATCGTAGATGATCTTCTATAATAAAAGTATTAAAGACATGATAAATACCATGCTTGTACTCATAAGTGTATACAAGGTCTCTTAAGAAACTTACAATACTTACTATCTCATTAATGATATGTGAGATATATTATCTCCTATTGATGTCATTAAAAACAGAGGACTTTTCAGTCATTTTCTTCTCTGAAAACAACAAGGTTTAGTGAGTCTAAATACCCCCCAACCATCTTCGTTTCATAAGTTGTCGAAGGATTGGCTGTGTGGGGGCTAGAGTATCTGTTGTGGCAGGGAGATCGGTAACTCGTTCTATTCCAGGAGTGTCCTGATTATCTACTATTGATAACGATAATGAAGGAAAACAGTTAAATAATAAAGTTATCTATGACTTTTTGCAAGTATTTTCCACAAACAATGCCACTTATGATGTCCCAAAATCCACTTACAGATCCCAAGAAACATGTATAAAATATGTGGAGTAGTCTAGAGTTAGTCATTCAGGACAACCATGCTATGTGCAAGATCCTCCCTACGACCTTCAAAGGTTCAATAAAAGCATAATATAACAACCTGGAACCAGGTTTAGTTGCCAGCTTCAGTGACCTATATGCCAAACTTGTGGCATATTTTAGCCTAAATGTGTTCCACTGGAATCTTTGAAATCACCCAAGTAGAAGATGAGTCTATAAGGACATACCTCAAAGGATTCAACGAGGAAATGCTTAAGGTTGAAGACTTAATCAAACTGGTAGCTTCAGAAGCCCTTATCAGTTGGGTGAGGGAAACCTTGTGGAGGGAGTTGTATGCTTTACGACTAGATAGAAGATTACTGAAGGTGAAGCAAACTATGAAGAGTCATATTCAAGTAGAGGTGGCAAGTACGCTACGTCATGGTCCTCCTCGTTTTATCATAGACAAACAGTCAAAAAGGTCCCCCAAACGAGGTCGCTTGCTCAAGCGAGACTGCTCTCCTGGAAGATATAATAACCCTAAGAGGAGTCAAAAGAAACTGTTCAAGAAACATCTAAGTTATCCTGTTGCACACGCTTCTCCACTGAACATCTTCCTCACTGAAGTCCTTGCAACTATCCAAGGTAAAAAGTTTGTCAGATATCCTTCACCCATAAAGTCTCCTCCTAGTACATGCACATCTAAAACATACTACCTTTTCCATAAAGATAAGGGACATGATATATAGGACTGTTATGTCTTGAAAAAAAATTGAAAGACTGATAATTAAGGGTTACCTTTCAATAGTTTCTAAAAAAGGATTTTCGTCCTGAACATAATAGAAAAGACCTCGATCAATCCGCTACAACTTTACTTGAGATTAATGTAATCTTAGAAGGAACCTCTATTAGGGGGGATTCTAACAATGAAAAAAAAAAAATATAGGAAATAAGTCTTCACCCTTGCTAGATCGTTGGTTCGATCGTTTGAGCCCATAGTTTTCACTCTTAAAGATGAAGAAGGAGTGACTTTTTTATATGAGAATATTCTTGTCATTTCCACTAATATCTCTAATCACATAATATACCGGGTACTAGTAGATGATGATGACAATATAGTTAACATTTTCTCCACACAAGTTATGGTATAAATGGGAACCCTCTTCTTCAAAATTACCATAAAAAACTATTCTTGTTATGGATGTGTTAAATTTAGCCCTTGATGTTTTAATTTTTTAATCGATAAAATTAAATCATATTATGCAAAATAATAAGTGATAGTTTTCAACACAGCAAATAAGAGATGAATCACACAAACCGAAAAGAATTACAGGAAAATGAATAGGGAAACCGTGTCTTCACTGACTATATAGTTGATCAACGAGGGATACATGTATCTGATCTAACAATACCCAAAATATCTCCTCTTCTTTTTTTTCAATGATTAATTTCTTTTCTGAACAGATGTAACGCAAAGAAATCACTAAAACAATAAAAAAAATTATAATCCATGCATTGCAACCATAAAATAAAAATCATTTTCTCATCAAATCAAACTCCTACATTAATTTACCGTGGAGCTTGTGAAATTTTCATCGTCTCTAATTGCTCCGTTTGTAAGCTACCAGACAGAACTTATTTATCAGAGCTAGACACTTTTTTCTCCATTAGGAGAAAGAGATATGTGACCCTTGATTTGTACACACAGGTCCTTGTATACATGTAGCTAGAGAGAGAGAGAGAGAGAGAGAGAGAGAGAGAGTCCACTTGTCTCTTATTTTAGTGGATAGTTTCGTGTCTTCCACGGAATATACGATGCAAAACATAATATTAATTGTTCAACAATTTAATTTTAGCATGCATATATATATATATATATATATATATATATATATCTGAATGATCTGCATCCAATTCTTTAAGTGTAAATTGATGCAATTGGATTCTCTTTCATCTTGTTAAGAGGATTGTGTTGCATAATATGAGGTATCCATACACGATGTAGAAGTTGAATATAAAAGTTGGGGAGCTTGGATTACTTGACTTTGTCGAATATACTCCAAAAATATAAATATTAGAAGAAGAAAAGCAGGGTCATGTCGGAGTTGACTGGCGGATGTCTAGTTACCTCTTTAGCTGTTAGATGCAACAATTATTTTGTCAAAAAAAATTATTTAAAATTAAAATTTTTTATTATTATAATATATTGATATTAGAAATAATTTTAATATATTTCTAAATAAAAATATTTTAAAAAATAACTATTATTATATTTTCAAATACCTTTCAATATATTTGTGTGTGTATATATATATATATAAGTTTTGGTTGGAGGAATTTTCTAATAAATGTAAAAAAAGAAAAGCAAAAGCAAAAGAGAGAACAAGAAATTGTAGTGTATTGTGGAGTGGGGCTGTGCTGGGATGAGTTGTCATAGTCCATTAGATGATGCTTTGCTGTGCTGTCTAGCTTCTGCCTCCGTAATGTACACCATTATGGCCATGCTGCTTGTCCTCCCAAGCTCTTACTATGGACCTCCTTTAATGGAAACTTTCTCCTTGATTCACCTTCTTTGAAAAAGAATTCTATCATGAGACAGAGTCAGTACTGTATCATGGCAGATATATTTTTTCCATACTTACAAGAAGGAGTTGGAGATATGTGGATGTTCTTGGGACATCGCAATTATTTTACAATTGATTAAGATTGATTACATTAATTAGATCACATGCATTAATACTTTGGTTTACATCTGGGCCAATCTAATTTTAGGGTTTGAGAAGTATGGATTTTGCTTCACACGAAGACATTTAGCAGCTGCACTCAGTTACAAAATTCTAAGTTAATTAAGCTATGAAACACAAAGTAAAAGGATGTTAAAGAGTGAATTTTCACGTTTTACCCGATCACTATATAGATAGAAAACAATTTTTTATTTATTTAATCAACCAGAGTATGAGAAAATAAAGTGAACCAAAATAAGATATTGCTTTTGAAAATGGAACTCAAAGGTTAAATGCGGTATTGAGTAAATTTGACATTATCAAGGAAGAATTATTAATAAAAATGGTGAATCATTTCAATAAGTTTTTTGTCCGCAAAGTACTATTTCCAACAAAATCACAAGCATGTTATAAGTACAGGATGTTACATGTTAGATGTGAGGAAACACAAGAGGTCCACGATCCCATGGCATTATAAAAAGGACGTTTTTCCACGAAAGAAATTCATGGAAAACAGCATCCCTCTCTCTCCACGAGAGTTCAAGTTCTATCTTTTTTTTTTTTTGTAAGAAAAGATAGAACTTGGAAAATTAGTGTAATTTACCTGAAAATCAAAGTCCCTGATTTTCAGAAAAAGAAAAGGAAAGAAAAGGAGGTCTGTGGTTCTACCAGAGCCTCAAAATTGAGTGGCAGGAGAGCAGTCATGGGGTTCATCAATGAATACCTACCTACCTACAGATTTTAAGAAGGGTTATTTGTCATCATTGACCAACTCAAAAATTGAATAAAAATTGATGAGAGAAGGGGGGAGCTTCAGCTATGGAGGGGAGGGGACCCTGGACTGAATTTCTTCAGGTATATGCGTTTTGGAGATCCTCGAAATAGTGGTAGTGGTTTAATAAAATGTTGAAATAATTTTTTTTTAAAAAAAAATTGACATTATCATATAGAAAGATATAAAAAAAATTAATTTAAAATAATAAATTTAAGATTTTTGAAAATTCCAATTAAAAACACTTAAGTTGTGTCTTGTCTGAACCCCCACACACACCTGTAAAAGAAAATCACTGTCATTTCTTGACACTTTCACTGCACAGAATTGCACACGCTGGAGTGAGTACGTAAGAGATAGAGAAAGAAACACTGTTACAGGATCTAGGTGTGCTAGACAGATTAACCTGGTAATTTTAAAAAATAATTTAAAATGATATTATTTTAAAATATTATATTTTAAAAAAATTAAATTAATCTCGATCAACTTAACTTATCAGCCAAGTTCATGTCCTGTTGTAATTTATGGTTAATAGATATATATTGAAATAAAATATACCAAGTAAAGCAAAATAGAACACAATATATATAGCATCGTAGTATAGTAAATAAATATTATAAAAAAATTATTAATACCTTTTAAACAGTTTAGGGTTTACTGTAAATATATATTTTATAATTTTATTTTAATATAATAAAAATAAAAAATCATCATTTCTATAAATATAAATATATTATCAAACTACATTAAATCTTATATTTTTTTTCAAGCATCATTCCTATTCCTATTGTAATATTCTGCGGTAGATTTTTCACAACACCTCTCAATTAAGTATTTTAACGAGGGGAAGAAAAGAGGAAATGGGTTGTTAGAGTTGATCATTAACGTCATCATGATCGTCATTATCAACAAGAAAACTAAAAAAATGGGCAAGAAAAAGCAAAAAGATAGAAGATGGATCATCATGGATAGGTTAATAAAAGCTAATAAGAGAAGAAAAAGTCCCCTATTTGTGGTGTCTTTTATCTATATATCAGTGATTAAGATGTTTTTTTTTTTTTTCTTTTTGCTCAGCTTAATTTTCAACACTATGGTGCCAAAAAGTCCTTAGCCCCTTCTTCTCAAATAGTATAACTGTAGAAGATTTTGAGATATGAAATCTTGGAAGCCAAGCCCTACTTATTGCTCCGAGTACTAACATTCCTCTCTCTCTCTCTCTCTCTCTCTCTCTCATTTTATGGAGGAGGAGGGAGAAAAAGAGACCCCACGAGTGGGGGGCACCATTACTGTAATCTTACAGGCCCAGCTATACTGATTCTTTTTTAGCTTTATTGGCTCTCGTTTCTCTCTCTTTGTAGAGGGACAGCAGTCAATCACAAGGAAGAAAAGAAGATCCCCACGCACTACCAGACTATCAGTGCTGTGCTGTGCTGTGTCTTGTGAGAGAAAAAGAGAGAGAGAGAGAGAGAGTCAAGATATCACAATTCACAAGATCGAGAAGAAATCCACAAGTTCTTTCTCTCTTTTTTTTGTGTTCTTTTAATCTTATTTTCGTTTTCAGAAGTAGTACTGGTGTGACTCGAAGAAGAAGAAGAAGAAGAAAGTATGAGATAGAACCAAGCGATTATTATTGAAAGTAGTCTAGGTTTTGGGAAGAAGAAGAGGTGGTTGCTTGGAGTTGAAAGCACCACCCCAGATGGAATTAATGGAGTCACAAAGAAATACTCGTAACCAACAAAGAAACAGTGGTGCTGACGAAGATCGCCATGGCCAAAAAGAGGAATCAGTAGCAGCTTCACTGCAATTAGTAGTCCCTCTTGGAAGTCAATCATCACAGCTTCAACAACAACATGGGTCTACTTCTACTACAACAACTAGCCAGGGCCCATTTATGGGCTCCATATCCAGCCAAATTGGTGTCCATCCTTCCACTTCAACTTCCAATTCTACCATTACAAAATCCACCATAAAGAGGCCATCAAAAGACCGCCATACCAAGGTAGATGGCCGCGGCCGACGCATCCGGATGCCAGCCATGTGTGCGGCACGTGTCTTTCAGCTCACAAGAGAATTAGGCCATAAATCTGATGGAGAAACCATCGAGTGGTTACTCCAGCAAGCCGAGCCTTCCATAATTGCTACAACTGGTACTGGTACAATTCCTGCCAATTTCTCCACTTTGAATGTTTCTTTACGTAGCAGTGGTGCTACTATTTCAGCACCTGCATCAAAATCAGCTCCTCTTTCTTTTCATAGTGGATTAGCTTTCTATGATGCTAATGATGCCAGCGAAACTCGAAGAGCTATGGCATCTAACCCTCATATGTTAGGATTCCACCATCAGTTGTATCCTCAAAATCTTGTTTCAGATGATAATTACATGAGGAAGACTTTTCGAGAAGATCTTTTTAAGGAAACCACACAGCAACAAAGCACGGAAACAATTGAAGCTAGTAATTCTGCTAAATCAAGAACTGGAGTTCAAGATCAAGAAACAGCTGGTTCTTTTAGGCCAGCAACAAACATTCTGCCAACTCCAATGTGGGCAGTTGGGCCGGCCGCAACCACAAATGGTGGCAATACATTCTGGATGTTACCGGTCGGAGGTGGTGCCACCCAAGCAGCTGCCGTTACAGAACCCCAGATGTGGACTTTTCCTACAGCAGGAGCAGCAGCTGGAGTGACATCAATGCAAAGAGTGAATTTTGGTGGCAGCGGCCGCGTCTCGAACCCAGTTCAACTTGGTTCCATGATAGTGCAGCAGCAAGTGGGAGCTAATCAGCAGCTTGGATTAGGACTGTCAGAGAGTAATATGGGGATGATATTTGGTGGTGTGAATGCTTATAGCAGTAGTAGGGTTGGTTTGGGCATGGATCTAGAGCAAAATAATCAAGAAAAACAGCCACAAGGCAGTGACAGTGGAGATGAAAACCCTAATGATTCTCAATAATATTGTCAAAATAAGCAACTATTTTTCAGTCTAAATTCGATCGGTTTTGTTTGCGGCAGTCTTTTATTGCTTTGGTAATGGCTTTTTAGCAGTCATTTTTTGAGCTAAAACTATCCGGGTGTCTCTTTTGATTTTCTTAATTCGCTTTGTAATAGTAGAGTTGCCTTTGGCTTCTTGAAAGCAGCCATTGTTGATTGTTAGCCATGTTTGTTCATATGAAAAGAAATGGGATTCTATGCATAGATTGGTGTAAAAAATGCCTTTATGCTTGATGATTTTGTGCTGCAACATGAATTCAGTGGTCACTCTCCTGTCATTATGAGAAGTTACAAGTTTGAATCAAGAATTGAACTTGGCCGGCCCCCGGAGGGTCAGAGAAGGCCCCATTTCTCTACCAAGATCTGGCCATAGTTTCAAGTTTCCATGTTCCTTTGTACCGAAGAGATTTTGGTGGGTAAAAGGTACGAGTACATCAATTATTATTATTTTTCTTTTTATAGAAAACTTATATACTTTTATTCTTCTTGATTTTTCTTAATTGTTTCTTTATATAATTCAAGTTCTAGTGTTACATAGTAAAAAAAAAGAGACATACATAAAGAAACATACATAAAACATATTCGATTGAAAAAATATAAATATAAAATAAATCTATTTATTACGAGACATAAACTAAACGCTATTTCTCTTTTTTCTTGTGCTAAAATGTTCGTTGATTTTTTTATATATATAGAACATGAAGAAATAAAACCAAGGTTTGGAGACAGTAATATATATTATGACAATAACATTGCGAAGCACACACATTGACCAAAAGGCCAAAACAACTTTGTTATTTCTGCAACCACATTTGTCCCATGACAGCAGTCTTATCATGATCTGTGCAAAGAAATCTCTTTTATGGGATAAATCTATCTGCAGAAATCTTCATTGTTTATATTCCAAGTTCTTGCGGTAGTTGTCATGAGCAAATGATTATTATATAAAAGAAATGGAAAAACAACAAGAGATCAGCATAACTAAAAGGTTATAGAGAATTTAAGTATCTTAAAAATGGGATTCTCCTACCACATTATGTTCAAGACAGGGAACCTTGAAGAGTGTAAGAATGGAGGATGGCCTTGCCAGTTTTCCACATGGCCCTTCATTAATGGATTAGGAGGATCCATCTTCTTTTTCATGGATTGATTTGTTGGATTAGGGTTTGCCTGGTTATCCACCTGTAACATATAAGCAAATGGTGGGGAGCAAATAATGAAGAATCTCTGGTCGTCTACCTTTTGTCCTTCTCGTATCCTATTTTACCCCCAGCAAACCCAGACGTCGCTGACTCGCTATATTATCCTTTTTCTTACTTAGATTTTTCCTTTGCCAAAATAAATTTTTTCAATGGAAACTTTATTTTATGTAAAATATTTTATTAAAATATTGATTAGTGTAAAATACTATATTGTTTTAAAGACAAATTAATTATGAAATCAGTTTATATTAAAAATATATTTTTGATTTATAAAATTACATAAAATGTTTTACAAATAATAATCGAATCATAATATCATATAACTATTTTAAAAATTATCACTAATCCTATGATCATCTCTTTCTCTTTCACCACTATGATCATCATCTTTAATATGATATTTTTTTCCATAACTATTTTAATCTCATCACTCTCATTACTATAATTACTTCAACATCTTTGTTATTTCATTACCATTATTTTTTTTATATTATTATAGTATTACCTAGCAATATTGTATAACTTTCATAAAAAATATTTTATTTAAAATTCATAATTAAAATATTTTGTATAAATATCCCTTTTAAGTCTTTAATTAATTCTCAATGTGATTGTTTATTTATAATAATCGAGATTTGGATGTGATTGTAATAAAAATCAAATTTTAAATCTTTAATATGAGATATTAAAGAGTAAATCCGAGTTTGACAGTCAAAACCAATGTCATCCAGTGAGTAAGATTTTGAAGGGAGTATATATAAGGGGAGAACATAATTTATTTATTTATTTTTATAGTAAATAGGCCAATCAAGATGCCAAAGACCTGAACATCAATGGCTTCAGTCTCATAGTTCCAGTGAGAAAATAACCACAAGAATAAATTATATAAAACAAAATGAAGGCATTTTAGTTTTATATAATTTTTAACCAAGAAAGGAGAGATTCAAAAGCATATATATATATATATATATATATATATATATATATATATATATGTGATAGAATACTTCTTAAGGAGCTATAAGAGGTGGTTCAACCTCAGACGTATAAGATTTAGGTTTAATATTTCTCAATACTTTCTTGTGGAACCCTATACTGCAAAGTTTAAGACTAAGAATGTGATCATTAAGAATGATTAAGAATATTCGAACTAGTTTTTTGAATATTAGAAAAGAAAAAAAAAACCAGCACCTCTCTATTTTTCTGCCATTTTCTGGGCAAGGGATTAAAAGCTCTAAAAATGCATGATCCAAAGCATAGTGGAAGAAAGGTAGGCAGATGGAAGGAATGACTTAAAAATAGCTCCCACACTTTATTAAAATTTACCAAACAATACCTAAAACTATAATTACTATTAAATTAAGAGTTTAAGACACACACATATAATTTCTAACAACAACATGGACATTTTCAATTCCAACATGAAATCTTAATTCTTACCGAATGTTGATTGTTGTTGTTCTTAATATATATTATCATCATAATTATTATCATTATTACTAATATTAATATTAATATTATCGAAAGGGATGTTGCAGCATCGTTTAAATCTTCTTTGACATGATAATATATATATATATATATATATATATATATATATATATATATATATATATATATAGTCCACTGGCAGAAAGCAGCATGATTAAACCAAAGTCGGGACTCCCTGCAATTATTGACCATGGTTAGCACCCAAGATGCTCTCTAGCTAAGCTTATCCAAAAGAACATGATCACAGCCGTCACATCTCTCGAATCTTCATAATTTTTAACATCCTACTTTTAATTTGTCCTAAAGCAAAATGGTCTATATCTTAAAGCACCTTCGCCATTGTTCAAGAAAGAAAAAAAACCATGGCACCTTCAACTTTTCATGCATAGACCATAGCCACCTTTACCTTGTGATTACTTTATGCAACACATGGAATAGGGAAGTGATAAATCAACAGCTGCTCAAGACGATAGATAGAGACGAATTAGTTACCAATTATTCGAGCCCGTTTGGTAATTTAGTAGTAGGGCAGGCTATCCATGAAAACCATGTTCTGAAATTTGAATCCCCAAACGTTGTTAAACAGGAACGAATCCCCTCATCATCCATCACAAACATGGATTGTTATTCATCGAGGAACATCAATGAATAGAAACTGGATCTAAGATTTTCCAAACCAAACAGCAAAGTCGAAAACCACAGTAATCTATGATAAGACTCTGTAAATACATGGCGTCACATCGCAAAAGTGATGGATAACCATTCAAACAGCGTCCAATTTGCGAGCCATGTTCAGATGCCGAGGATATACAAGAACATTTAAAGCTAGCAGAATGCGAGGCAAAAAGAAAGGGCTAAATGGCCAGGGCAAATACTTTGGTAAAACAAGATGGTAGAAAATTGAATGATAACCCGTTCCACCAGGATGTGCCTGACGACCATAAACTCATCACAACAGCAAAAAGAAATTTGAATTCTCAAGTGATCTTAGGCATGATAGACAAAGCAAAGTATAATACCATTCGACGGAAGTGGTTTCCCTACAGGAGGATATTATTAAGATGCAGTATTGAATGTTTATTTCCAAAAATAAACAGTGAAAAGCAAATTGAACAGTGGAAAAAAAACAAATAGGAAAACTATCAAATTGAACCCATGTCAACAATCCACAGCACAGGTGCTACAAACTTGTTCCAGTTATTGCAAAAGAAGCTCTGAATAATGACCTAGCCAGATGCGGTCTTTTTCTGCTGGAAAATGACAGCATAGATAGGAACCAGGACTCCAATGCTGAAGGCAGTGAATACAGCAATAGGCATTTTGATTTTCTGATACTTCATCCTGTCCAAATTGTACATGTGCTTTGCATGAAGATAGAATGGTTCATCGTGGCCATGTGCATGACCTCCTCCCATCCTCTTCACCCCTGTTGAGTGGATACCTCTATTCACTGTCACAAGACACGACCGGTTATTTCTTCTGTTAATTCAGTCCTAGTACCATAAGAATAATCCTGACATAAACCAGCCACAAACAGGCTGGGAGCAAAAGCAGTTGAGGAAGAATAAAGTTCTGCATAAGCTTCTTTCAACATTTCAAAATGACTTTGGGAGAGCGAGAGGGAGAGGAAGGAAAATGGGAGTGGACAAGATGCAGTATTTTTTTTCAAAACAAGAAGCCTGCCTTGAGAAATTAACTTATGTAAAAGAACTAATGTGAACAAGATGTTTACCAAAATTTATAATCACATTCAAAACTATCTAATAGAAACTTCAGCAAGTACAATCCAAAGAGGGAGACGTGGTCAATAACTGCATAGACACTTAAAAGTATTACAACTCAATCATGTCTTCCAGCACTCTTCCATGGAGTTTATCAAATCTATTAAAAAAAACAGACCAGAAGGACACCAGGGTGTTATCTGCTGATGTAGATGGCTGTGGCATCCAATTCTCCCACCTAACCAATCTCTATCAGAAAAAAGAGTATAGTAACAAGAGGGGGTGATAAAAACTAGCTGGCAAAGGAAGGGAATTGTGGATGCAGAACCTCCGCTTCACTGATAAAAGGTATTATGCTCACTAAATCTACCTTTCCAGCAAGATGAATCCAACAGATCATCTCTTCACATGTGGCAACAATCCATTTCTCACTCATCTTTGCATGAAACCACGACATGAAATTTATCTAAAACCTCATAGTTCACACATCCATCAACAGCATCTGCAATCCCATGCAATCTTAAGCTGGGATGACATAGGATTAGATAGAATTGGCAAAAGCAAAGATGTTTGCTAGATAGGTTTGGTTGAAGACTAAAATGCAATATAATGGATTTACATGTATTTCATTTATCAATTAAACACTAAAAGACATTGAATTTACTCAATTGTACTGAAAGCTGTAGCTTTCTTATTACATACCCCTGATAATTAAAAGACAAGATCTTGTTTTTTTCACAATAAAACAAGAGCTGAGTTTTTTTTTTAAGAAAAAAAAAACACAGATACCAAAGAGAGGATCTAAACCATCATTTTAATTTGTTTTGTTGCATGAATTAATGTAAAAAGCTTACAAACTTTTAGTAAGACCAACCAAGGTTCCATAATAACATGCATTTATCATTCAACACGATTGTTAGTGTATATTTCACCCATATGATCATTATTATACTCTCTTACTAGTGGGGAAATAATACTCTTCATTGAAAGCAAAGCTATGTCCACGTGGGTAAGAAAAAGCTTGCAAATAGCTTGTCTTCATACAACAATAACCAAGCCTCGATCCCAGACAATAGCTGATTTCATCGAGTAAATATTACCTTACACTGACCATTACATTTCATTGCAGACTAAAAAGATTCAAAACAGCTCAATTATAATCCTAATAAATGTGCAATGACTCTTATCACAACATATTGAACATTACCTAATAATCAAAAAACAAGGCAAGAAACGAATAGCTAATCCAAGTTTGCAGGCACAATAATACACTTCAGCTGCAAATTTTAGTCTTTTCCATGATGTATAAACAATACCCAGTAAACATTAACCCTCACAAATTATAAAACAAAACCCACAATTTCACTTTTAAAAAAAAAACAACAGAAACCAGTCATATACATGAAAACATCAAAAAACCTAGTATCAGATCTAAAAAGAACATAACCCTCCATTTCTATCCTAAGACCAAAATCCCAAAACCAATAAAATCCCAGTTACCCACTAATTTCCCTCACTTTCTGATCAAACAAAACAGACCAAAATAGATTTTTTTTTTTTTGATAAATAATCAAAAGGCTTACTAATTAAGATCTTTGTGGTTGAAAAGAAGAGAGTTACTGACCTGACTTGGATAGAAGAGATTCGGAAGCAGTGAATAGCTTGGAGACGGATCTAAGACCGTTGTTCAACGCCATCTCTTTTGCTGTTTTACCTGACAGAAATGGAACAAAAACTCTTCCTCACACACACTTCTGTTTTTCAGGTTTCTCTTCCACTGGCTGGTTGCATTAAAAAATTTAGTGATGATGGATTGGCTCTAGGGTTGTTGGTTTTTGGGCTGCCTTGGGCTATTTCTTGGCCCAATTTCACTGCCAGTCAGCCGGACGCGCCGTCCAAAATCAACAGAGTAACTAATGTGTTGGTGAGTACTTTACCAACAGCTTTTTTAATTGCATAAAATTAAAAATACCCTCAATACCAATTAACAACAACCATACTAAAAAATTACCATAAAACCCCTAAATACAAGGATAAAAAATTGGAATGATATGGGTAATATTGTAATTTCACTGTTTATTTAATTTTCAAAACATTTATGACTTCTATTAAGGCCCCGTTTATTTACTGGAAAGTAATTTCTTTTAAGTAAATTACGGGAAAGTGAATTATTTTCTGATTTTGATAGTGTAGTGGAAAATAAGTTGGAAAATACTTTCCAGTGTTTGGTAATGTCATGAAAAATGAGCTGGAAAATAACTTATTAATGTTTTATTTTTCTCAAGTTTATTAAACTAATAAGGAATAAATCTTATAAATTAAAAAGTTAAATGAGAATAAAATTGAAAAAAAATATAGTTTCATAAATGATCTCAAATAAAATAAATAATAATCAAAATAATAGAGATTAAATCTAAAAAAATAAAAAAATAATAAAAGATGAAGAAATTAAAATAATAATAATTAACATTTCATAAATTATTTCAAAAAAATAAGTAACAATCAAAAGAATAAAGACCAAATTTGATAAATAAAAAATTTCAATAAAAAAATAATAAGAAAAAAGCAAATAACAATTATAAAAACGAGGACCAAATTTAATATAAAAATTAAATTTTAAAAGATGAAATTGAAAAATAAATATTCAAAATAAAATATATATAGCAATCAAAAGTTTGAGGACCAAATTTGATATAATCAGCAAATAATATGATATTTCTAAATTTTTCACAATTTCCAGAAAATATTTTCCGTCCAAATTTTTCAGGAAAACACTTTTTTGGAAATCAATCTAAATTTTTTTTTGACTGAAAAGTATTTTCCGTTGACCAACTTTTTTAATGTCAAATAAATATAGAAAAATTTGAAAAATAATTTTCTAAAAAGTAAATTTCAAAAAATAAACGCAGTCCAAGATTAAAAAAAGAAAACTATAGTAATTAGACTATTAAAATAAATAGTAAATTGTATATTGGAGGTGTGTCTGTCTATATATATATATATATATATATATATATATGGCAGCTTCTGCAGCATATGGTGGACCCATTGTTTTTGTTAACCTTTTATTTTATTTTTTATTTTTTTAAAAATCAATCTACAAATGATGGGACGTGGGAGTTGACTTGCTTAAAGCTTGTACGTAGGATGTTGATCTCATGACTATTATTGAAATACCATGGGTTACATTGAAACTTACGAAAAACTCAGGATTGTTATGAAAAATATTAAAAATACAGGAATGTGATAAAATGAACCTAAAATTAGAGGTGTGTCTCTATATATATATATATATATATATATATATATATATATATATATATATATATAAGCTTTTTTTCAACTTAACAAAAAATATTCAAGCTGAAGAAAATTATTTGATATTGTTATTAAATTTAACTTACCAAATTAATTTTGAATCCTTTCAATCCGACCTTTTACTTTGCTTGAGTTTAAGATTAAACAGTGCGGGAGTTGGCATGGTATAATCTAATTGAATTGATCTATCCAAAAGCGACACAGCCGATCAGTGGGATAAAATTAAAAAAAAAATAAAATTGATAAGGAAAAAACTTCTCAACCTAACTTATTGTCTAGTTTTAATTTAAATTAAATTGTATTAGAGCTGTTTTCATATGACGTAGTCAACTTGACCAGTCTAATGGCAACCTAGTCGACTAGTAAAATAAGTGTAAGGATAAAATTGACAAAGAAAAAGATGAAATTAACAAAAAAAAAAGCCTTTCGATCAGACTATATACCTACCCCGAGGTTTAAAATTAAATTTTGTGCGAGTAGCCCTGCCGTAATTTAATCAACTTGGATGGTCCAAAAGCAACCCAGATAATTGTTAAAAAAAATCTGAGAATAAAATTGAAAAAATAAAAAGATGAAATTAAAAAAAAAAAAAGGTGTTGAATTGAATTTTTTTTTTGTTTATATAAATAATAAAGTTTCATAATATAATCCAATTAATTTGTTTAGGTAATGTAATAAGAAATTTTATATAATATAACAATAATTTTTTATTGAGTTTTACTCTACTATATAGCTTGATAAAAAAAGAATCTTCTCAATTATCACCATAAAATATTGATAAAAAAAATACATGCCTTTTTTCTCTTCAATTAATTAGTGAAAATCACTATCAACATCAAATGTTAACCAAACATTTTTATTTATTTAAAGGACAAGCTTATAAAGTCCCATATCTTTAAGGGCAATCTAGATTAGGTCGTAATCTGTTCTTCATCTTCATCGTAATTTATCTTCAATACAGCAACAAACTCACAATCAAATCCATACTTCGATTTTAGTATCGTTACGTGAAGCTTGTATATGAGTTCTCCTTTTCATATATATATATATATATATATATATATATATTGAAGATTTAATTGAAATTAACTCCATAGATTGGAGGTTTTTTTTTTTTTTTTAATCTAGCTACAGCCAACCTCAAAGCCGAAGATACACTTGGGAGTAAATCTTGCAAGAGGATGGAGTTGGATTAATAAAAAAGATGTAAATTAAGTGATGAAAATAGGATGACTCAAAATTCAATTTGAAGAGAGAGGCTGGCTTCATTAGAACTAAATATGTCTCGATTATTATCCAAAATAAATATGCTGGTGTAAATACTTTGGCATCTTGAACGACTGGTCACATGAAATTGAAAAATCTATGCTCTGATTGTCTTCAGGAAACCGAGGATCACGGCATCCTGTCTGTTTTAGATTAATTTTCCCCAAGACCAAATCTGTCAGCCACTTGGGCTTACCAGCATGTTTGAATAGGTTTAATATGATATGTCTGTTATCCGCATGTTCATATATAGATTGCTGGGCAGACCAAGGAATGACAAAGGGAAGGAGAAGCAATATGATTTTTCATACTAAAAAAGCTCCAGATTAAAACATAGATAGATAGATCGATGAAGACATACATATTGTGAGATGCAGGGTCTATCTTTGACGCAGTAAATAAATAAAGATGCCACGTTCCTTTTGCAAATGGCAAGCTCCTGAAGAGCCTGAATTGTCTGTTACGAGCTAGCTAGGAAGTTATGCAACTCTCTATATTCCCCTTCTCTCTCCCTCTTGTGGAGTTCATCGGAGGCTCTAGTCTTCCGATCCATGCATCTTGATTCTCTTCATTTGAGGCTTTAGTCCTACTTTTCCGAGGTCCGTCTATCTTTATGGGAGTGGCTCCCCCCTCCCCGCCCTTCTTATCCCTCCACTCACTCGGAGTTTAGGGTCTTTTCATATCTATCCTTCCTTGGTTCTGATCTGGATTTCAAGTGCTTTAAGTGTTTAGTTATGTTTCCTTCTTCAACCTTTTTTTCCCTTGTTCGTTAATGGATGGCAAAGATATTGACAGGGAGTTGCATGCTCATGTCAACTATTTTGGGAGGAAGTTGCTGTGTTTGCTCGGCTGTATAGGAATAGGATTGGCGGTTCATTTGGCTTCTGAGGTGGCGGGTGTGTTAAAAAGTGGCGGGTGTAGGTGGTGTGATAAAGGGTTAATCCGTCGTTGCTAGATTCAGAAAGTTGAAATCGAGATGTATTATATTCTTTCGTAATGGAGATGTATTGTTCTGTAATAGAGATATTGCAATGGTAGATTGGACATCGTACTGTGCTTTGCAATTTACATCTATTTGATTTTCTCATCAATGATATACTGTATCTCGTGTTTTTTTAATTAAAAAAAACGCTTTATTTTTTACAAAGCATCAAGTTACTGTTCTTAAAAAAAAAGGACACAAACAATAAAACAAAAAAAATAATACAATAAAAATAGAGATATAATTGTATTTAATAATGGTGTACGAATTAAAGTAATTATCTTTATATTTTATTAAATTACGGTGAATAAAACAAAATAAAATGTACAAAAGTTTATTTAATCCTTAATAAGTATTATTATCAAAATTACATATTTTAAAAAATAATTAGATAATCGTTTTTTACTTCAGTTTATATATTAAGTGCTAAAATTAATAATATTACAATAACTCTAGTTATAAAATCAGTACTATCTTGATAGGTTGATCCAGAAACCTAGCCATCTTGACAATTGGATTAATCCAAGTTTTAAAAAAATAAAATAAAAATTGACTTGGCCTTATCTAATTAAAAATTTAAGTTAACTCAACATAAAACATGAATAAAAAAATATTAATTTTTTTATTAAAAAAATAGTCAAAACAAGGCTACTTTGATTATTATATATAAAAAAAAACAGGTCAACCTTCTTGACCTATCTGAACCTTACATCAGCTTGACTTTCTAATGAAGATTTAAAACTATGATAATAATTATTTTTATTCTTATGTTAACCTAAGTCAACCCGAATCAACCCTCCTGATATGCGACCCGAGACTTGCCCTAAGTTAACCTCCAAGTTAGTGTTTAAAACAATGATAATAACCACTTCTCAACCTCACTCGTGACTCAAGCTTTTTCTCATATTAACTCCCCAATTATATTTTAAAAATATGATAATAATTATTTTTATTCTTACATGAACTCGAGTCAACCCGACCCATGACTCAAGCCTCGACCTTTGACCTAAGCTTTTGTCTAAGATCAACTTCGAATTGAGTTTTAAAACTATGATAATAATCATTTTTATTATTATATATCCTAGTTAAATAATTTAGAAATTAAAAATATTTTACAATAATATTTTAAAAATAATAAATAATCTCTCTAGAAATATATCTCATTTGTACCTAATGTTTTAAAAATAAATTCCCTCTAAAATTAATATATTTATCTCTCCAACTAAATATATTTGTATCTCTGCCATCTAATACTTCTTCTATCCTAGAAGAATAACCAAGCATACCTTATATTTCGTGAAGAATAAAGCTTCAAGCTTAAAGCAACCAAACATTGGATTACCAAAGCATTCAACAATCATACAACCATCTCTACATCTCTAAATCCTAAGTGTTAAAACCATTTTTACATCCACAAAGAAACTAGTCACATCATCCAGAGACATGTCAGACAAACACGCAGGTACCTCTTTACGTGATCCTGGGGTCAAGAAAACCAGGGCCAGACAGACAATCACTGGCCAGACATGAATGACATTGCCCGAGTAAAATCTAAGGATTTGAGAGCAGACTCGGGGAAGTGTGCTCCGTTTGGTAAAAGCAATCCACCTTCATGAGGTAGTACGACCTTTCGCTGGTTAACACCACCGTCACCCTTTGGAGATGGAACTTCCTTCATTTTCTTCACATGTTTGAAAAACTCTGCAACTTGGCGCGCATAGCTTCACAAAGAACATCATTAACCAAATTAGTCCAACAGCATATGGGGCTTTAAGAAATAAGCGTGTATAAGAATTTTCAGCATTACCACTAATAATTTAATAAACCTTCCATGCCAGGAAACAAGAGCATTTTGATTTTCCTCACTGATTGCAGAACTCATTCAAGTTGGTGGTATATGCCTACTACACTTCTCAAATGGGGCTACAGACCAGGAGGCAGCAATATAATTCTAATTATAACAATAACTACAATGATAAACTTCTCATCAATATTCCACTCATGAATTCAACATGTCTTCTCTTTTGTTTTCGTACAAGCACAAGAGAGTCATAGTGTGTGTGTGTTTGTGTTTTTTTTTCATTCGATGGCTGTAGAGTGCAACATTGAGTGCAATGTCAGTCAGCATGTTTGTACCATATATTTTCTTTTAAGACTTGACATATGAGAGACATGGTTGTACAATAAACTTAAATTTCCTGCTCCTGCGCAGCACACAGACAGGCCCTCTGTATCAGACTCCTCAATTAAAATTAAAAATAAAAACTTAAACATACTAAATTTGGTAATATGACTGTTCGCAGACAGCAATTCAACACCACATAACAAATAAATTGGATTTATGCTAGTGCAGCCACCAATTAAGGAGATATAATGATACAGCCAGCTTCAAAAGATTGGCCAAGAAACTGAAAGTACATGGGAAGACTCGTGTTTGCTGTATTCTTACAGAGAAGGACTGTAACTTAACGCTTAGTGGTAGCAAGCCACAACTTGAAGTTGTCTGGAGTTCGTTAACTGGAGCTAACTCTCTTTTCAATGCAATTTTGCGGGGTTAGATATATTATTTTATCCATTGCCCTTCTAAGTCGTTTCATTATTGTTTCTACATTGGTGGATGCCATTTTAAATGGTTTTTCTGGGATTTTCTACATTAGAGAGGATGCCTATTCTCCTCCTTTTAATTCAACATTGTTCCTATTAATAAATTCTTATTCTCTATCTAAAACATCATATGTATTACGGCAAGGGTGACCATTTTAAAACAAAATAAAAGTATATATCTGCTCATAAGATGAGAGATTTAAGTAAAATGATGGCTATCTTACTTCTCCTTGGCTTCAACATCCCTGCTGAAGTCAATGTTGGCTTCACAGTCAAGAATCAAAGCAGGGACCTGCTCAGAACAAAAGCTAAGTAAGCCAGTTTTTCTTTTCAATCATGTGAATTTCATAGGAAAGGGTACGCGTTTGATACCTTTTGAATACTTGAGTGCATATGATCACCTTCCAAATAGAACACCCTGTCTCTTATATCAGGATGTAGGGCATTATCCAAATTTAAAGGTAGCTTACTCACAGAAAGTACCCCATGATTACCACTTTCAAATGGGAAAAGCCAGCTCTCATGCTTGTCATGCAAGTCACGAAGATAATCTAGGCTGACTCCACCTTCCTCAGTTCTTTTCCTATGCATCATTCTCTTGTGGCAAGTATCAGGGCTTGCTCTAAGGTAGATGAAAGCATCAGGAATAAGCCCAGGCAAAACTGAGACAACTGGATCAAACCAGGAGTCATAAATGCTGATTTCCATCTCATTCATCCACTTTGCCTCATGCACAGCTCGTACGAAGACCTTTATCAAGTAAGAGTGAGATTAAAATTTATCAGCCTTGAACGCTTAAATCAGGTTTTTGTTCCTCTCGCATGGGATCAACCAAATGAGAAAGAACTGCAAGGTTTTGAATCCATGTTTGATCATAATCAAACTTAAACAAAGCCCTTTAATCCAATCATTAGGGATGTAAGAGAACAGCCAATCAGTATGCTTTGGCCGTTCTGGTAAAAATGAATTACATTAACTAATATAACTATTTGTCAGCTTTAAAACCATGATTCAAAGGATGCTTACCATTCTGTCGCTGAAAACACTTCTTTCCATCAACCTGAGTGGCTTCAGCCCACCAGATGATTCTCTTTCCTGCATAACCCTTGTCACAAAGACATAATTCTGGAAGGTATAGGCATACCTTGATGGGTCAGCATAGAAAGCATCAAGTATATTAAAGTGGTCGGGCCCAACATCTTGCCACTTATCAATGGGTTCAGGCACCACCTCAACAAGATCTCGTAGCTCAATTGTATCACTAACTATTCTCTTAAGAAATGTTGTCTTTCCAACACTGATATTTCCCTCAACACAAAACGTGAGTCGCTTCTTAGGTTTGGGCCTTGCATCAGAATTCAAATCCTTTAACTCTTCATCCACGCTCTCTTTGATGAAAGTTGTTATGCTCTCAGCATGATTTTTGTGAATAATTCCCACAGAACTCTGTAAATACTCAACCATTGTCTCGCTGGATTTTCCAAGAAACTGCAACAAGTAACCCAGAATTCCTGTTGGTAACTTAGTATACAGTTAGAGAGAGAGAGATGGACTACGTCCAACCTTTGAATGAAATTTCCTCCATTCACCATTAAACATCGAATTACACTTGCTCTATTGAACTATTTATTTGAATTCGCGACCATAGAAGTCTGGAAATCACATGCAATCAGTATGCCCAATTTAGACCAGCATAAAAGATCACCTTTAACAAATATTGAATTGCAGTTTCACAACAGTATAAAGCTAATTGGACCAAACAATTACATCTATAGAAGTGATTCCTCTGTTCTCATCAAAACACGAAGTGAAATTTAATCTCTTAAGATGTTTGCTCAACTCCATGGCTGTAAGAACTTGGTACCAATGACAATCATTGCGTCCAATTAGGACATGATTATAATGAATCTGGCATTCCTATAGTTACAAAATTCTAAAACTACTGGCATTTAGCAAAATCATCAGCACCAAAAGGAGCTGGTTCGCATAAACAAAACCAAAACCCCATTTCAACTCTCCTAAATCTAAACCTCAAACCCATCAAACCAATACTTCATACACAGCAAACAAACTCCAAATCAGGAAAAAAAAAACCTACAGAAATATAACACAAAAATTTAAAAATAACGAAAACAATGACCATTACCTTATCCTTATAAAACTGCTTAAGCTCAGCCATTCCTGTAAACCCTTTCTCCACCAATTTCCTCAAATTCTTCGGCCCTACACCAGGAATTATCAACAAATCAGCATTCCCCTCAATATCACCACCCGTCCCCTTCTGCCTCCTACTCAACCTCGCGGCCTTTTCCTCCGCACCCTTTTCACTCTTTTCACCTTTTCCTTCCTCATCTCCATCCCCACTACTCCGCACACCTTCACCAGCCGCCAAAGCCGCAGCAGTCACAACAGACCCTTCCTGCCCACCCGCCACCGTGCAATACCACGCCGGCCGTGCCACCACCCATGACCTGATTGGGGTATTTGTTATAAGCCCAACAGCGCAACGGGAAGCACTGCAGGCAGTCGTTGAATAGAAGCGGGAGGGCAGTGCGGGTGCGAGAGTGAGTTTTTTAGCTAAAGAGGCAGCTAAAGAGGAGCTATTACTGTAAAAATAAGTAGCAGCTGGCATCGAAAGAGAAATATAGGAATAGTTTTTGTTTTTAAAGAGAAAATAATTAGTAGAAACAGAAGTACAGAGGAGGGGGCTTGAGGGGTTTCTTTGTAGTAACTTCTGCATCCCTCCTAACAAGCATTTGAGCTCACTTCCTTCTCCTTTGAGTAAATATCATGTCTGTTCCTGTCCGTCTATCTGCCTCTGTCTACATATATTCTTGTGTGGGATAGTCAGGGGAGGCGGGAAGGCGAAGGATGCTGTATTGTTAAATGGGTTTTGCCCTAAGAAGAGGATTTTAGGGTTTGGCTTAGGGTTCTGTCAGTGGGAGGTTTATTTTGTTTTGTCTTGTCTTGGTTATCTACTTAAAAGCATATTGTCCTGTTCTACGACCTGGTTTCACGGATTTAGGGAAGGGGGATTGTCCTTTGGGTTTTTGGCAGACAAACAGAGGAGCTTTCTCTTTCTCTCTTTCTTCTAGGAATACTCACAGTGACAGAGATTTTTCAACAATAAAACATTTAAAAAACTGGGAGGCCAGGAGTCTGTTCCGACTCTGATCCGATTGTGTTTTAAATGTTGTTTTTTAAAAAAAAAAAATTGAGTTTTTTTTAAATAATTTTTAAAAATAAAAAATATTATTTTATTATATTATTAAATAAAAAAATTGAAAAAACAACTATCCGGAAACATCCCACCTGTGTAGCAGATCGCACCACGTTATTATCTGTTTTTAATAAGATTGCAGCATGTTATTGGAAGATTCTCTTGTCCGGGATTAAGTATAGGCAATATCTTCCTCTCTGCTGTTCTTAACCAGAAATCTCTTCTCGTGGCCGTTGCCGGATCGGAGTGCAACAAAAAGATTGTGTTGAGTGGCCCATGAAGGAGATTTTTGCCGGAATTTGACGCTAACGTTTACAAAGGTTTGAGGAGGAGGAACATTAAGCTGCCGGGGGAGTGGGTTGCTTCTTGTAGTCGACGGGTCGTCAATAGAAAGGGAAGGATAAATTTAATCTCTTGTTCCTAGCATCAGTTGCTTTAGTTTCTCTTAAAAAATAAATATTTTAATTAGTTTTTTTTATTTTGTTTAACAATACTAATACTAGTTAGATTTTATATTAGCTTTATAACTATTTTTTTTCTTTTTTTCTTTTTCAATTAAATTTAGACCGAGTAGTATAAATAGGTTCTTTAACTTATTTCTGGTTGAGTTTTCATATTTTAAGATTTTAATTTAGAATTTAGAAAGATATATTTTTATATTTATTTTAAATTGTCTAAAACGTTTTTGATAGTGTTCTTATTGCTTTTGATTTTTAAGAAATAAATGATATCGAGCAAAAAGTTGGGTTTTTTTTTAAAAAAATAAAAATATTAATAAGAAAATAAAGATTTATACATGCAAATTAATTGTTTCAATTAAGTTTCAATTATTACTCTTTTCAAAAAATACAATGAGGTACAACATTGAATATTGAATATCTTAGTCCGAGTATATACTTAATTTTTAATTATAGTTAAAAAAAATATATTATTTTGATATATTTTTAAGTAAAAAACACTTTGAAAAACAACCATAATCACATTTCGGATGTATTTAAAATTGTGGTAACGGTGACAGTTTAAAGTGTTTTTATTTATAAATACATCAAAATTAAAAAAAATATATTTTTAAAAATATATTTTTGACATCAACACATCAAAACAATCTAAAAATATAAAAATAAATTTTATTTTAAACAAAAAAAATTCTAAAATTTAAAAAAATATACCACATTTTCAAGCACTCCCTTCCATCCACCTCAAAATTTCGTAGTTTTCCCGCACAAGACATTCAAATTCTTAGAAAAGTATTCTCTTGAAGGGGGAAAAATCCTACAAAAATATGGGATGGGCTTCCCATTTCCTTCTCGGCTGTCGTGGACATTAACATTCAAGTAAGACCCGGCCCGAACTGGGTGCGCAAGAGCCTGCTGAAGTTGGACCTCGTTGGCAGTAGAGGGCCAAAGCCCACCCATCAAGCCCACACATATTATAAATAATCCAGGCTAATTATGTTCTGATAAAATAAAAGCCCATGGTCACTATTTTGGGTTCAAAAAAACCGAGCCCATAGCTTGATACGATCCTAAAAATCTTATAATTTGAAGTATTTCTATCAATGAAAATCCCACATCACCATTTTTGTCTCCTTTCTCTTGAGTTGCATTTATTAATTTGATCATTATTAGTTCAGCTAAAACATGGAGAAAAATTATAATTCTGATACTTGCCTATTATTTCTACAAATATATAATCATACCCTGTGTACTACTTTAATTCTAATTCTACATATTTTCTTTTATATTATGCTCTTTTGCACAATTAAATCCAGTGGATATTAACTATTTCAAGCTCCCTTATGGGATGAATATTTTTTTCTAACAAAAACTTAAACATGTTGGTTTTTTCGACATATTTTTTTACATAAAAAAATATTAAATGTAAATTGAAAATTTTATATATATATCTAATTAAAAAATTAAGAATCGCATGTGTCAATAAATGAAAAAATATTATTAATGATAACTAAATATGTATTTGGAAAAGTTGAGAGGAGAATGTAAATAAAAATATTTAATCTCGTAACATGAAACATTTACATGATAATGTTCAATGATTGTGTTAATTAAAATCAATTTTTTTATTTAATTAAATGATAGAAGAAATAAACACACAAATAAAATTAATTTAATAAAATCAAAGAGAAAAAAAATATCTTGCAAGGTTGCACCTATTAGAAATACTATAAAAAAATATTTTAATTAACACACAAAAAAAATTATAATTAAAAAAATTATAGATGAATTAGAATAACCTTGCCAAAAATTAAATACATACAAAATAATTAAAAAAACCAACCACTATTTAAAAAAGAGTAAATACAAAAATAAAAACAAAATCATAGAGAAATGATATTAATTTAAATATAAATTAAAAATATTTTTAGAAAAAACATAAAATAAAATCATAATTAAAAAAAACGAGGTCAGATATTACTAGATTTGACCCATTTATAAAGAGCCTACGCGTGCGCCTTCAAGAGCAACCCACGGGTGGGCCTGATTTTAAAAACAATTCAACCATAGAGAAGCTGACGACATGTCATCCACTCGATATTCTTTGAAAAAAAAATTCTTGACGACATGTCATCTGGTTTTTACTAAATTTCAACTACTTTGGAGCTGAAAAATCTAGGTCCATGTTTTTTTTATCTAAAAACTCATTCTCAACCTATTTTTAATTCAAAACACCTAGAAAAGAATGTAAACACTTTAACAAACCCATAAATGACCTTAAAAAACTATATAAAAATCCAAAATCAACTTGAAAAAAAAAACTTCACGAGCTCAGGTATGAAGCTTTAGGCAATTTCAAATTAAAAAACACATCTAAGTGTAACTACCCTAACCAAATGAAAAACCTGTTGACACAAAGATCAATCATTTTGGTGATTGAAATCGGTGTCAAAGCTAATTTTCTCTCTCTACCGCCAGAATCCAATGATCTTCCTCTCACTTTTCTCAAATCATCGACTAAAACAATAAGAAAAGTAAAATTTTGTACCATGAATTGTCAAAATTTTGAGGGACCTAATAGGTATAACATGTAAAGTTAATCTGAGGAATAGAGTGAACTCTTTTTTTTTTATAATAATTGATTGATTTATTAATTAAACAGACATTCAAATAATGATTGGGAGAAATACAATGAATTAAAAAAAAACTAAAACAAAAAAGTTAAATAAAATTTTTTGTAAGAACTTTGAAAATTTATAATGCATTTTTTATTTTGATTCTCCACCTTTTTGTAAGAACTTTGAAAATATATATTACCCATTTTTGATGTATTTTTTTACTTTGATTCTTTACCTTTTAATTTTTCTTTTTAGCAAACAAATTTAATTCAATTATCCTTTAATTTATGCTAAAAACGAGAGAGTTAAAAGACCAAAATAAAATTAAAGAAAGAAAAACTCTGAACAATAAGTCTACGGTAACGTGTTACTTTCAGTGTTTTCAATAAAATGGACGATACACTTTGTTTTTCCGTTTCTCCCCTGAAGAAAACTCCTGGCCTCGCCACTGGTTTTATTAATGGCCATGTGTTTGACCCTATAGACTGCACCATTTAATTAATCAATAAGAACATTTTCCCAACAGTTTTATGCGTTTGATTATAGTACTGATCTAGCTTGCTTAAAAAACCAAGTGTGTTAAGAATATTAAATACAACGATGATGGCAACCAGTTGTGTTATTGGCTCTCCTCTCCCATTTTTCTCAGGTTGCCATGATGATCATCTCCAAGTGGGGGTTTGATTTCTCTGGTATACAATGCGGCTGCCAATTGCCAACATCAAAATTCTTAGCTGGGGCTAACTAGAACGCTTTTCTTTCCTCAGCATGTGACTATTAGGTGAGTTATAGATGCCATGGAAGCTCGACAGTGACATGGAGAGGTGTCACAATCCAGAAAGGGATGCAACAGGTCACCAGAGTTAGGTAGATGTAACATGGGTTCTTGCGTGCAGCTCTTCTAGATGCAAATCCAACTCCCATTAATTTCCCTCTCTTTTCTTATCAATCATTTTACACGGCAGAAACCCTAAGGGAAAAACCAAAAGTAGCCAGATCCATGCATTGATGAACAAAGACAAAGGTAGCTGTAGTTTCTAACGTCACTAAGCCTATCAGCCTCTACCTTTCATTTTCTGGATGCCATGGCCTGCGTCTTTGCAGCACCCTCTGTAGTTAATTAATTTCTATGATTTTTTTGTTTTTTATATTATCCTCGTTATTTCCATCTTATTCCTTCAAATATCTCTAACAAAAACGAACGAGTAGATAAGTATTTTAAAAAATGTAATTTTAACATTAATTTCTTCTCTTTTAGTGTAGTAAATAGGATTGATTTTTAGATATTGAATTTCATTTAGAATTCAACTTTTGACACTTAAAATGATTCTAAAAATTTCATTAAAACCTCTAATTAAATTGAATCCAATTAAAAAGTTACAAAAATATAAATGATTAGTAGAATAAAATATTAACTTACTCAATTATCTCAAGTCAAGAAGACCTTTTACAACTGAAACCAAGATTATAACTCATATATAATAATAAAATTAGAACAAAATCCAGGTCCCAGCAGGGACCTAATTTTTTTTTTTATTTTTTTTTCCAATAAAAGGCTCCGTGCGCATTACACAATTGAAGTAAGATCACTCCTGCTTTATATCTAAATTCTTCTCACCCTTATTAATATATATTTATAATTCAATCTTTGATCAATATAAATAAAGATTAAGTTCTTTTTTTCAAAAGTTTAAAAACATATTCTTTACATAAACCCAATCTACTCAATGTTACTTTCTTGATATTTAAACCCATAAAATCTCAAGTTTTAATCATGTCATCTTTGAATCTTGTCGTCATTATATTTTTAATCCAAGATCCAATTACCTGTCATTTGTTGCTGAGTTGCGCTTACGAGAGGGGCACAAGACAAGAAATTAAAGGCTCAACACGACGTGAACTTTGTAGATGCCACCTGAGCTCTCTACTAGTTTTTGATAGATAAATGGGCACTTTACAGAGAGGTGCTTTCTTCCTATCATGTGATTACAGGCTTATTCTATGAAGGAGTCGGCATTGATGGTGTCACTCCTAAAACTAAACACACTAGGGTTCTGTGGGTAACGTGTTCTAACCCTTTTTTTTTTTTCTTTTTTCTTTTTTTGATCTTCTAGATGATAGTTGCTTCTACTTTCTCATCACCCTCTGATGGTCTAATATACATATATATATATATATATATATATATATATATATATATATATATATATATATATATATATATATATATATCACCGAAATTAAGTTCTAAATAGTAGTAAAATGGAGAAAAATGTGCATGGACAAACAAGAAATTAAGGGGCAAAAAATCAGACCCCACGAATTGATGACAAGAGACAGGGGCAGTTAAAATCTCTAACATCACTTTTCTACCCACCCTTTGAACAATATCTTCAAAGGTTAAATGTAAATTACTCCATTATTTATTAATCAAGAAAAGAGAGAGCAAGGACCCCAGCCACATGGGTCACGTAAATTGCTTCCTTCTACGCTATATACGGGTAGATGGCCTCACGTGGAATAATGGCCTAGCTGACTTAAAATTCAAGTTTATTAGAGAAAAATAAGTTTAGAAAAATCAAGTTTATTATTGGTTAGCTTGATAAATATATGTGTTTTTTTTTAAATTATGGTTGAAGTTATTGATAAACAAAAAGTATTTCTAAAATATTCGGATAAAAATGAGGTTTGAATTAGTATTAAAGAATCAATTCAATCAAAATGCTTAATCTATTAGGTGAGGTCAATATATGATTTATATTATTCTTTAACACACCCCTCAAATAAAAGTTATTTGGACTTGAGACTTGTACATGTCCACACTACATCGTGCTTAATTGTTTTGTCAAATAAATATAGATGATGAGATTCGAACCCGTGCTTGCTTAGTTATTAAAACTCTGATACCATATTAAAAAATCATCTCAACCTAAACATTTAACCTATTAGATAAATTTTTAAAATATAATTTATATTATTTTCTAATAATAACCTAAACCTAGATATGTTTATAAATCTTAGATTTTTCTATCAAAAAAAAATAGTCAAAAAAAATTTAAAGGACATAACATTGATTGATGGAACCAAGTAAAAAAAGTCGGTAGAAAATGCTTCCGAGGATGGACATCAGTTATTGATGGATCCCACAAATAAAAACATGGTTTGGTTATACAAACATAAAAGCTACCTAAAACAGGCTATATGTCTATATCCAAGGTCAAAGGGTGACTAATTAATCAAGAAATCCTTGTCTGTGGGCAGGTATATATCAATTTTCTTACTATGAATTCCTTTTTAATTTATTTTTGGATAAAATTTTTGCTGTAATTGTCATTATGAGGCTATAAATAAGCTCATTAATTTATTCCTATTTAGGATTAATGCATGTTTAAATGGGGATAATGCTCTTTAATTACATAATAATCAAATAAATTATGGTAATGAGAAGGGAATTAAGTTACTAATTAATTATAACTGTTTGTGTTTTAATATTTTAATTATAATTAAAACAATCAATTTATTGTTGTTTTTAACTTCAACCATAGTTTTTTTTTAAATGATTAGCTAATTTAATTTCCAATGAGGAGGCAAGACTTATAAGATACAACCTAATTAAAGGAGTTCTTCTAAATCTTTTACAATTCAGACGTTTCCTACCCTTTCCCCTGTTCTTCAATTTTCCTCACTCTAATTTCTTTATGCTTCCCATATTTGCTTTGACAAGCGAACAGGAGGCAAAAAATACTATACAAAGGACCAAGCAAGAAAATATATATATAGAAATGGATTATGGCAGACAGAAAACTCTTTCACCCTTCAACTGCTAAACATGGGCGCATGCAGAGTCAGATTGACAGGCAAAGCAAAAGGGTGCCTCATGCTTGTACGTAAGCTTTAATATTGCTCGTTCACCTAATTAGGTTTGCAAAGGCACAGAAAACACCCGACCACATGTACCACACCCACCTATTAACTTGCATAATAAATGTCTACAAATGAATATGAATCAACCAAACATTTCTGCTTGAAGGATATATATATATATTAAAGGAAGCTTAGATATATAGCAAAAGGCATTGGGTACCTGTAGACCACTGGAAATTTTGTTTAAAGAAAAGGAAGGGTCAAATTTGTTTGGATGGCTAAAATCCCATGAATTCCCATTAATATTTGCAGGGATCACATATACCTCAGTACTGCATGGGCACATGACACCCTCTCTTTCTCTCCTGTGACCCTTCCTCACCACCAAACCCTAACTAACCTAAACTGTTCGATCTCTTCTCTTCACAATTTCCCATAATTTTAATCCTAGATTCGCTTACCTACCTACCTCCCAAACATGTCACATGTTCTTTTCGTCTCTCCCCAGTAAGCGAGATCGATGTGGTTCTGAAATTAAATCCTTTGACTATACTGATAAATAAGGTTTAAGCTACTACTGCGCCCGAGAGGTTTGCCTATGGCCAATATATATGGGATAGTATAAGCTCTCTCTTGTCTCCTGACCACCATAGGTGTTTTGCAAAATCTGAAAAACCACACAAGCTTGTACCGGTAGTGATTTGGATAGTTTAATACAGAAGATGGCCAGAGTATTATTATTATTATTATTATTATTATTATTATATGCATTAATCAACTATGCACAGATCATAGTATCATCAGCCCAGTCCCATACAAGCTAGCTAGCTTGAATCTCACACATTGCACAAGGAAACATAAACTACTAGCTTACGTGTCTATAGTTAATGAATTGGGAGAGAGTTCCGGCATGCTTTGTGGACCATGCATGTAATAAGATTCCATACAAACACGTGGTTTTTGATTTTTATATATATATATGCCAATTTATAAACCAATTACGGTCCCGTGGATTGTTGGTAAGCCTATCTCTTTTGCTTTGGCATTTTCCCCTTTGGTGCTATTAAGGTTCTAGAAGTACCAACTAAACAACCGGCGGTCGGTCTCGTACTATAAAAACACAATCAGAGTACCCTGATTTGTATTGTCAATTTTACTAGGTTGTTTAGCACAGAACAGCACAGTTAATTCGTGAAAACCAAAAGGCACGAAACACACATGGTTACCTTGCGATGTCGATCATGTATTTTAATGGGTTTGATTACTTCGTTGTTTATGTAAAATTTTTTTATTTAATTTTATAATAAAATTAGATGTTTATAAAATCGAGCATCAACCCTAAAAAAATATTTATTTGATATCGTGATAACCTTATAGAAAATAGAAAAAAATAAACCATGAATTCTATTTCTCAGCCAATTCAATATTGGAGAAGAATGAAAAAAAACAATTAAAAAAATTAAAGGATCAAAAACTAAAAAGCAAACATATCAGGTTTGATGGGTAAATATGTTAAATCAGTGAATTAGGTAACTCGAGCCAACAAGTTAAACCTGTAAACTAGGTAATGGACTCCATTAGGATTAATAACTTGTTTTTTTTTCTAAACTATTTTTTATTTAACTATATGATAACAAAAATAGACGATTACAAAATCAAACGTCAAATCAATGCTTAGACCTTTTTTTAAAACATGATAACCTCATAAAAAGCAAAATTAAACAAATTATAAAACTCAATTCTCAACAAACCCAATATTAAAATATAAAATAGAGAAAAATAATTTTTTTTTAAAGAGAAAATTTCGCTAAACCCGTCAACAGGCCAATAGACGTTCTAAAACTTAATAACATGTTTTTTTTTCAAAACTATTTTTTTAACTATATGATAAAGAGAAAAATAAATGATCACATAATTGAGTTGAATTAATAAAAAAAAAAAACTATTGTTAAACCCGCGAACCTGGGCAATGGAGTGACCTTGCCAAACTTGCAAACCGAGTCATTGACTCCACAAAGTTTAATAACCTAGTTTTTTTAAAATTATTTTTTATTTCATTGAACTTTTTTAAAAATAGATCATACTGTTATACTGAAATATTTTCCTAATACTACTTTGATGTTGAATATTTTTTTGATATCGCAATAATTATATAAAAGACAAATTAAAATAAATTGTCAACTCTAAATTTTTATAAACACATCATATAAGAATTAAATTAAAAAAAATAACCGAAGAAGAAAAAAGATGAAAAAAAACTATGGTTGCAGTTCAAAGTGCTAATAGTTGGGTTGATATTTTTTTTCCACACCTTTTAACTTTATACTTAATCCTATACATATATCATATAAGAATTAAATTAAAAAAAATAACCATAAAAAAAAGAGATAGAAAAAAACAATGGTCACAATTTAAAGTGCTAATAAGTGCGTGGAAACTTTTTTTTCTCACGCCTTTTAACTTTATGTACTTAATTTGTGTTTTACTGTAGGTTTGGCCACTTCCGTCGTCCTGTCTATTTTCTACCTTTGTCAGGTAACATAAAACCATCTCTAGCCGACGAGGTTTTAACTTAATTTCTGCTCATGTCTAAAGTTTAAATTCGAACATTCTTTTTTTAAAAAAAAAAGAGAGAGAGAGAAGAAAAGAAAGCATAAAACTTTCCATACACATGATTCACAAATTGTTAATTTGTAATCACTAAAGCAGTTAATTAGTCTAGTTGGGGAGATTTAAAGGAAATAAAATTATAAATAAGAGAGTTTAAAATATTTAAGAAATATTTTATTATTATTATTCATGTATATCTGATAATTAGGGTCTTGGATAATTTTTATTTTGTATTCGGAATTTTTTACTAAGTATGTAGAGGTAATTTTTATTTCATAAAATATAAATGATAAATATACCTTATTTATTCTAAATAGTTTTTGTTAATTATTAATTGGTTTTTATGAAAATAGAAAGGAAGAAGGAGAAGTAAATGTAGAAAT
>Ga0325405_1000453_pt1 | contig 39416 bp, 24 predicted proteins | sample PopdelMetagenome_21_FD_205663 | JGI IMG/M metagenome (GOLD analysis project Ga0325405, IMG submission 205663) | Populus deltoides microbial communities from Bellville, Georgia, United States - Xylem-Control-R2 | ecosystem: Host-associated > Plants > Phyllosphere > Stem > Wood/Secondary xylem... | reverse complement strand
TTCCGGTGTTCCTCTGCCCCCAAGTTGACGGGGTTTCTCGCGAAATTTGAATTACATTTGGGATTCTGAAGAAAAGTACGTTTTTAATGCGACAACAACAATTGAGAAGTTTAAGGGATTAAATTTTAATTTTTCAAACCTTAAAAACTGAGTTATGATCACATTCAAAACCTGGGGACTAAAGAATAATTTACTCAATTATTGCCCAAAGGTTACTGTTAACACGTGTATATTATTATTGTCAGACCCGGAGAACTTCCTCGAAAGTCTTGGAGTCGATCCATGAGAAAGTTAGAAAAAAGGAGCTAACCTTCCGATGAAGGGTGAGGAGGCCGTTGCCAGTGGCGTCCATGAGAACAAGCTCATCCTTAGGCTCGGAATCAGGGCCATGAGAATCAAATCTAGAGATGATTTTCCTGTTAGGATCATAAACGATGAATTAAACCATCTCCCGGGAAGAACACAGGTCCTGTGAGCTGTAAGGTTTGTTTCCTCTTTGAAACAGAATTTCCCACCCACAACCACCCCTCCAGTCATCGTTAAACACAGCACAGCAACGAACTATGAGCTCAAGGCTCCTCTTCTCCTTCAATCCTTGAAAGAAATACGAGAAGAAGCTGATTCTACTTTGGTAGAAAGAATTCAAGAGCAAGTGAAGTGGTGCGGTCTACTCATGGGTGGTTTGGTGATGTTTAATGGCATAGCAGGTGAGATTAAAGGCAGGAAGGTAAAACATACTTTCAATTATTCTATGGTTTTAGCTATCTGATATGACTTTACAGTTTACATATAAGCAAGATGTGCATGGCTGTTTCTGTTTGAGATTAATGACACGTAAATACCAGCCGGCCGTGAAGGGCTAGTCGATGGTGCAGGCAGCCTTGATAATGGATGATATCCATGAAAAATGTTACTGATTTCATTATCTATCAAGTAAAGGAAGAAGTGATTTTAATTAAGTGATTATTGGGTTGTCGTATCAACTTAAGGTATTATAATCTATTATTTTTGTCTGAAATAATTTTTTTAATTTTTAAAAAAATTCTTGAGTTTTGACTCATTTGAATTTAGATTAGGTTACACCGTATTAACCTAATTCTTAATTAACCTATTAAATAAATTGAGTTTAACTAGATTAATATTAAAATTAGTTTAAAATAAAACTCCATCTAGATTAAGTGATTTATTAAAGATTTGTTAAATCAATTAGTCGAGGTTAATTAGCCGAGTTTAATTTAGTGTATGTTTTGAGCTTTGTTTAGATCGGAGTGTTAATTACTGCTTGTGATGGTTAATACTTCGTTCGTCTCTTTCCCTATTACTGTGACAAACCACGATTAATTATAAAGAAATGATATGTTAATTTTATTTTTACTGACCATTGAATCAACTAGAATCGAGTAGATTTGCCATGGATCTTAATCGACCTCCGTTGAATTTTTCAGGTAGAAAAACACGATTAAAAACTAATAATTCTCTTGTCACCTGTTTTGATCAATTGTTGTGAATAGTATTTAGTGATCCAACCTTTTTTTTTTTGACCCCGTCAAAGAAATAGAGAATAGTTTAATTGATTTATTGCCTGCTTGGAAAGGTATTAAATATTATTTTTTAAAGTATTTTTTATTTTAAAATACAAGAAAATAATTTTTTTATTTTTTTAAATTTATTTTTGATATTAGTGTATTAAAATAATTCAAAAATACATATAAAAAATAATTTAAAAATAAAAAAAATAAAAATACAATTAGATCGATACCAAATATAACTATAATACATTACTAAATTATTTGTATCGGTCGTGGTGAATTGGTAATGCTAAACAGAAGAGATTCAAGGTTTGAATTGTGAGTAGTAAACTTTTTGTTGTAGTTAGTTCTTATCAAATTAACTCATTTTTAATTAGATTTTCTTGGTTTTATCGGAACAATTGTATCAATCTATCTAATTACAAACCGACACAAATTAGATCATTACTAGATTATATAAAAGAAATATTGAGATGTTGTTAATGTTTTTTTTCTAGGTAAAAAAAAAATTTAAATTGTGTGAGGATGACTCTATATAGCCCGGTTGAATATGTGAGTCCAAAAGTAATTCATACAACTTGTAAAAATATAATTTGACCAGAAAAATTAAAGATAACAACATGTTGATTGACTTTAATTAACCTGAGTTAACATGTCAAATCCGTAACCCGGGTTATGAGACTATGATAACCTCATATAAAGCAAACCAAATAAATTATAGAGCGTAATTCTCAATAAAAAATATTAAATGATGAAATTAAAAAAAATCAATTAAAAAATATTTTAAAAACAAATCAAAATTATAAGTTTGAGATAACTTTATAGAAAGCAAATCGATTAAAAAGAAAATTAATTAGAAAAATAATATAAAAAATTATCCGAGTCCCATGATTCGGGTTATTGGACCGAGATAACCTCATAGAAAGAAAATAAAAAAATAACCTAATTTATCTTGGGTTAACCTACTAAATCCGTGATTTTGGTAATGAGATTGAGATAACCCCATAGATAACAAATCAAAACAGATTATGAAGCTCGATTCTCAACCATTTCCATCAGACTTTGTGTTGAACGATGAAATTTATAAAAAAAAATAATGAAAAAAATGATACAAAAAATGAGTCAGGTGAATCGGGTTAACCAATTAAGTAATATTAAATGAAACCTAATTCTCAAACAAATATAATATTAAATAATGAAATTGAGGAAAACAATTACGAGACGGGGACATCCCAATAAAAAAAAATTCAATGTTGAAAGAATCATGACCTGGATTATTAGACCGAGATAACCTCTTATAAATAAAATAGAAAAATGACCCGATTTAAACATGGCTAAAATGTCAAAACTAACAATCTTGATCATGAGACCAGAATATTCCCATAAAAAATAAATCAAGATAAATTATAAATTTTAATTCCCAACCGTCCCAGTATTGGATAATGAGTTTAAAAATAAAAATTCAATTAAAAATAAAAACACAAAAAACAACTCGTGTCTACTCGAGATAACCTTTTAAACACTATTCTGGAGTCGTAAGGCTGAAATAACATAATAAGAAATAAACAAAATAAATTATAAAATTTAATTTTTAATAATATAATATTAAATAATAAAATTAAAAAAAATTAAATTAGTTGACTTATCCGTAAAATTATATTAACATCTTAAATTGTCTATAGACAACTTGGTAAAAAATAAATTAAAAAGAAATGGATTAAAAGAAGAAGAAGAAGCAAAGCTTTGTGACAAGGGGCTCCACTAAACCCCCTTTTAGTTTATAGTTAATTAATAATTTACTGAATTTTTGTATCAATCCGTCGTGGTGACTTGGTAATGCTAAACAGAAGAGATTCAAGGTTTGAATTGTGAGTAGTAAACTTTTTGTTGTAGTTAGTTCTTATCAAATTAACTCATTTTTAATTAGATTTTCTTGGTTTTATGGGAACAATTGTATCAATCAATCTAATTACAAACCGACACAAATTAGATCATTACTAGATTATATAAAAGAAATATTTTGTTAATGTTTTTTTTTCCTAAATAAAAAAAAAATTTAAATTGTGTGAGGATAACTCTATATAGCCCGGTTGAATATATAAATTCAAAAGTAATTCATACAACTTGTAAAAATATAGTTTGACCAGAAAAATTAAAGATAACAACATATTGATTGACTTTAGTCAACCTGGGTTAACATGTCAAATTCGTGACCCGGGTTATGAGACTATAATAACCTCATATAATGCAAACCAAATAAATTATAGAACGTAATTCTCAATAAAAAAAATATTGAATGATGAAATTAAAAAAAATATTTTAAAAAGAAACCAAAATCATAAATTTGAGATAACTTTATAGAAAGCAAATCGATTAAAAAGAAAATTAATTAAAAAATAATATAAAAAATTATCCGAGTCTCATGATCTGGGTTATTGGACCGAGATAACCTCATAGAAAGAAAATAAAAAAATAACCTAATTTATCTTGGGTTAACCTACTAAATTCGTGATTTTAGTCATGAGATTGAGATAACCCCATAGATAGCAAATCAAAACAAATTATGAAGCTCGATTCTTAACCACTCTCATCAGACTTTGTATTGAATGATGAAATTTAAAAAAAAAATTAATGAAAAAAATGATACAAAAAATGAGTCAGGTGAATCGGGTTAACCCGTTAAGTAATATTCAATGAAACCTAATTCTCAATCAAATACAATATTAAATGATGAAATTGAGAAAAAAAATTACGAGACGGGGACAACCCAATAAAAAGAAAATTCAATGTTGAAAAAATCATGATCTGGGTTATGAGACCGAGATAACCTCTTATAAATAAAATAAAAAAGTGACTCGATTTAACCATGACTAAAATGTCAAAACTGACAATCTTGATCATGAGACTAGAATATCCCCATAAAAAATAAATCAAGATAAATTATAAATTTCAATTCCCAATCATCCCAGTATTGGATAATGAGTTTGAAAATAAAAATTCAATTAAAAATAAAAACACAAAAAACAACTAGTATTTACTTGAAATAATCTTTTAAAAACTATTTTGGATAATAAAAAGTAAACAAAAATAAATTATAAAATTTAATTTTTAATAATATAATATTAAATAATAAAATTTAATTAGTTGAGTTATCGTAAAATTATATTAACATCTTAAATTGTCTATAGACAACTTGGTAAAAAATAAATTTAATATTAAATAATAAATTAAAAAGAAATGGATTAAAAGAAGAAGAAGAAGCAAAGCTTTGTGACAAGGGGCTCCACTAAACCCCCTTTTAGTTTATAGTTAATTAATAATTTACTGAATTTTTGTATCAATCCGTCGTGTCGGGATGGATTTGACAACCACGTCTCGATTCCTTTAATGATAATGACACGCGACTTCTTCCTTTACCTTTCTGATGTGTGTTGAATGGTTCTGATTGCTCTAAAAATGATCTATAGACTTGCAAATATTGCTGTATATTTTAATAGTGGAAGAGGCATTCTATTTGAACTTTTTCGGAAACGTGGCTGGCATCATGTTTATTAAAAAAAATGATTTTTTTAAAAAAATTTCTTTTTATAGTTTTAGATATTTTGATTGTTTAAATAAAAAATATTTTTTTAAAAAATCACTAACACAATAAAATAAAATAAAAAAGTAGATTCTAAGATTTTTATAATTAGACTGACGTGGATAGAGTGGTTAGATTCTAAGATATTTGTAATTAGACTAACGTGGATATAGTTGCTGGACTGAATTCATTCATGTCGGAGCGATTTGTCTGTGAAGATAAAAATGCTCGGACAACTTGCTTGATTGCACGTGGAAAGAGGTGGCTGTGACTTTTTGTTGCTCTCGATTGCTTTGATAGTAATTTGGTATAGAAATTTTACTCATTGTTTTTAAAAATATTTTTTATTTAAAAAATTATTAAAATAATAATTTTTTAATATTATTTTTAATATTGATATATTAAAATAATTTAAAAATATTAAAAACATCAATTTAAAATAAAAAATAAAAAATTTTTAAAATAAACAGGAATGCCTCGATTGACGGCGAAAAAGTTTCTAGCTGCTTATAGCTGATGGGAAGTTGGGAATTGGCTATAGTGTCCGGAGAGGTTTTGTAAGAGAACCTAATTGTATACACCCCAAAAAGCTAGAAATACGCGCAATCTGGCTGCATTGATTGTTCCACCGCCATCCTATTTATGTTTTTTTTTAAAAAAAAAAGAAATAATCAAATTAAATATTTTTAATTATTTCCTGAATGATAAAAAAAATCAAGAAATTAAACTCTACTTCCTATCATTTAATTCAAGAAATCAAACTATTCAAAATAATTAGAAAATTATTTTTATCATTTAATTAAAGAAAATAATGAAGTGTTTTGAATAATTTATTTTATTTCTTGTATGTGGCTATCCATATAAACTCTATCTAAATTAAATGTAATTAATATAATCAAATTATTAAATAATATCTATCTCTTCTCCTGACCGATGCTCTTAAATGATGGACCTTGTCATCCTTTTTCCTTATCTAGGTTGTTTTTTTTAGAGCTAGTTTGGGTGGACTAAACATTCTTCGGGTGCTTGGGAGTTTTGAAGAATTTATTAATTTATTTTAAATATATTAAATTGATGCAAATCATCTAAAAACATAACTTAGTTACGATTAACAACAATTTTTTTTAAAATATTAATTCAATATTTTTTCAAACCAAACATATTTAATGCTATTTCAAAAAAAAAAAAACAGCACACATGTTCATGAAGATGATGAAGGATTGCCTATTTATATTAAATGTTTGGATTTATTGAATCTGAAAAAACAATTTATCAACGTGATGAACACGTAAATCTGTTTCCGCATTGATATTATATAGTAGCACGATTGGACAATGGGCATCAATTAGAGCATTCCACACCTACATCTACGCATTACTAAATCGAGTCACCCTACAAAAAGTGCTAAGCCATTATGGCACCAAGTTTAGAAACAAGCTCTTTTCAAATGGAACCAGGTCTAACAAGGTGACTCGCCAATCCTGCACCCCACTAGCCCATCAATGGCAATCATCATGGTCTCCTAGGCACGCGGCCGATCAACATGCAACTAGACTTCTGACTATAGTTATGAACTTCCAGTCTAATCAGATTAAAAATTTAGATTATTTAGTCGACCTATCAATTTAATTAAAGCCTCCATGACACTATTTTAATATTTTGTAAAATAAAATGACATTTCTTGAATAATTTCTTTATATATAGTTTATCAACTATATATAATTAGATCAATGCCAAATCTAATTCAAAGACCCTAACAAAAACTAAATTATAATTGATTTTGTTTTTTTATGATTTTTAAAAATCTTGAAAAAACATTAAATTAATATTTTTTATACAATAATATTAAAAATAATAAAAATTATTTTAATATATTTTCAAAATCCAATTAAAAAAACAAATGTTAATGAGAATGGTTGTGGCCAGTTAAAAAAAAACTGACTTTTTAAAAGTTTAATTCTCATTCCAAACAAAACTCCCCGTTTCAACGCCATCGTCTCACTAACGCCAGAAGGAAAGTCAGCTCTCCTCTCCTCCCCCCTCCAATGCAAAACTGAACAGGTTCCTCCCCTCGCCTCCCCTCCCTCTCCGTCTCCTTCTCCGGCAAATACAATGTCCCTCTCTAGATCACAACCAAGCACCACCACAACTGATACAATCCTCCCTGGCCCACCTTCCCGTAATAACTTTTCCTCCCTCGATCTTTCATCTTCAAATCTCCTCGCCTTTCCCTCCGGTTCTTCCATTTCCATCGTTGATGCTCTTTCCCTCCAATTAATCTCCACTTTTCCTCTCCCTCCTCCTCCTTCTTCCACTTCCTCTCCTTCTCTTTCCCCCTTCATCACTTCCGTACGCTTCACGCCTTCTCCTCTCAATCGCAACCTCCTCTCCACCGAACCTTCCTCCTCCCACCTCCTCCTCGCCGCCGCCGACCGCCATGGCCGTATTGCTCTCCTCGATTTCCGCCTCAAGTCCATTGTCCTCTGGCTCGAACCTGATCCCAATCCGAAATCTGGTATCCAAGACCTCTGCTGGATCCTCTCTCGTTCCGATTCATACGCCCTCGCTGCCATTTCTGGTCCTTCTTCTCTTTATCTCTACACCACCACCGGCACCGCTTCCACTGCCACCGCTTCGAATTGTTGTTTCTTTAAGTACGATGCGTCGCCGGAGTTTTTGTCGTGCATTCGTCGTGATCCGTTTGATTCGCGGCATTTTTGTGTCATCGGACTTAAAGGATTTTTATTGTCGGTGAAAGTGCTCGCAGAGAGTGAGAATGACGTCATTTTAAAGGAATTTAAGATTCCGACGGATTATAGTGATTTGTTGAGGCTAGAGAAAGACGTAACGCCGAGCAGTGGTGGTGTGGGAGGATCCTTGGCGCCGGCATCGGCGGTTTTTCCGTTGTATAGTGTGAAAATGGCGTTTTCACCACAATGGAGGAATATTCTGTTTGTCACGTTTCCTAGGGAGCTTGTGGTTTTTGATTTGAAATACGAGACCGTGCTTTTTAGTGCTGCATTGCCTAGAGGCTGTGGGAAGTTTCTAGATGTTTTGCCGGATCCGAATAATGAATTGCTTTACTGCGCTCATCTTGATGGAAAGCTCAGTATTTGGCGGCGAAAAGAGTAAGTGTTTCTGTTAATTGGAAAGTGAAGTCTGTATTCATCTTGCAGCTCTTTTCTTCGTATGAAAATTATGTCAAGAATTGTTTTGTGAATTAATTGATTCAATGATATTTGTGTGGGTTTATGGTGTTATTGGAGAAATTGTTATGTAGGCTCGGACTAATGATTTTTTCAGTGAACTTCATTCTTACAATTGGTTAGTGTGACTGTTTTAGATAATTTGATTGTTCTGGTATATGAAAAACTAGGTTTATGCAATGAGTACTTGTGTTGTTGGGTGAAATAAGGAATGCGCTTATTGGGTTAACCATTGCAGAGGAGAACAGGTGCATGTAATGTGTGCAATGGAGGAGTTGATGCCGTCAATTGGAACATCGGTCCCTTCTCCTTCAGTTCTAGCTGTTGCCATTTGTCAGTCAGAGTCTACGCTCCAACATGTTGCTAAGATTTGTTCTGAGGCACCTGATTCTCCGTCGGCTGAGGTGGATTTTGACAATCCTTTTGATTTCTGTGATGATACTGTTGTTCACTCTACTACACATATGATCTCAATTTCTGATGATGGAAAAGTATGGAACTGGCTGTTAACTGCTGAAGGGACTGGAGACAATCATAAGGATACGGTTGCTGATTCCCATGAAATTCCACTTATAGGGGACAATGCCAATGCTGTAGTTGTGACTGATGGACTTGGCAAAGAAGCAGGCAAGCAACAAGAGCTTGGGAATGGCAATAAAAACCGCCACTCATCTACTTTGAGCCAGGATTTGTCGTTTAAGGTAAGTGAATAAACGTCTCATCTTGAATGTTATTTTATGTAGTTTTATGCATCCTTCTTGGTGGCTGTTGGCCATAGACTGTAAAATTAGTAGCTGAATTGAGGAAGATTATGACTTCAAAATACAACCATAGTTCTGCAAGTTTCTGTTCCATGTCAAGAGTTTGTTTATAAGTGCAAGCTATTATGTTACCTCTCTCCTTTTTTTTTTTTTTTTTTTTGTATTATTAATGACAGATGACAGTCTTGGTGCGTAGATTTAGTGTTCAACCTATGTTAATTCTAGTTTTATCTGTGCATCCTTATGAGCCAAATTATTGATGCAGATCAGTTTAGTTGGACAGCTGCAGCTTCTTTCTTCGACAGTCACTATGCTGGCCGTACCCTCTCCTTCTCTAATAGCTACTCTGGCCCGTTAGTTTCTTCTTGACATTAAATCACTTGAAGTCAATTTTTTGTTCTCGTTATAACCTAGATTAAGTTGATTATTTACTGTGAAGGTGGGGGGAATTATCCTGCTGTAGCTGTTCCTCTGGTTGCTCTGGGTACTCAATCTGGGACAATTGATGTTGTTGATGTTTCTGCAAATGCTGTTGCAGCTAGTTTTTCAGTTCATAATAGTACGGTTAGGGGGTTACGATGGCTTGGAAATTCTAGACTTGTTTCATTTTCTTACAATCAGGTAAATGACACTGAATCGGAAGTTATTGTATGAATGCATTGTAGTAATCTAAGTTTTACTTGTTTTCATTCACATTTTTTCTTTAAATCTCTCTCTCTCTGTGTTGGGACAGGTGAATGAAAAAAATGGAGGTTACAATAATCGGCTTGTTGTAACCTGTCTTAGAAGCGGTCTTAACAGACCATTTCGAGTTTTACAAAAGCCAGAACGTGCACCCATTAGAGCTCTACGAACTTCTTCATCTGGAAGGTTGCTCTGAAACCTTTTTTTCTTCAATTGTAATTGTGGTGCATTACAGTTTCAACTTCATGTACAACTGCTAGCTATATATTTCGTTGCTGTTCTGAATGTTTCTTCATACTACTCTTTTGCTTCTGTTCTGTCTGTGTATTGATACACACATCACATTTATATGTTTTTATTGGTAGCTTACACCCGAGATTTAAATTTCCAGGTATCTTCTTATTTTATTCCGTGATGCACCAGTGGAGGTTTGGGCGATGACAAAAACTCCCATCATGGTTTGTAGGCTGATTGATACCTTCTCCTTTTCCATCACTACTCAAAATATTCACCTTTTAAATATAACGAGTTTTGTGGTTTTAAGGTGATGTAGGAAGTACTTAATCTATTTATCTTGTTTGAGAGGAGGGAGAATGCCAAAACCTGAGATTTCTCTTGGTGCAAATGGTTGTTTTACTTTGGATAATGACATAAAATGAATCTATGTTTTTCCATTTGCATGCTAATTTCTTAAGGTAAATAGATTTAGTTTGTTTAAAAATATACAAGACACTGTTAAATTCAAAATAAGGCTAAAATTCATTTATAATAAAAAAACTTAATCTCTTAGCATGTAGTTGTGGACGTCAATCTTATCTCAGTAATTTCACATATCATGTGCCTTCATTTTATATATTTTATAACAGCAGCCATTCATTACTTTTTCCTTGACTACATGAATGTCTGAAGTGTAAATATTTTTCTGACTCATAGTGAATGGTAGAATCTTGAGTTATAACCTTCTGTTTGGTGATTTTTAATTATAATTTTATCCATTAGATAATTATTATGCTTTATACCCTCATGTAGCTTAGATCATTAGCTCTTCCATTTACGGTATTGGAATGGACTCTTCCAACAGTTCCTCGGCCAGTTCAAAATGGTCCTTCTAAACAAGTGTTGTGGTCATCGAAAGATCAAACGCCTGTAGCACAAGATGGAGCATCCACTGCAAAGGAACCTGCATCAGAATCCAGTGAGCTCTTCTTGCTTGATTTTCTAAATTATTATGTAGATTGGTTGCTAGTCCAAACCATTTCATCCAGTTTCTTTTCTTGCTTTCTTATGTTCAAAATCTTTTAAACAAGGAAGTAGCTTTTATGTGCAGCAGCAGGAAGCTCAGATGCTTCTCAGGATGACACTGCTGAAAGTTTTGCATTTGCACTAGTAAATGGTGCTCTTGGAGTTTTTGAGGTTCATGGGCGGAGGATCCGGGATTTCAGGTACAAGTATTTGATGCGAGTTGTTGCATTAGGACATTTGGCATTTGTTATGCCTAAACATCCATTGCTTGATTCTCTTGTATTTATATTTTAGCCATGAGCATGGGTTTGCAAGTAGAGGATGTAGGTTGAACATTGATGAACAGCCAATTTATGCCAAAAAGAAGTTGAAAATATGTTCTTTTCTTAGAACCCTACTTCATTGGAAGCATAACTGGCCAACTGGATAATAGCTTTAACTTTTGTATGTTTTGATCAAGTTGGATTTTCTTTTCAATCATTCCCCATCAGCATCTGCCAGTGTTAGCAAAACATGATGGTCTTATAATAAAAGGGAGGCCAGGTATGTAATTTATGATTTGTATTCTGTGGTAGGGATGAAGCAAAACTTTTTCTAGTATTTTTGAGCAAGCCGTGGTTGTAAAAGAGGTAAAAAGCCAAGAATGTAGATACAGTCCTGCTTGAGTTGGATATGATGAAGTGAATCTGAAACTGCTTTAACGTTTTCATTTTGCTCGACAAAATAAGAACTCTGAAGAATCAAAGCCACCATTTGCTCTTAGGAAGGAGATGCCTTTAGCATCCTAAGTTAAATTATGAAGTCCATATAGATTTCACTTCTGGTTGATAATGAACAGGATGTATGATTGAACATGAATTTAATTTTACTTTATGTACTAGGTTTCTGTTAATTGTACTTTTACATTTTAAGTATCAATTTTTCTCCTTTTCTTACCCCAGCCCCCCAAGGAGAAAAGGATATACTGTAAAAGTCAAAAGGAAATACATAGTTTATGAAGCATGTACCATGATAAATTCCATCATAGATTACCACTTTCTGCAGTCATGTTTGCTTTGATCCATCTCATGCCTTTTCCCATTGTAATGTGGTGATTTTCTTTGCCATGTTCAATGCTTCACTCATCTCAAAGGTGAATAGAGCCTACAAAATGGCTTGAATAAGAATAATTGCCTTTTGAATTCCCCTATATAAAAAAGGCACTATATTTGCAATTTTATATCATGGACCATGAAACTTGAATCACAGATGCAATTTTTGCTTTCCTTCCTATCCCTTTCAAAAGCAACACATCTGGTTTGCACAATTACTATCATCTATCACCATCAAATGCTACAGAGGTAGTTCTGTTGTTTGCAGTACATGGTGTCTAGTTGTTTGCCTTATCTCATGAAGTTTTCTTTTCTTGTCTATAGACCGAAATGGCCTTCATCTTCATTTGTGTCTTCTGATGGATTGATTACGGCCATGGCCTACCGCTTGCCTCATGTTGTATGTATCATTATATTCCTAATTATTTCAGTTAATTGGTCATATCAACAACTTAATTGTTCCAAAGTTTCTATTGTGAGAGGCAGTGACTTGACTACTTTTCAGGTCATGGGGGATAGGTCTGGGAACATACGGTGGTGGGATGTAACAACTGGGCATTCTTCATCATTTAACACTCACAGGGAAGGAATCAGGAGAATCAAATTCTCACCTGTTGTTCCTGGAGACCGCAGCCGAGGGCTTATTGCTGTCCTTTTTTATGACAATACCTTTTCTATTTTTGACCTTGTAAGCATGAAATATGGCAACAAATCTTGTTCCTTAAAGCATAGCCTGCATTCATGTTACTGTGATACAGAGTCTACTGTTCTGTTGGCAAATTTTAATGTCCATGCTATTTTTTTATTTGCAGGATTTGCCAGACCCGTTAGCTAATTCCCTTTTACAACCTCTATTTCCTGGAACCCTTGTGTTGGAACTCGATTGGTTGCCTCTGCGAACTAATAGAAATGACCCTCTGGTATTATGTATTGCTGGAGCTGATAGTAGCTTTCGCCTTGTTGAGGTTAAAATGTATGTGCCGCCAAATATATGTTCTCGAACTTTTTTTCTTCACTTGTTATTGTCTTTATATTTGAAAGGGTTAAGTGGTGTCTATAATAAATAACTTTTTTAAAAACATTCTTGATAGGACTGGTTGGGGATTTAGGTGGTGCTGTAGCATGCGGCAATCTGTTTTCTTTGCACCTATTATCTCTGGAATATAATCAGATTGAATTGTACAACTAATTAGCGAACATGATTTGATGGAGTCTGATTAAATAGTTTAGAAACTTTTTATCTCTCTTCTGGGCATCGGACATTGGGGATTGTTCGTACATGTCTTTCATGCTTTGTCAATTACAATTTTACTGGCGCTATGTTTTGTGCAAAGTGGTGATTTGGTAGTTGTTTTGCTGTAAATTATTTGATGATGTCGATCAGTAATTTTCACACTGTTGATATTTGTAGTGAATATTCCATTAAAAAATTGTAGTGTGTAATAATGCTTGATGAATTAGCTTTAATATAATATGTGATTCCTCTTAATTTTTTTTCAATGGATATTTGTCATTGTTTGTGCTTTGATACCAGTGCCTGTGGTCATCTTTTCATGCAGAAATGACAAAAAACTTGGCCTCCAACCCCGAGCTATTAAAGAAAAATTTCAGCCTATGCCTATATGCTCTCCCATACTGCTTCCCACACCACATGCACTGGTGAGAATTACTCTCTCTCTCTCTCTCTCTCTCTCTCTCTCTCTCTCTATATATATATATATATATATATATATATCCACCCATCCTTTAAGAAAAGAAAAATCAAGGGGGTGGCTCTCTTTTAAGAAAACAAAAAACAAGGAATGGAAATCAAATTGTTGATGGACTAGAAATTCAACTGCCCCTCCCCCACTCCCTCAACAACCCAACAGCCATTTATTCCCCAATCAAACAAGAGAGAATCTTTTGAAAATAAATCCCAGGCTATGTTTTGCTAATCATGGAGGTTGTAGCATTTCATGCCCTGCATTTACTGTCTAGGATATGGTGACATCCAAAAAAAGGCTGTGGAAAAAGGCATGTCTGTTTGTCTTCCAAAATTGGTGAATTTTTCGTGGATAAAGGCTGTCATTTATGGTGACCACCAACTACTGTTGTTCCTTGTGCAGGCATTGCGGATGATCTTGCAATTAGGTGTCAAACCCTCTTGGTTTAACACTTGCAGCACAACTATTGACAAGAGGCCTCACTTAATTCCTGGAACTGCTTCATTCAAAGGGGATCTCCGGAATTACATAATTGATCTTCCACCTGTTGGTGACTCTGTGGTGCCAGAAATGCTCCTCAAAGTGTTAGATCCTTACAGGAGAGAAGGTTGGTCATGGGTGGCCTGTCCAGCACGTGCAATACATAAATAATCTACCATATGAGCATTTGTTTTAATTGGTTTAGTACTCACACATTCCTAATGTTTCCATTGCTCAAGGCTGCATACTTGATGATGAAACGGCTAGACTATATGCTATCGTAGTCAAGAAAGGCTGTGCTGCGAGGTTTGCATTTGCAGCTGCAATTTTTGGTGAAACCTCAGAAGCACTATTCTGGTTGCAGTTGCCTCGTGCTCTTAAACATTTGATGGATAAGCTAGTTACGAAGTCAACACAGAAAGCGCCTGTCTCAGCATCAACCCCAGAGCTCGATGACATGACTATGCTGAACAGAATTTCATCAAAGGGGAGGTCGGTAATTGGGACTGAGAAAAAGGATCTGTTGGTAAGTCATTTCATGTTTTCACTTTGTAAAATGCTAGATTGCAGATATTATGATGTTTTAATCATTTATAATGTATTTAGCATTTTATAACTTGGACTATCCTGTTGCAGAGTGAAGGTCAACTTAGATCAATGGCTTTCCAGAAAGAAGAACTATGGGAAAGTGCTTGTGAGCGCATTCCTTGGCATGAGAAATTGGAGGGAGAAGAGGCTATTCAGAATCGAGTACATGAGTGAGTTCCTTGCCTTACTGTTGTATGTTGCATGTACTGGTTATCTTTTCTTCCCCGCAGATCATCTATTTATTGATTGAAAGCATGGATCTAGCATATGAGCTGTCTTCCCTTGCACCTGTATTTGGGTTTTAGAGTGATGATTATATGCCATATTCTTGATAAACAGGCTCGTTTCTATTGGGAACTTAGAAGCAGCAGTCAGCTTGTTGCTTTCTACTTCTCCTGAGAGCTCTTATTTCTATGTAAATGCACTACGTGCAGTCGCTCTCTCGTCTGCTGTGTCAAGGTCTCTTCATGAGCTTGCAGTTAAGGTGAGCAATGATATAGAACAGCTTATGTTTCAATGTTAGCCCACATCCTGTCATTGGAATTGCACTACCTACTTCTATGTGCATTTTGACTTCTTTACTACCGTGTTATCATCTAGGTTGTTGCAGCCAACATGGTCCAGACAGACAGATCATTGTCTGGCACTCATCTTCTTTGTGCTGTTGGAAGGTATCAAGAGGCTTGTTCACAGGTTAGGTTCTATATCAAACTGTCTGTGTTCCTTCAATGTCTCTGAAATTGATCACCAAAGTAAAATATTTTATCAACATGCATTTTTACATTATGATCTATCACTTGATATCCACACTGCAAATTTATCTTTCATGTTGGGTTTTTTCCATAATTGTTGAACAGTTGTAGAAATTGCACAGGTTAAGTGGAAATAAATCTCGACAGTAATAAAATATTTATTCCATAATGATCCAATGACAACAGGGACACGGAGAAATGCACACATCATAAAATTAATAGTATTCATATATCACTGTTGACTTTCCATGACAGTTGGCTGAATTAATGACAAGTTGAAGGAGATTTTGGATTGATCCCATCTGTATTGGTTGCAAATCCAATGATACTTTACATACGTGCATGACTTTTCTGCACAAAACTGGAGGCAAAAAAAAAAAAGCAGACAGGGCATAATGTCATGACCTCTGACTTGGAATTTGTTTTTTCTCCCATGACATGTGGAGAGGACTTTTTGTTCCTTTAGCAGGGTGTTAAATTGAGCAATGATTATTTTTTTCTAGACTGATAGAATACATAAACTTGTGCAGTTGCAAGATGCAGGATGCTGGACGGATGCTGCAACTTTGGCGGCTACACATTTAAGTGGATCTGATTATGCTAGGTTATGATCCTTTTCATCACTAAATTAGAGGATTCTGTTAGCATTTTAAGGTGCATCTTGCAAAATTGCATAGCCTTTCATCAATCAATTTCCAGTCAACGATTTCATTTGTCAATGTGGTTGCTTGTGCATGTGTAATACAATAGCGCATGTGCTGTGTGAAGCATCTCTAATCAATCAAACCCAAATCTCATCTAGAATCCCTTATATTTTGTCTGCATTGCACATCTAGGCATTTGCATAGGTATAACTAATTTTGAACTATACTAATCATACTTGCAAATCGTAACTTCTTAGGGTGTTGTTAAGATGGGCCAACCATGTCCTCCATGCCGAACACAACATCTGGAGGTACTATCATTTTCTGGTTTTGATGTTTGCAATGTTCCCGTCAATTTGCTCATGTTCCCGTCAATTTGCTAATGTTACCGTCTTGACGTTTGCAATGGGCCAATGCAGGGCTCTTATTCTTTATGTTGCAGCTGGTGCATTGCAAGATGCCCTAGCAGCACTCCGGGAAGCACAACAACCTGATACAGCTGCCATGTTCATACTTGCTTGCCATGAAGGCCATGCACAATTTATATCAAATTTAGGAAATTTAGATGACGAATCAGGGTCTTCAATCAAGGATACTCTCGTTGGCTTGCCAGGGTTGAATCCAGAGAATGAAGATGTCATTGCAGTAGGTGAATATTATGGACAATACCAAAGAAAGTTGGTGCATCTGTGCATGGACTCCCAGCCATTTTCTGACTAATTAACTGAGCATACCACCATATTTAGCAACGTTTCTCTCGTTCAAGTGATAGTGATGCCTATTTCATAGGGTGATAATTTCAAGTTAAAGAGACCATGTCCATGTTAAGTCACCATGATTGCAGGTTCAAATCTGAAAATTGAGTTGGATTCCTATTTAGAGTTTGAAAATTAGAATGAAAAGAGTGATACACCCGTCTATATAAACACTTTCAGCTGAGTAACTCTGGCGATGTTGTCTGTTGTAGAGAAAGTCACTGTGATGGTTGATAATGTTGTAGCTCATGTTAAAATTTCCACTGGAACTCACAGTAAAGAATATGGTAGGAGGACGTAGTTATATAGTAATTCGTTTGTATTGTTGCGAAAGCATAAGAAATTTGATATGAATTATGTTATTGATTTTCAAGTCACTTTCTGTGACATTTTTGAGAAAATAAACTAGTGCTGATTGTTATTACTGCCTTGATTCCTCTAGTTTTTTCTAGCAATAAGAAAAGCGCGGGTTTTCAATACAGAGCTGAATTGAGAGATTTGTGCTGGTTTCAATCTCTCATATGGGTTTTGAGACGCTGTTGTTTACATGTTTTGATCGGGCATCTGGCTCTATTTCTTATCAAAAGAATGAAGAGACAGTTGGCACTTGAGCTTGCTAGAAGATTGGTCAGCTTGAATCACTCTTGAAATTTGTTTAGATGAAACCAGTGAAACAAGCTCCATCACTGCTGGAGACTCTAATGCTGATGATTTATTTTGTTGAAATTCAACAATTGTACTTTCAACGCTTCTAACAGAATCAGTAATGTTAGGCATCGCCGTCTCTATTCACAAGCAGGCAGCTTTATTTGTTACTGTTTGTGATTGGCTCACCTGTCCCTTGTGGCTGTTCTTCAATGAAGAAGACATTCATTCGAAATCCACTGCAAACCCTACTCGTACAATATCCAAGAGCTGTTTCGGTTCAACCATGGAAGTTTCGCAGACTGGGACTTTGATTTTTATGACCTCTATCGCCCCCATGCTAAGTTCCAAGGCCAGATTGGAGGGCGGCGTTGGGAGGATAGAGTCCCACTCAGGGTAGCTTGCATGATCATAAAAAAAACTACAATATGACTCGTAACATTTCTCGGATTAAGAATTTTGTACAGGACAGTTCGCCATCATTTTCAATGAAGCTGTGTTGTGTTGTGTTGTGTTGTGTTGTTAGAGAGGAACGACATCAAAACGCAAACCACTAAAAGGATAGATGAGTCGATCACAATTGATTGTGTGCGTAAACCAGCCTAGACCATGGATAGGTTACCCGGATATTTGCACGAAAAATGCCAAGAAACCAACAGCCACCAGTCATTGAACGCTCTCTGTTAAACAGGTGGGAATGTCCCAAATAAAGAAAGCAAAACCCTAATAAGCAGGAATGGCCCTGAATTTGTGAAACTTGGATCCGGAATCACCATCTCTTGGATGCACAAGTATGGTGGCATGTTGGCTTTGCAGGAATACCGTAGGTACAGTTTCTTCCACGGATTACCCTTTGCACCAAATAATTATAAGAATCAGGAGGCCAAAGAACAATGCTTCACCATGTCATAGTGATGAACGTAGATACGTCAGGTTTCTGGCTTCAGAAGTAAGCCAGTTAGTCCTGCTTCCACCTTTCTTTTGATCAACATGCATGCAAAAGCTCATCACGGAAATGGAGGGACAGCTGGCTGCAATTTCCTCGTGTGCTGTTTAGTTCTTCCCTCCACTGGTAGGAAAAGGACATTCAAAATGAGAATCAGACATCTAATGGAAATTCAAGAAAGGTATAGACTTCTGTATCCCTTCTCAATAAAACAGCACAGGTTAACTTGAAAGGTGGATGCAGTAAGGCGATAAGCAGTTTTGTTTCTCAATGAAAGAATCTCCTTCGACATCGAGCAGATCCAAGTTCCTCATACTCAGCCTTGGTAACACACATTGCTTCAAAATCAGGACTGGATGCCAAAAGGGATCCACCTCGCCACACACCTAGAATAGGACTGCACAAGCATTACAAAATTTTATCAATTGTGAAGCAGCAGCGTTTCAAAGACAAGCTAATACTTTCAAGGAGGGAAGAGTTTTACTCTTCTTGTGTAGTTATCTTCACTTGATAGTCATCTGGGACAAGAGGTCGAAGCTCCATTTCACTGTAATTTTATCCAATATAAAGTTTAAACATTGCCTCGAGATAAAATAAAAAAAATTCTGCGTGTAAGCTAATAGGAGAAGTTCATGAGCTTACAGTCTCTCAGCAAATCTAGGGAACAATGTGCTTCCACCAGTTAATATAATGCTGTCCAAGCACAAGTTTTAAACAGTTATCACTTGGTATTGGGAAATAAAAACAAAAAAGAAAAACAGTGAAATGCTTGATGCATGAAATCGCAAGACTTTGTGAAAGCACCTTTGGTAGAGTAGAGGATGAAGAAGAGGATGGCAAGAGTTCACAGCTCGAACAATGCACTCTGCTAGTCCAGCCTGATTCATACCTGCAGAAATGGTTAAAATTAGCACCATTTTCAAATTTGCTTCCACAAGAAACAGCCAAACATAAAACACTTTCGTCTTAATTTCATTACACAACATCTATCTACAAGACTAGAATATTTCCTGATACATTCATTTCTCTCTATGAAAAAATCACGCATTAATTATTGTAAAAGCAAGTCTCCAAACACATGTTTCTCAAACCATGTAGCAGCAGAAATAGGTCCAGAGTGCACCTATACCAAACTGAAGGCATAGAAGTGTATTTCACTTCTCTAATAGCAAGGAACAACACAAACCTAAATCTGCTGGGTGGAAAATCATCTCTGGAACCAGGAACCGTTCATTTGTCAAGTCAAACTCCTGTACAGATGGCAAAATTATCATTTTATTGACTTAGGCCAGGAAACATTACTTTCAAAGGTAACAAGAACTCACATTTTTAGTTAAATCAACTTTCTTTCGGTCCATAATTTCAGTGCGATCCATATCCTTTCTCGTTTCTAAATACGCTCCATCATCCACAGTGAGATACTTCTTTGCTTCATCTGGGTCTTTAACAAAACCTTTTGTATGGGTCACTCCATCAGGTAGAACATAAGTACACCTAAAAAAATTGTCGTTTCCTCGTCTCCTATTACAGAAAACTTCAAAATTTCAAAAACCAATCCAAAGAATCACCATCCCAACCAACAAAGCTATAAAGTAAAAAAAAATCAATTTTTATAGGCCAACAACAATCCCAAAAGCACACACCCACGTCAAAAATGTTGTCCTTTCTACGTCTCCTATTACAAGTTGCTCAAAATCCTAATACCTGAAACCCAAAGAATCATCATTCTACTAAAACAAACACTCCAAACTATCAAGATAACAACTTCCACTTTTTGCTAACATTCTAAGCCAATAACAAACCCGAAAATCATCCTTTTCATGTCCTACAATAACAAGTTCCTCAAAATCGTAAAAAACAAAGCCAAAAATCACCATTTCTACTCGCAAACAAGACAAAGCCTAAAACTTTACAATAACAACATAGCAACATTCATTTTTTATTCACATTATCAGCCAACAACAACCATAAAGAACACACCCCCACCTCAAAAAATTGTCAAAGTTCCTAAAAATGTTACTGCCAAAAACCCCAAAACAATCAGAATTCCTACTGGCTAACAAAATGAAGTCTAACGCTTAACATTATGAAAAACACAACAATATTCCATTATCATCACATTATAAGCTAAACAGCAACCAGAAACACAAACAAAAACCCACCTTGCAATCTTCAAATCTCTAGCAACATCAAGAGAAACAAAGCACAACTTCTCCTTAACATCATCCATAATAAAACTTTCATCCATAACACTAACACTCCTGTAAGACACCAATTCCTTCAAAAAATTCGTCAACGCTTTTCCTCCTAAATCAATCCTTTTCACTCCATAATTCAACGTAAAGTTCTGAAACACAGGCGCAGCATGCGTAAAACTAAACCCACAATCCACAACTAAGCTACATTGCGCTTTTGAAACTAACCCATATGGCCTTCTACTCGCCTCATAAAGATGAACCAACTTCGGTGGATCAGAAATGAACAGAGAATTGAACCCAAAATCTTCAAAAACAAGCTCATCCGTTGCACGTTCAATTGAAGGGAGAGAAAACAAGGGTTCTGTTAGTAGTAAAGAAGAGTTTGATGGGTTTATGTGGAGGAGGTTGGAGAAGAGGTGGTTCCAGATATCGCGTTGGAGGTCTGGGTTTATTAGGTAGCCTCGGTCTATGGGGCGGCGGACGGCGGCGGAGGTGAGATCTTCTTCGGTGGTGGGAGTGGGGTGGAGGAATTTTTTGGAGGAGAGAGGACGATAGAGGCAGTTTGGGATTATGGTGGAGGGGTCACGTTCGCCGCCGTAGCCGGCTTTGATTAGGCCACCGCCGTTGTCGAGAACGACGACGCTTGACATGTCGTTTGAGGATTAGGGAGGTGGTGGGTTTGTGCGGGACTTGTAGTGGTCGAGCATTTTCTGGGGTTCTAGAGGCTGATTGGCATGGTTTGAGAGTACTTTAAAAGTATTTGATGTTAAAAAAAATATTAAATTGATATTTTTATTATTATTATTAGATTATTTTGATATATTTATATTAAAAATAAAAATAAAAATCTGAAAATATATATTTTTTATTTATTTTTAAATAAATATTATTTTAAAAAAATATTATGCATTATTGTATCAAACACACATTAAAATTTTGACTTTTTTTCTATTTTAGAGTTTTAATGAATAATAAGATAAGTGAATAAATTTTTTCTAACATGGAAAAAAAAAGGTTAAACAATGATGATACTTTAAAAAAAAAAATTGTATCATTAATTTGGAATAATTCAACAAGCTTAGTTAATTAATAACATAATTATAAAAAAACCAATGATAAAAAAAAATAACAATGACTAATAAAAAATAAAGCTTGCCAAGATACATTTTAAATATTCTTAAAAGATTTTAACAATTTTATTTGACAAAAAAACAAAATTAAATAAATACGAGATGATCTTGTAAAAAAAATAAAAAACAAAATTGAAGTTCAATTACTAGCAAATAAAACGCCAAACGACGAACAAGAAAAAAAATCATTTTTAAAAGAGATAAAAAAAAAAACTTGACTTGAGTCGGCATGTTAAATTTATTGTCCGATCATAAAATTGAGATAACCTTGTGCAAAAAAATAAATAAAATAATGGAGATCAACTCTCAAGTAAACTAAATGATAAAAGGTGAAATTAAAAAAAATCAATTAAAAAAATCTTTAAAAAATCAAGTCAACTCGGGTTAATTGGACTAATCCACGACCCATGATATGAGATCTAATAACCCCATAGAAAGGATTGCAGAAAAATCATAAAGTTCAAGACCTAATAATCTAATGTCGATTGATGAAATTTAAAAAAAATTAAAAAAAAAAACAGATTAATCTTCAAAACTCATGCCTAGATTATGAGATCAGAATTACCCTATAGAAGAAAAACCTAAAAAAATCATGAAGTAAAACTTTCAATCATCCAAATATAAAGAGATGAAATTGATAAAAAAAATCAATCAGAAAAAAGATTTAAAAACTAAACAAATAGTAATTAAATGAATGAATATAAGATTTAGTATAAAAATCAAATGAAATAAAACCACGAGGAACTAGATTGAAAAATAAAATAAATTAAAAAAATGATAATAAGAATAGAAATAAAAAAATGAACTAATTGAGTAAAAAAAGGAATTTAGATGTTAAGGAATAAAATTAAAAGAAAAATATTAGAAGGACATTAAAACCAAAACAAATAGCAATCAAATAAATAAAAATCAAAATTGATAAAATATAAATACAAATTGACATGATACATTTAATTTTTTTTTAAGGGTTTACACAAAATCAGAAGCAAAAGGAGAAAAAAGAGGAAGGGGAAGAAAACAATTTCATCAGAACTCAATTGGTGCTCTGTTATGTACACATGTTTGACCATTGTGAAGAGGATGTCAAGACTCTTCCAACGTCGTTTGGACTCCAGGAGACAACGCACGTGTTGGCCAATGAGTGTGGCAGTCTCCTACTCGCTAGAGCATGCAATTTATTTACCAACCATTTTTGTTTTTAAATAACATTTTATATTTATAAAATATCAAATTGTCTCTAAATCAACTTGATAGTAACTAGAAAAACATAATAAAAAAACAAAAATACCCTTGAATACAAGTTTAATATTATTATTATTTGCTTTTAAGGGTAATCCAATCATTTTACCATGTTTTAAAAATTAAAAAGTCTAAAAAAACCCTGGAGGGCCTGGACAACAATTTTATAATTTTTGCTTTTAATAATATTTAAGTTATTTTACCATGTTAAAAAATAGAAGAAAACTAAATAGTTTTTGATTAATATATTAATGATCAATAAATCATATTGAAAAAACTATATTACTCTTGATAACTAGTTATTTAATTTTTTTTGAGAAAAAAAATAATTACTTTATTATTTAATCTACAATAATATTTTGCCAGTGAAAAAAACAATCATTTTAATTTTTTTTAATTGTAATTTATTAATTAGTGGGGTGACTTGTAACATCGAGATAAAAATAGTAAATGTAACAGTGTTAAATGTGCATGGGATGCACGCTTCGGCAGGCTGGCCAAAACAGGGCCTAAGAGTGCTGGCAACTATGCCAACAGTGGGAGAAATCGGCAGCGTAGATTTGTGCGGCTGTAGGTTCGTCAAAGGAAAATCAGCAGCACAGATTGTTGACGAACATTGGCTTGACGATAGAATGTCCAAGCCAGGCAGGAAAATTCGTCAGGGGCATAGGCAAACGAGAACTGGGGCTGTCGAGAAATTCGACAACGAAGACATTGGCAGTCTGCACGCAGATGCGAATTTGGCAGCGCGCAGCGGCTTGTGCAAGTCAGGGGCTTGACTTGGCACGATCTAAAACTTGGACGAAGGACTGTCCAAGGCATACAAATGACTCAACAGCTGACGCAACAAAACAGGTAGTTGGGACTGCCTTGTGGACAGGCAGAACGTGGGTGAAGTGGCAGCCTCATGGGGGTAGAACGTGGGAGCATAACTGGTCTCTCCAAGCTTCTGAGATCGTGGGATCATGCCCCATCACTTGCTGGAAAATAGGCCACTAAGATCATGGAGATCATGGGGGAGAAAGTGCCCCACTATGTCCTTAAAAATAGGAGATCATGGGTGAGCCTTGCAGCTCACATGCTTGTCTATAAATAGTGGCTGCAGCTCTTGGTAATGGATGCAATAGAGAGCATACGAGATAGGGAATGCATAGAGAGAAATAACGTGTGTAAGCTTGATTGTGCAGCATGCGAATTATGTGCATAGCACACATTGTGTAATCCTTTGTTGACGAGATAAATAAAGGTTGAGAGTTCTTCTTGTATTCTCGGTGTACTTTGTGTTGTGCAATTCTTCTTATGTATTCCGCTTGTCTTTTAACTTGGGAAAGTGGGAAAACCTCTCGGGTGAGAGAAACACTTAGTTACTAGGCAAACACGAGTGAGATTGGCGAGGGAAGACTGAGTCTAGCGAGGGACTAGGCTGCCGCACAGGTTTATTCGCGGAGCGAAAAATTACCCCGTGACAGTAAGTGACTAATCTGCTGTTAGGTACGATTTACGAGGGTTTATGGTGTTTTCATTTTCATGGCATGATTAATTAAATTTGTAGGGCTCTGAAAAAGGGAAAATGAAAAAAAAAGTTAAGGGTTTAAGATTTGATTTGTTAAGAAATGGTTTGAGGATTGGAAGTAAAAAGAGTTATAACTTAGTCATTAAAGTGTATTTAAACTTGTTAAATATCCTTTATTATTATATTAAATAGTTCTTTGATTAGTGTTTTCCATTTAATTTTTTTTTCAAAAATATCCTTAATTATTATATTAAATATTTTCATTTAACTAAAAACAATAAATTATTACACCTAAAAAGCTAAAACAACGTGGCCTTTTACTGTAGTTTGCTATATAGCTCAAGAAATAATACACTGTTATCGACATTGTTACATGAACAGTTTTATTTCATTGTGTTGCTGAATTGTTTCTAGAAGAAATTAAATTAAAAATAATATTTTCAGTTAAAAAATAATTTTTAAAAAACATTATTTTAACACATTGTTAAATAAAAAATATTTTAAAAATACTATTATTATAATAACAAACAGACTCCTTGTGAACACCGTTATTTATATTATCCACTCATTAAAAAAAAAAAATATTCACGTTGAACTGACATTGCGAGCCCAAGCACGTCAGGGCATTAATTTTAGGGCCTGATGCGCAGGAATTAGCTTCTAGCCCCTAGCCTCTTTTTAAACTACACTTTTTTTCTAAAGAAAAATCTTTTTAATAAAATTTATTATGAATGAATATTATCCAATTTTACCATAATTTTTAAATAAAATTATAATTTTTTATGATATTATTAACAATTATTCTGTGAGTTATTACATAGAAACCTAATAAGTAAAATTATAATAAAAAAGATATGTTCATGAATATTAAATGAGAATTAAATATTTATTTTTTATTATAAATATTTTTATTTAATTTTAAAGCTAATTACTCTTTTATTTATTTTTCTATTGCGTAAAAATTATGAGTCTTGTTTTTTTTCAATTAAAACTTGATTTTCAAATAACAATAAGTTTTTGTTTAGAAAACAATGCTTCTCCTAGAAAATATGTTTTCAAAAAAAAAAAAAACAAGGAAAAGGAAAGGAAGTCTTTATTAAAGAGATGCACCTTTTCCTTCTTAGATTAATTTTTTTATGAATATTTATTTTATTATCATTAAGTTTTTATTAAAAAACATTTTACTAATAAAAAACATGTTTTTGTAAAAAAGAAATACATGAATAAAAAAAATGAAAATTCATCTAATAAAAAATATATTTTTTCAGAAATTAAAATATGTTTTCATAGATATCTATTTTAATTGTAATAAAAATAACTAAAAGTTAATTTTAGAAATTATCTTGCAGCATCATAATAAAAACAAACTAGTAATTAAATCAAACAAAAAAGATTATTTAAATAGGAAAACAAAGAAAAAATAGGTGGTCATGTGATTGTTTTTCAAGGGGTGAAGCGAGTAAAGCATCTGTAAATACGTGAAATATTTTTAAAGTGTTTTTTAATTAAAAATATTTTAAAATAATATTTTTTTAATTTTTTTTTATATCTCATATTAATACATTAAAATCATCCAAAAACACATAAAATCCATCAATTTCATATCTTATTAGGCTGGTTGTTATTTGCGGCAAAACCTCAAAAGTCATGAACTCAAGGCCATTCCATCCTCAATATGCTTTAAATCACACTGCATAATTAAGTTGTGTTTACTTCATTTTTAATATATTACAGTAAATAATATTTTTTTTAAAATAAATCACCTCGCTAGCCGTCACCGAGCATAATAATTAAGAGACAATAAGATTGACCAAAGCAGCTTGAAATAGTCCAGTCCTGAAAGTTGACTCAGTCAGGTCAAACTAATAAGGGTGGTGACGATGATAGATTGAGAGAATCAAAGTGAACTCAATGCTCCTTCCATGCCAGTCAAAGTTGACATGTTCAAACATAAAGTTCAAATTCTCCTAAACAGGAGAGTTTCAACAGTTTGAAACTGGAAAGTGGAAATTTAAGACATGAAGGTTTCTTTAACTCCTAAATTCAGACAAGGTTGCCTTCTACAGGTGCCTCGTCCAAGAACTTTGAACAACAAAGTAAGCCACCGAGAGACATAAGAGACAACACAGATAGAATTCATTTTAGTGTGAAAATTCAATGGCGAAAGAAGTAAAATAATGTCCATCTTGTATTGTAATATAACACATTCAAAATCTTGCATGTCCCTTGCTTCCTGCGATGCAAGGAATTACTAATTACATAAAAAAAAAAAAAAAGGAATCATAATGGCCAGAATTCAAAAAATCTTCACAAAGTGATGCAGATCAGGAAGAAAGTATGACAGCAATGTGCATCATATGAAGTGCGAGCAGGTAATCGAGATAAGCGATCTTAATAGGAGGGATAGTAGTGCCCTCCCTGCTGCCTCATGCCACTGACCTGTGGCATCCCGGAAGGCATCACCATTGGATGAGGACTAGGGCCATAGTAACCAGAGGCACCATTAATCCTGGCCAAACCCGCTTGACCGTGCATCCCATCCCTTCCGTAATGTTGCCAGAGCTGCTGTTCATTTACTAGAAAATGCTGCTTCCTCTCCATTTCTGCTATCTGCACATAGGAAGGAGGCGGAACTGTAAGGGAGGCAGCAAACGGGTCCTGATTCTGAACTGGCTGCATTGTCCCATCAGGAGCAGGCAACGCCAACACTGGTGTTGCACTCTTGCCCACACTACTAGCACTCCCGCCAGTCAGTTGTGTTGTGCTCACATGTTGCCTTGCTGCCCCCTGATCATACATTCCATTCAAGAGCAATGAATCAAATCCACCCCCTAAAGTAGCTCTCTGTTTCGATAGATTGCTAGCTGACTCCACCAACGCCAATTCCCAATCTGCTTGACTACTCTGAGCAGCTGGGGTTTGCCATGCTGAAGTCACTTCAGGTTCTCTAGGTGATGGGAATGCTACCCACGCACCATTTGCATTTGTAGTTGGGGGTCCAGAGAACAAAGCCAAAGCCAATTCGTTGCCCTGCTCATCTGCTGAAATGCCATCGTCCTTGAGATTTACCAAATCTTCTGTCATCTGTTGAGGCTGAGGCTGAGGCTGAGGCTGCTGCGAAGGAGGGGGTGGAGGAGGGGTATAACTCTCTGGAGGAGGAAGAGACTTGACCTCATTCATACCAGGTTCTTGGTCTTGCTTAGCAGGAACCTTCTCCTCTATACTTCTCTCGGAACTCTTAGTTCGTCTATTAGTCATTTCTCTCAAGCTCTCCCCGAGCGCCCCCAAAATATTTTCAGTAATCTTCTGCACTTCAGGATACTCAGATGATCTTCCAATTCCTATATCCTTGCACCAAACATAAAACACCAACAGCTCATCAATTATCTTGGCTGCGCCAGCATAAATATCAAAACCTTTAAGACAATATGCATACTCCATCTCAGTAAATCTATCCAACAATACCCCCAATGCCTCACAAACCTCGGTGTATAGTCCAAAACTCTCCTTCACCACCTGGTAAAGGGCTACAAGCACCAATCTATCATTCTTGGCTATTCCTGTTGGTCTGCAAGCCAAAATTCTATCAAGGATCCTCAACTGCTGGTCCAATATGCCTAAGAGTCTCTCTGGCTTCATTTCCCTAATTGCTGCTACTTCCATCTTCTGTTCACGCCTAACCAAATCACCATAGGAGCTTGATCTCTTGGGCATCCCATACTCAAATACATCCCTATTCTCTCCACGTCCAGACCCATCACCGCCCTCATCAAATTTCCTCTCATCCTCCCTCACTTTCCTCTCAAAAACAGAAAACTCGACCTTCTCATCGAGAAACATCGCGTAAAACCTCACAAACCCTGTGTGATCCCACGAATTAGAATGCGCCTCGTCTCTAAAATCCGACATATTCAAGACACGCATCCCATTCCTCGTCGCAAACAATAACGCCTCCTCAAACAAAGGGTTCCCATCAATCAAAACCCTATGGACAAGCATCAAAGCCTTCAAAGCCACAATCCAATCACGGGTTTTACTTATCCTTCTCGATATAGTAGCCACACAAGCATTCACATAACCCCTTGAACTCGAAATACGGCTTATAATCTCCCTATAATACTTCTCACCAGCAGGATCCTCATCATGACTAGTAGCTTTAACAACCAAAACCTCAAGTTCTGCTGATGTATTCGCTGCCACTTTCGCTATACTTATACTCGTCTGATCTTTCACAGCCCCAATTGCTTTACGTAGTGCCATTTTTCTCCTCCGTCAGGATATGAGCCACCAAAACTCTATCCTTCACCATAAAAAAAAAAAAAAACCAATCAAAAATTAAATCTTTTTAAATGGGTTCATATCAAACAAGCCTAAACCGCACCTTCATCAATAAAACTGCAACTGGGGTGTTCTTTTTATTTTACTTTAACCTTTCCTCGGTTTTTTTCATGGATTCTTGATCAGTCATAATCAAGTAAAAGAGAAAATTCAAAAAAGAAAGAGAAAAAGACAGTACCTTTGGCTTTGAAGGTTCAAATGGTATCGACCTTCAAAATGGGAGATCTGTAGTGGTGGCTGTATATATCCAAGAAGAGGTTGACACTGCAGTGAAAGAAGGACTCTCTCTCTCTCTCGCTATCTCTCTCTCTCTGAGACTGCTTTGATTGTGTTGTGTTTCATTTCTGTACGCTGTTGTGGTACTTATTAGAGGCAACAAAGGCTGGCTTTGAAAAAAGCGCCTAATAGGCGGTGAGATGATGACTTTGAAAGGATAATGTGCTGCGTGTGATGAATTTGGTTTTGCGTTTTTGAAAAAAAAGAAACTCGCACTGAAACTGCCATTTTTAATTTGTTTAATTAATTATTTTGCTTTTTAACGGATTTGATTAAGAGGGTGGGGGAGATTTCCTTTTCGTTTTAATTGAGTTTTGACTTTGAATTTTTCTCAAAAAGTATATGTCATGGTTTTAATCGGCGACCTTCATTAGTCAATCTAATAATATGTTAGTTCAAACCTTGATTCATTGTAGAGTTTATTTTTAATCCGGTTTTTTGATGATAAGTTAATTCATAACTTGATTAAGGCTAAGCCGATTATTTTTTAAAATTTATTTTTTATATATTTTATATATTTCTTAATTTTTTTAATATGATAACATCAAAAGTATATTATTTAAATCGTAACTGCTACTGCGTTTTCAAGCACTATCTTACTTTCAATCAATTTATTTTTTTTTATCAAAATAATAATTTTTAGTTGATCCGTCGTCAGTCTACATATCAATTTATTGAACTCGTAATCTGAAACATAAACTGGATCGACCTTAAATATAATGCTGTAACAAGGGTACATGCCACCATAATACTTTGCCTTATATGGAATGAATGAATGAGTCTTGCTCGTGATCTATTAACATGTGATGCGTGATTGGATTTAATAATGATATAAGGTATGGGTCATGGTTATATAGAAACGGTAACGTACGTTTCGAAGATACAATATTATATTGTCGTGCTTTGCTGAATACTTGACTGTTAATTGAAAATTGAAAAAGCTTATATTAAAGAATGTTCATATTCAAAATCTACAGTGTCTGTAGCTGATCTATTGATATGTCAATATTCATATATACAAATATATCCAATTTACATGTTTACATGCTGATTTATTGAATACTATATGGATAAAATTGGTAATGTCTAAGATTCGTATCTTAAATAATTCTACAAATAGTAAATAGTTATAAAATCTGAATTAAATTTATGTATTTATTCAGGACTTGTCGATTCACAATTTGAACTGTTCCGAGTTAGATAAAAAAATATAAGAAAACATTGGCATGGATTGACTCAAAAACAACTAGCGATCCATCAGACCGGTAAAATTAGTCAAAACATGTTGTTTTAAAAGATTTTTTTTAATCAAAGTGATATTATTTTAATTTTTTTTTCAAAAACAAAATGAATTAAACTTTTCAACTTGTAATTCCAGATAGTTGGGTTTAACAACTTTACTGAGAACATTGCAATGCTGCATGGTGCAAGCTTCTACATGTTATAATGTTGTTGTAGGTCTCATTAACAAATTTAATGATATGATTTTTTTTTATGTGAGTATTCAGGCTAATTTGCGCGTATTTCGACTAATCACACGGATGTTAAAGTTAACAACTATATAAGCTTACAGTGGCCATAAAATTTGTAAAACTCGAATTTGTGATATTTAAAGAGCAAGCTCAGGACCCGACAAGTTGATATACACCCCTCAGGATTCAATGATATAATTTTTAATAGGTGGATATAGTAGTTGTGATATGAGCGAATAAATAATGTCATCCTAAGCTATATATATATATATATATAAAGTCTTTAATTTTTCTGAATTTTTTTGCTGGGAGGATGGCCTGCCTTTAAAAAAAAATATTTAACCAGTGTCTTTAGATTTTAGATTATGTATTAAGAGGTTAATAATTATTAGTTTAACGGTGGTTAAATGTTGCAATCATTATATGATTTTGGATTTTAAACCTCTCATTTAATCATATCATAAATCTAGTGGTTGGCATCAATGTCTTAGTTGATGGTGATTCAATTAAATTCTTAAAATTAAAAATTCTTTAGTTATTAAAATATTCGAATACCATTAGTTAGCAGCTAGCACTAATGAATGTTTGTAAAACAGCTATTAGGGTGGTTATATTTTTTATTAGATTTAGTTTTTATTAAAAAAATAATTAAATTAGTTTTTTTAAAAAAACTAAAATTAAATCAGAACTAGTTGTGGTTTAGTTCGGTTATTTTAGAAAAAAAACCGTTTCAAACTGATTGGCTCAATTTTTTTCGATTTAGCTATGGTTGTTTTGGTTTGAGTTTGGTTTGATTTTTTTTTTGTTTTAAACTTATAAAACCGAATCGATCGGTTTTTTTATGGTTTGATATTTTTAATTTTTTTCAGTTTTCTTGATTTAATTAGTTTTTTTGATTTTTTATTCACCTCTAAGCATAAGCTTTTCTCATAAAAAATAAAAAATAAAACAATCCATCAAATAAAATCAAAGGTGAAACAATCAATTGTTTTGTACCCGCCCAATCCTTTAATTATGTGTGTTTGATAACTCATCAATGTTATTATATTTAATAATTAAAGCTAAAAGAGGTTAAGATTATTTTTTAAAAATCAAATTAAATTTTAATTAAAATACGAGTTGATCCGCTAAATCTAAATCAATTTAGTTAGCTTTCATCTAATTATTTTAAAATTCAACTTTGATTAGTTTTGGATTAACAAGTGAATAACAGTGGAACTCGTATTATTTATTTAGTATAATTTTATCAATGTTAAGTTTTATATTTCATGAAAAATCTTAGTTTAAAAAAATTCAGAAGAATTCAAAGGACATGTCCTTTCCTACTGTTAGCTATTTAACGGCAAACACCTCTCTTTTAACCGAACCGCCGATTTCCCGCGACTCTAATATTTGTTTCTGTTTCACCATTCTCTCTCTAGCCCAACCCCAAGTCAACTCACCGATCCAACTCACTCCAAAAAAATGTTCAGCCTCCGAGTCCACTCAGTAGACAGCAATCATCCTCTAACTCTTGAAGAAACCACCTTCATCTCCGCGGCCGCCACCACCTCCACCACGGCAGCCACCACCAAATTCAATGAAAGGAGAGGCATTTCACATCTATATCGAAACGCATCGCAGAAATCCTCACTGCCAAACCCTAATCCTAACTCTCGATCCACTTCTCTCTTCGTCGTCGCCGTCCCTAACTACTTCTCCGAAGACGACTTCATCAGATTCTGCGGTTCCCATATTGATCATGTCCATGTACTCCTCTTCATCAGGTACTACCAAAACCACTGATTTTTATCCCAGATTGAAAATTCTGTTGTCAGAAACTCGAATTTCATAATTTATGTTATCAAAAACGCTAATTTTTACTGTTAAGAGCAGAAAACTAAATTGATCATAACAAAAACTCTAATTTGTTTATCTTATGCAATTTTTGTTTAGGAATGATGGGATGGAAGATAGGTACAGTGTGTTAATAAAGCTTGATAATCAAGTAACAGCTGATAGATTCTACAATAGTTTCAATGAGAAGCGATTTTCGCCATCTGAGGTTAGTTAGTGTGAGATTTCGGTTTTGGTTATGTTGATTTTGATTTTGTATTAAGTAAATTGATGAATATAAGTGTGTTTATTTTATGATGGTAATTTTTGTAGGCAGAGATTTGCCATATACTATATGTGCTTTCTGTGGAATTCACGGAATCGGCAGAAATAGCTAGCACTCCTCCGGAAAATTTCACCGAGTTGCCAGCTTGTCCAATTTGTCTCGGTTAGTTGCAGTTTTCCTTTCGTTTTCTATACCTTTTTTTTTTCTGGGCTGGAGTGAGTGTGATTGGTATTTGGATTTTGTGTTTTGTTGCTTTTAGAGAGATTGGACCCGGATACTAGTGGAATACGCAATACTCTTTGTGATCATTCATTTCAATGTTCATGCACTTCAAAATGGACGCACTTGTCTTGCCAGGTGAGCTAGGTTTTTTTTTTTTGTGTTGGTGTGATCAAGCTTCTCGAGGCTTTTATCAGTGACAATGCACACACAACAAACTCTGTTTTTGGTGTTTAGTGAACAACTTGGCTGTTATGGTAAAGGATCAATTCATCTATTTTTGTTAGCACAACATGATGTTGTACCATTATTATAAATAAGAACTGAAGGGCACATTTGTTCGAGTTCTATGTTTCTCTCTTTCCACATTGAACAGAATAAATCCCAACACCACATGGAAATCATAATATTCTGGGGATTCAATTGATGTATCCTTTTGTTATGAATACAAATGGTAGTGATTTGGTTATCCTGAGAGGATTTTGATTTGATATGCACATTTTGTCAGGTCTGTCGTCTTTGTCAGCAGCAGGATGAGAAGCCAGCTTGTTCTGTTTGTGGAACTTCAGAAAATTTGTGGGTTTGTCTGATATGCGGTTTTGTAGGATGTGGAAGGTAATGCAACACTTCACTTGCTGAGTATTCTTATGTGACGGATCTGAACATACCATATAAATTTCACAGTTCATATGATAACTGTAAGTTATCCTTGTCACTTGCTGGGAGTACACAGCCACTTATTCCTTTTTCCCTGAAATCAGATATAAAGAAGGACATGCTAAAAGGCACTGGCAAGATACACAGCATTGTTATTCTCTTGATCTGAGAACACAACAAATTTGGGACTATGTTGGCGACAACTATGTTCATCGGCTGAACCAGTCAAAAACTGATGGCAAGTCGATAGATACAAACTCTTGTTGTGTGTCGTTTGAAGGAGATTGTGGCACTTGTGGATGTAGTGAGGATTCTGGAATTAGTGGGGCTCTCTTTAGCAGCAAAGTTGAAGCAGTACGTATTTCCATATGAGTATTACTTACCTTGTCTAGTACAGCCAAAACTAGAGATGAAAAAACTTCTTATTGAGGGATTTTTTTACCTTGCATGATACTACATGTTAAGGAATTTGATAGGGAGTTTACAGCTCTTGCAGACAGGCATGATTAACTCAAGAATTAACATTGTTAGCCTTCCATTGTACATGTCTTGACTTTGTTTCACATGCTTGATAATAGATTGCAGATGAGTACAATCGTCTTTTGGCCACTCAGCTGGAGGCTCAAAGACAAGTAAATACACAGTTTCCAGCATCTCACCACCTCTTCTCTTTCTTTTTCCTTGGCTGGTTTGCAGTTGATCTCTAGTGTTCTCATTTGCGAACTCTGCCTTGTTTAAATTTCTTGTTGAAATAATTCTCTAAATTGTAGTCTTTTTTTTTTTTTTTCCAATTCTCATTGCATTCTTTCAGCATTATGAATCTCTAATTATTGAGGCCAAAAGTAAAAGACAAAGTTCCATTTCAGAAGCAGTAGAGAATGCTGTGACATCCACTATGCAGGATATCCAAAATAAATTGGAAAAGTGTGAGCTAGAAAAAAATGCTGTAGCAGATGTAAGTGTTCCAGTATCTCAACAAGCTTTCAGAATTTGTATATGATAAAGGTGATGGCCTTTTGCAGCACTTGGTTTCCTAATAGATTCACTTCTTTCTTTTCTTAGATCAACCGGGGTCTCATCAAGAATCAAGAAATTTGGCGTAAAAAGGTCAAGGAACTTGAAGATAGGTATGCTTTCCATCTCCCGCCCTTTCCTTTGTGGGGCAGAATTTGTTGTTTTGATTTGTTTCTTTTGGTGGGGGGATGGGATTTACAGGGAACAGGAGGGTGGTGCGAACGCAGTTTTTTTTCAACTAGTATTGTTTCATGTTTTCATGAATATCTCTTGACTACATGCTGTAGAATGTAGACTTGGTTTCCATTGGAATAGGTGCATGCTGCAGAAACTAAATTAGCATGTTTCAGATGCACAACTTGCAGTGAATCCTTGCATTCTTTTCTCTCTTTTCTCTATTTAATGAATGAAAAATTGTTTTGCTTTTCTTAGGGAAACTACATCTTTATCATCAAGGGACGAGAGAATACATGATCTGGAAGAACAGGTGATACAATAAACTTCCAAATATTATCTTATGACTGATTGAAAATACTGGTCTTACAAAAGTTCAATGGACCATTCACAGATTCGAGATCTCACAGTCTACATCGAAGCTCAGAAAACACTTAACACCATGACAGATACAGATGATGGGATTAAAGGAGGGACATTGTTACCTGTACCTCCGAAGCAGTCTTCGCCAGCAAATAGCAGAAAACACACAAAACAGGGTCGTAAACGGAATTAGATACATTGTTTTGTATACTTGTATAGAGTTAACCTGATAAGCTAAAAAGAAACAGATTTTTTGAGAAATAAAAATCTGGGATTCACATTGATATTTTTAGTTGTCTTTATAAATATAATAATGTTATTCATCCCAGATTAGTTCCTGAAATATTATTATCAACTATTGATGGGTATTTCTGGTTGAATAGCGTTATTCTTCTATATGTACACGCTTGCCAGTATCTTAATAGTTTTTCAGAGGGTCGGTCTCTAACATTTGCTGCTTAGATAGGTGTAGGCCGACATCCTTTTGGCCAAGCCACAAGGGTCTCTGCAACCGCAAGGGGGTAGGGTACTGTCATCTTTGTTGTATGCTGACATGGCTGGAGTAACCAATCCTCGAATGACTAGTGTAATTTTCTTCTTTTTTTGGGGGGCTTTTGCCCCCTTGTTAAAAATAAAAGAGAGAGAAACACAATCCATCTTGTTCAAAAAAAGAAGTAGCGGATCTCAACTCTTCAAGGAGCATGTAAAAGGGTATTTTATTATTCTAATACAGCTTGATAAAAAAATTTTAAAAAATAATATAGTTTAAACACGATTGCTTACAAAAATCAGTCAAAGATTTTATGAAATCCACTAATAAAAAAATAAAATTCAATATTTAATGACTAAAAAATAACAGAAATAAAATGATGTAGCGAGATAAACTAACGTTACAAGAGATAGGAATGAAGAAAAAAAGAACGGAAAAAAAGAACTCTGTATTTCACACACATAATAAATGTTGGAATGAAAAGGTAGTAAGACCTTGTTGAATAATGAAAAGATGAAGAGGAATGAATAAATGATAAAAATAATAATAAATAAGACGAGTAATGAAGAGGACAACTTCCATGAATAAATCTAAAGGTATTATTGAAATTTTTATAAGTTGAGTTTAAAATTTATAACATCGGTGGAATCAATAACTGAGTTTTCATGGAAAAAAAAATAAATATGGTTTTCAAACAAGAAAACAGTGCAAGGATTTAGTGGAACAATTAATATCAATCATACCAATCAGTTTGGGTTTTTGATGTCAAACACTATTGCATATAATGCTCAATCCAACCATTATATGTTGAATTTTTTTTTTAAAAAAAAAAAAAAAACCTCCCCTCCTGACATATTGTTATACCTGACATTAAAACTTTAGGTCAATTGAAGTTCGTAGGGCTGTCCGAAATTATCAGTGGCTGGGTGGACTAAATGAAATTATCAGGGCCAATTTAAACTTGGAATAAATCAGGCTAACCACTAGATGGCTTGGAAACAGGTTATAAATTTCCTCGGCCCATATCAGGCACCGTCGGTGGACATGATCATCAGTGCAGAGCCATCGTCAACTATTCCTTGCTGGATCATCAAGCAGAAGAACTCGAGAGCAACCTCTCATTGAAAGTGTATCAGAACACATCAAAGAAAGGGAAAGTCACTAAGAAGGATGGCCCATGTCAAGGCAAAGAATCTCAACTCTTAATTGAATCAAAATCAACTATGGAAAGGGATCAGAGAGTAAGAGATGCAGAAAAAAACAGACTGCTAATAAAAAGGAATAAAACACGAGAGTCAAAAGCCACTAGCAGGGGGGGGATGAAAAAAATTAGATGGCTATCTTTGAAAATAGATAAAAATGAACACAGACAAAACAACCAGCTCAAGAGTTTCTTCCTAAATCACCTTTAAAATTCTATAGTCAGACCTTCACCTTCAGTTTTTCTTCCTTCTTTCTTTGTTTTTGCATTTGACTCCTAGAATGTACAACCATAAACTCATGCTTCTCCAACCATTTCTAATGAGGGGGAACGGAGAACATCATGCCTTCGGAAGCAAAATGATTAAATTGGCACTTCAACGAGCTCTCTCTATCAGGATGCACGTATCCTAAACCTATATTATAGTACCTAATTTCTGCAGCTTCCCCTCGAAAATCACAATGTGGTGGGCCCAGGGAGCGGGATTGCATACAAGGCATGCACAATAAAGGTCCTGGTTGAAAGCCATGCACCTGACTACCTTTGAGCTTGTTCAGAACCAGCAGCACCAGAAGCTGTACTAGGGCCAGCACCATTTTCAACAGGAGGCGAGGTCCCCCATTTTCCTTCCGACTCCAATGGTTCAAGCACATGAATTCCACCGTCTGTTAGTCCCAGTGCGAATTGATCAGGCTCAGAGGGATGTGCAGCAATGACAAGAGGATATACTCTCAAGCTGTTAAAATTACATCATCAGGCCGACAAGACAAGCAAAATTTTTTGAATGGTTAGTCTTCTAAACAAAGAAGAGAATAAAATCAAGGAACCCAAAGATGAAAAAAAAAAAAGAAGAAGAAGCAAGCAACCTTGGATTGGGAGGTAAATAAGCAGTAGAATTTATTCTGCATCTCAATCTTAGTGTTGAAGCAGTGAGAACACCCACACTTCCATCTTCAAAACTAACATATATAGATTGGCTATCACAGGAATACGTAGCATGCGTGATCGGACCACTTGCTTCACGAGGGAACCACTGCATGAAGAGGATACAATTTTGTAGAAAGAATGTCAGAAGCTTTGATGACAAAATCCCCAAACTAAAAATATTGATAAATATTTGTGAGACTATTTCACTATATGCATAATGTCCAGTGATCAATATCCATGGGACGCATTTCCCCTCATCACAACAGAAATGAGAGACCTATCTAAATGAAATAACAAATTAAGAGGGCAACTGAAATATTTCCAGACACTATGCCAAACCTGCTTGAGGCATTCCAATTTTGGTGCTTCAAATATAGCTATCTGTGTTTCATGAACAGCAAGCAAATGTATCTGGTCAAGGTGAAATTGAACACGTGTGTCTGCAAGAGAAGAAGCAACTCGTCCAGGTGGAATTTGCAAGAATTTACTAGCTTGTTTCTCCCATGCATCGGTGCTCCAAACACACAACTGTAGAGGGAAAACAAGTACAGAACTGAGTAATTCCAACACCAAACACTTGATGATCAGGCTATCAGATGCACAAGGATGTAAAAGATGGCAAATCTATTATCTAGGAAGCCACATAACAAAAGAAGTTTCCAGATACAGCTCAAATCATAGTCTCTAAATGGTCTCAAACAGAAAAAACAAGACTTTCCTTGCAAGCCCTTCCAAAATCCGTTACCTTATATCAGTGGGCTTGGTTGCTTATTCTATGGTAACACAGTCAGACTTGCATTACCAATAATTCATACCTGTGAGTCAGCTCCGGAAGACACCAGGACATTTAGAGAGTGTGAGAAGGCGAGTCCTGTAATTCTTTTCTGATGACCTTTTAACTTTGTTTTAACCTGTGATATGGAATAATTCAAATTGTTGATACTCCTGCTTTTCTACTTGCAATAGAAGGTTCAACATTTTGAGGTATCTAAGCAATACCTCATCAACCCTGACGTTATAAATTTGTATAGAAGAGTCCTCCATGCCAATAGCAATGATATTGTTGTCTTGAGGGTGAAATGCTAAAAATGTTGCAGCTGGTGGTGGAGCCATGAATGTTGTCATTGTCTGTAATCAAGAAAAATGGACTATAAATATAACAAGGGCAGATCAAAAGTACAGCAAAACTAGAATTCAATGCATTGAGAATAAGTCTCCACTGAAAGACCACTCAGATCCATCTGCAAACTGGTAATTTACACCATGGAAATATAAATAGCCATAACTTCTTCTGCCATACATCCTTCAAACATTTTGGTTTTTCAAAAAGAAAAGTTGGTATTGTGTTGCTCAAAAGAAAAGCAAAGTTAAGGGTACAAATCTACTGCAACTATAATGGCTGAAACACACATCATAGACTGTTCCTTGACAAGGTCCTGGTATCACACAAAAAATTCAATCAAGCACAGAGAATTGAACTCAAACAGAAAAAATC
>Ga0325405_1000451_pt1 | contig 39570 bp, 24 predicted proteins | sample PopdelMetagenome_21_FD_205663 | JGI IMG/M metagenome (GOLD analysis project Ga0325405, IMG submission 205663) | Populus deltoides microbial communities from Bellville, Georgia, United States - Xylem-Control-R2 | ecosystem: Host-associated > Plants > Phyllosphere > Stem > Wood/Secondary xylem... | reverse complement strand
CCGCGCTATCAACAAAATAACAGTTAAGTATCGATTTCCCATACCCAGACTTGATGAGTTGCATGGTGCTGCATTGTTTTCTAAAGTCGATTTAATGAGTGGTTATCACCAAATTAGAATAAAAGAGAGAGATGAATGGAAAACAACATTTAAAACTAAACAGGGGTTATATGAATGGATGGTAATGCCGTTTGGGTTATCTAATGCGCCTAGTACATTTATGAGGCTTATGAATCATGTTCTGAGGAAGTATATCGGGCTATTTGTTGTAGTATATTTTGACGATATCCTGGTGTATAGCAAGACCTTTGATGATCATATGAAGCATATTAGAGTTGTTTTTGAAACTTTTCGGGATTCTAAGTTGTATGGGAAACTCACAAAGTGTTACTTCTGTAAAGAAAGTGTCGTGTTTCTTGGATATATTATCTCTAGCATGGTGGGAGTTAAGGTTGATGAGGAGAAAATTAAGGCAATTCAGGACTGGCCAAAACCTGCTAGTATCGCTGATGTGAGGAGTTTCCATGGTTTAGCTTCTTTTTACAAGCGATTTGTGAAAGACTTCAGCTCTATTGTTGCTCCTATGATAGAATGCTTGAAATAAAGGAATGACTTTAGATGGAGTGAAGATGCGTAGAAAGCTTTTGAACTAATTAAGAAAAAGTTGTGTACTGCTCCAGTTTTAGCACTTCCATACTTTGCTAAAACATTCGAAATAGAGTGTGATGCTTACGGAATTGGAATTGGGGCTGTCTTGCTGCAGGAAAAGAGGCTGATTGCATTCTTCAGTGAAAAGTTAAATGGAGCACGTTTGAACTACTCTATTTACGACAAGGAGTTCTATGCTTTGATTCAGGCTCTAGAGGTATGGTAGCACTACTTGTTGCCTAAAGAATTTGTTATACATACTGATCATGAATCCTTGAAGTATCTGAAGGGGCAAAGTAAGCTGAATCGTAGACATGCTAAATGGGTGGAGTTTATGGAGTCATTTCCTTATGTCATAAAGTACAAGAAAGGGCAAGTTAATGTGGTTGCTGATGCTCTTTCTAGGAGGTTTGCACTGTTCTCTATGTTGAATGCAAGGCTGATGGGTTTTGAACAAGTGAAGGAACAGTATGCTAATGATTCCTACTTCGCTAATTTGGTTGCCGAATGTGCAAAGGGAGCTTGTGATGGGTTCTTTATGCATAAAGGTTACTTGTTCAAAATGGGCAAAATGTGTATTCCTTCAGGATCGTTATGGGAGTTGCTTGTGCGAGAGGCTCATGGTGGTGGTCTTAGTGGTTATTTTGGGGAGAAGAAGACTTATGAGCTGCTGAAAGAACATTTGTTTTGGCCTAGCATGTTACGGGATGTGCACAAGGTGATTGAGAGATGTGTTATTTGCAAGAAAGCTAAGGGTAAAGAGAATGCATATAGACTGTATATGCCATTGCCTATTCCAGAGCAACCACGGATGGATGTTAGCATGGACTTTGTACTTGGGTTACCAAGAACATAGTGTGGAATGGGTTACCATGTTAGCATGGTTGATCGATTCTCCAAAATGTCTCAGTTCATTCCTTGCGACAAAACTGACAATGCAGTATATGTTGTTGATTTGTTCTTTTAAGAGATTGTTCGTTTCCATGGAGTTTCTAAAAGCATTGTCTCTGATTGTGATACAAAGTTCTTAAGCCACTTTTGGAAGACTCTTTTGAGGAAGCTTGGAACGAAGTTACTTTTCAGTACGGCATTTCATCCACAAACTGATGGACAAACTAAGGTAGTAAACCGAACTTTATCTTTTTTGTTACGGGCTATTATACATAAGAATTTGAAGAGTTGGGATACTTGTTTGCCTATTATGGAGTTTGCATATAATCGTAGTGTGCATGGGGCTACAGAATTTTCACCATTTGAGGTTGTGTGTGGCTTTAATCCTTGTGTTCCTATTGATCTTGTTCATATTCCAATTGATGAGAGGACATATAAGGATGGAATTAGAAAGGCAGAATTGATGACGAAACTACATGAGCAGGTTCGATTACATATTGAGGAGAAAACGACAAAGTATGCTAAACAAGCTAACAAGGGGCGGAAAATGGTTAGGTTTGAACCAGGAGATCTTGTTTGGATTCATATTAGCAAGGGTAGATCCACAAGCAAATGTAAGTCCAAGTTGATGCCAAGAGCTGATGGTCCATTTCGGATTATAGAGAAGGTGAATGATAATGCGTATAAGGTAGATCTTCCTGGTGATTACAATGTATCAGCTACTTTTAATGTGAAAGACTTGACTCCATACTTGGATGATGATGATGATTCTGATTTGATGACAAATCATTTTCAACCTAGGGCTGATGATGTGCATCATGGGAATTATAATCCATTTTGGGTGGTGTTTTCTGTTTTTAATAGTGTTGGTGTGTAGGTACAAGTTATCTTTCTATCAAACCTGATTTACTTGGCTTTCTGGAAATTATTGTCTTTGTGTGTGGGTTGGTGATCATGAGGTTCGCATCATCTCCTCTTCAATAGGATATGGAATTCGGAATTAGCTCAAATTTGAAAACCAGATAACAAAAAAAGCCACTTATTTGCTTCTGCCGCAGAAAACTACACAAGGGAAAATTGAATCAAATCAATTTCGACTTAGCTCAAATTTGATACTATGATTACTGGGGTCCTAATCGCAATAAGTATTAATTTTGGGGTCAATTAAATATCAATTACTTTGGTTTTCAATTTCGGGTATAATCTGGAATGATTCATAATGTTTTTGCGTCAGTATATCAAAATTTATCATAAATTTCTCAAACTTTATATTCTGTCTATTTGGGTTGAAATAACATTATATATGAAATTTTAGCTCAATCGTACATCATTTACTTTAGGTTCCAGATTTGGACTTAACTCGTCATAAACGAGTCTGTTTTGCGTCAACTTTTGAAATTCGCTTTCTTTCTATTGTTGTCATTTTTTTGTAGTATATGTTCAATATATCTAACATATTTGGGTGTTGTTTCATCATTTTGTATATTTGGTATTTGTTTTTATTCAAGTGTTCAGTTTCTTTCATATTTCGGTTAGATTCGCTTGCTACTCGCGAGACTATCATTGCATTGTTGTTTTACTTGTTTTTTGGGTTTTTTATTGCTTCTTGATTCAAATATATTTATATTGGGATTGTGCTGCTAAGTTGGTTCTATTTGATGTTGGTTTTAGTTCTGCAAGAACATTAAGAAGGTGAGACGAGAGATGTGAGCGTGTTAGGATATTAAGAGTTTGAGCAAAACATGAGCGACGTGAGGATATTTTTTACCACTAACTGATTTTTGCAGGTACTTTCATGTCAAATCAAAACAACACACCACCCCCTCCTGAGGGAGAACTTAAGTTCCAAATGCAAGCCATGACGCAGATGATGGAGAGGATGAATTTTGTGATGGGGAATGTGTGTGACAGACTTGATAGGGTGGAGAGACATGGTAATGAGGCTGGTACAAGCACCCAAGACATGAGGAAAGTTGGGGCTGAACCGAAAGCAAACAGGGGCAGTAGGGCTGATGGTGGTTTTGAGGACGAGACCATTGGATTTTTCATTGCCATAACTATTTGAAGGTGAAGAAGGTAAAATTGGTAGTAATTGACTCCATAGATTATGCACTGATTTGGTGGGATCAGAATATGATTAGTAGGAGGAGTGGAGATGAAAGAGTTGATAAGAAGGCAATTTGTGCCTAACTATTATTATAGAGATTTGTATCTGAAATTGCAGGGTTTGAATCGGGGTTCTAGGTTTGTGGATGAGTATTTCAAGGAGATGAAGATCGCAATGATGCGAGCCAATGTGATTGAGGATAGTGTAACTATCATGGGTTGAATAGGGACATTGAGAATGTTGTAGAATTACAACATTGTGTGGAATTGGAAGACATGGTAAGGTGGAGAGGCAAATAAAGAGAAAAGGACAATACACGTTTTCAGATCAATTCGGCTTCATCTTCAACATGGAGGCCAAATTTGAAGAGAGAGGGGGTTGTCCAACAAAAGCCTTATGCAAAGGCTAAACCACCTAAGGCCAAAACAGAATGTCATACGGATGGGAAAGGTAAATCTAAATCTTAACCTACTCGTGATAGAGATATTAAAAGTTTTAAGCTTTTAGGGAAGGGACACATTGTATCTCAGTGTTTATATCGAAGAGTTATGCTTACAAGAGACCAGGGAGGTTGAATCTTAAAGTGACAAATCTACAAGTGTAGAGATGCCACCGTTGGTGGATTGTAGTGATGAGGAGATTTCATATCCTATTGAGGGGGAGGCCTTGGTTATAAGGCATGCGCTGAACATGCAAATCAAAGAAGATGTGTAGATCAACAACGGGAAAACATACTTCACACTTGATATCACATCCAAAACAAGGTATGTAGCATGGTAATCGATGGAGGTAGTTGTGCTAATGTAGCTAGCGATACTCTTTTGTGAAGAAATTGAATCTGAGTTGTATTAAGCATCTTAGGCCTTATAGATTGCAATGGTTGAATGAATGTGGTGAAGTGAATGTTACTAGCTAGTATTGATTGTGTTGCTATTGGGAAGTATTCTGATGAGGTTATGTGTGATGGAGTCCCAATGCATGGTAGTCACTTACTTTTGGGGTGTCCTTGGCAGTTTGATTGGAAGGCGCTTCATGATGGGTTTAGAAATAGGTTCATTATTGTAAAGGATAGTAAAACCATCACTCTTGTACCTCTTTATCCAAAACAAGTGTATGATGATCAAATAAAATTAAAAAGGGAGTGTGAGGATGGGAAGAGTGAAAATTCACGTGAGGACAATGATGAGAGAAGACCATCAGATTTGGCTTTTGTGATTAATTAAACCGGTTGAGAGTGGAGGTAAAACCCAAGAAGTGAAGAAAGTAAGCTTTTGTGATGATAATAGTGTGGAAAAATTAAAGAAACAATCTAATTTTTATGCAAAAGAAGCTCAAATCAGATCTGCGTTTTTCACTAACAAGCCGATGATGTTACTTATGTATAAAGAGGCTTATTTTAACTTTAACGATCTTGATTCTGCTATTCCTAGTGTGACTGTTTCTTTGTTCCAGGAATCTGATGATGTATTCCTTAAAGACATCCCTAGTGTATTACCACCATTAAGGGGAATTGAATATTAGATTGACCTTATGCCTGAGGCTTCTATTCCTAACCATCCAGCCTATAGAAGCAAACCCAAGGAGATGAAGCAGCTCTAAAGGCAAGTAGATGAGTTGATGATGAAGGGGTACATTCGTGAGAGTATCGACATCCTATTGCTAGGCTTGATGACATGGTAGATGAGTTACATGGATTATGTATTTTCTCTAAAAATAACTAAAAAAATGGGTACCATCAAATTAAGATGAAAAGGGTGATGAGTGGAAAACTGCATTTAAGACTAAGCATGGTTTGTATGAATGGTTAGTGTCGTTTGGACTTACAAATACACCTAGTACGTTTATGCGTTTAATGAATCATGTATTGTGTGCGTTTATAGGTAAGTTTATTGTTGTGTATTTTGATGATATTTTGATCTATAACAAGAACTTAAATGAGCATCTTGATCATTTGCGTAATGTACTTAGTGTCTTGCGTAGTGAGCAATTGTATGCTAATCTTTGAGAAGTGTACCTTCTGCATGGATAAAATTGTGTTTCTTGGCTATGTCGTAACTGGGTAGGGTATCGAGATGGACGAGAAGAAAGTTAAGGCCATTCAGGATTGGCTTACACCGAAATCGGTAAGTGAGGTAATGGGTTTTCATGGACTTGCTAGTTTTTATAAAAGGTTTGTGAAGGAATTTAGTACTATTGTTGTACCCTTAACTGAAATTATGAAAAAGTCTATTGGATTTAAATGGAATGATGAACAAGATAAGGCTTTTAATTTGTTGAAAGATAAACTTTGTTCACACCTGTTTTAGCTTTGCCAGAATTTACGAGAGCTTTTGAAGTTGAATGTGATGCATCAAGTATTGGTATAGGAGCTGTGTTGATGCAGGATAGGAGGTTTATTGGGTATTTCAGCGAAAAACTTAATGGGGCAGCCTTGAATTACCCTACATATGACAAGGAGCTCTATGCATTGGTAAGAACTTTAGAGACGTGGCAGCATTACCTATGGACCAAGGAGTTTATGATACATTTTGATCATGAATCATTGAAGCACTTGAAAGGGTAAGGTAAGTTGAGTAGAAGACATGTTAAAGGGGTTGAATTTATTGAAACCTTTTCGTATGTGATCAAGTATAAGTAACGAAAAGAAAACATTGTGGCTCGCGCACTTTAGCACATGCATGCTCTTTTATCTACTTTGGATGCTAGATTTATAGGATTTGAACACATAAAATAATTTTACAAGGATGATAGTGATTTTGCTAATGTTTACAATGCTTGCGAAACTTTAGCTTTTGAGAAGTTCTATAGACTTGATGGATATTTGTTTAAAGAGAGTCGTTTGTGTCCGGTCCCATACCAACTTTGTAAGGCTTGTTTTTTTCCTAATGCTAGGATAGAAAGTCAGCAATTTATTCTCCTGATTAAGTAAGGAAGTTGGTCATATCTTGTTCCTAAAGAGGGGAGGATTATTTAGAGCGTGTTTGGCAGTGTGGTTGTGGGTGCTTTTCAAATAATTTTTCGTGCTAAAATGCATGCCAATGATTTTTTTTATTTTTTAAAAATTATTTTTGACATCAGCACATCAAAACGATCCAAAACATACAAACCATATTAAATTTTAGTAAAAAAAAATTTAAATTTTTTGGGAACCCAGCCGCAGCCGCGTTCTTAAAGATTTTCCTAACCTAGGAAGGAAAATAAGTAAATCAACAACAAAGGAGGAAATTTGTTTTCTTATTTGCCTAATTTAAACAAGGAAATTCAAGTTAATCAAGGACATCAAGGGGGGCATCAACACAAATTTTTCAAATTAGATTTCTTCTAATTTATTTAGGACTTCTTAAGGGTGACAAATTTTATTCTAACATATTTATGATGGTAATATTTGGATTTTTATTATTTTATATCATTTTCTTCTTAGTCTTTGGGTTATTATTACTTATTTGAGTCAATTGTAAGTGAGCTTCATATAAGTCCACTTAAGATGGGGTCCATTAGGGTTTCTGTAAGTCTATAGTCAGTATAAATAAAGGCATAACCAAACATGTAAGGGTTACGCAAGTCAGATTAATAAAACTTCTTGTTTGCCGCACTTGTTGTGTGTTGGTGAGATAATCTCCCTTCCTTGGTTCTTTAAAGAACTGAAAATGACTTATCGATGAATAACTAACTTCATGATGTTATTCTTATACTTCTCGTTTGCGAATCAATATTCGTTGGGTGCAGGTTTTCTGTTTTCAATAGTGCTGGTGCCTAGATACAAGTTATCTTTATGTCACACTATTATATCAAACCTGATTTACTTGGCTTTTCGGGAATTAGTGTCTTTGTATATGGGTTACGTGATCACGATGTTTACATCACTTCTATATTATGCTGCTTCGAGTATTGGTGGCTTTCTTTTGGTGAAAACTTTTCATAATCTTTCTTTTTCCTTGCAGATAAAAAGGGAGATATCTATAATGAAGCTTGTTCGGCATCCTTATGTTGTGCGCCTGCATGAATTATGGAGTATTAAAGGTTAATTTTTTTAGGATATTAAGTCTTGTAGGAGGCTTGGATTTCTTCTGTTATCAGATGTGCTTCCTCCTGACATGTGCTGTTTCACGTTAGATTTTAACAAGCTGTACAAATATGTATATCATATTGTAATTCATTACAGGAGGTGAGTTGTTTGATAAAATCATGAGTATTCTAAATTCAAATCCAACTCTCAAGATGGAGGTGCATTTTGTAGTCTTGATAATATTCTCTGCTCACTGCTAATACAGAGCTCTTGTTAACCATGATTACGTGGTGTATCATGGGCGTCTTGGTGAGGCTCAAGCTAGGAGATTACTTTCATCAACTTATTGATGATGTGGATTATTGGCATAGTAAGGGTCTACCACAGAGATTTAAATGTGTTGTTCAGTTTCTTTTTCGCTGGAATCTTATAGTTAGTTCATGTTTTATGTATAGCCTGAAAATCTTTTACTTGATTCACACGGAAATTTAAAGATTTCAGATTTTGGTCTAATGCTCTGTCTGAACAAGTAAGTCGTCATCAATAAGAGTTCTTGTTGAATAAAAAAATTTGAATTCTAGTATAAACAATTATAATTCTCGATTGTTCAAATTCTGGAGTTGGGAGCTCCGAATTGAAAAATATACCCTCTCCTCTCTCCTCCTTTTCTTTTCCTCTTACATGATCAGTTTTGAGTTTCTTGCATCTGATTATGTTTTAATTTTGTTGTTTCTTCTAGATTAGGTTTGTTTTCTTTCCTCGGCTTGTTCATGAGTTAAGATTCAAGTTCGGTTTCAGTTTCAGCTTCTACACCCTTCGTGTTCTTCTTTGTGTGCCATCCATGCAAGGGTCTTTAAGTTCTTTGGTTACAACAAAGGAAGGGAGTTCTTCTGGTGCAGTAATGAAAGGTTATGATGTTTTAAAGGTAAACATGGGTAAGATAGATGTAGGCTTGGATGTTCCCTTGGCAAAAAAGGTTGTTGCTGCAAAGAGGGGAGAGTTGGTTCATATAGGTGTAGACTTGGTTGTATCTTCTGATACTCATATTAGAAGACAAAATGAAGATAATCATGGTGTTATAGGGGATGCTTGGGTCATGATGAACTCCAAGCCGACTGTTGAGAGCCTGGTCGTTTGCTCAAGTCTTGAGAAGTTCAAAAATGTAAAGTCTGGCCATATTTTAAGTTTAAAGTTTGCAGGAAATCAACATAGCCATGACTCTAACATATCTCGGTTTCCTGAGGTTTATCATGGTGTATCTGAGCGGAATAAGGAGCTGGGTATTGTGAGAGTTCATGGGGTCAAGGAAGGCTTGGGTTTGGAGTCTAGTCCCTTTCTGCCTCCTACGTCAGAACAGTTACAAACATTGAATGCTAGCAGCATGGGTGGTTTGAGCTCTTCCCCAAAGAACAACAAGGATGGCGTGTTTAAACAAAAGAAAAGTATCAAAGCCATTTTGCCATAAAAGGAAATGCATCTTCTGACTTGAAAGAGACAGATCCGTTGGATTCTTATAAACTTGTTACAAATGACCAAGTGTTTCCAAGTATGATAATATTAATGCTTCCAAGTGTTCTGCTGATGCAACTTCTACAGCAGCCTCCTTGAGCTTGGTTGGGCAGCAGTTATCTCCCCAACAGAACTTTGGCCCCAAATTAAATTTCTTACAAGCTTTTAAAGGTTCTAAGGATGTGGATGGAAAGGTTAGAATGCCCTCTGATACAACCCGAAACCTTCACTTTTACCCACTTTCTTGGCTGATGGTCATGTGATAGTAGCCCCTCCTCTTGATGTGTTTGAAGAAGGATGTGAACACTTTATTGGACAGAAGCTACCTTATCCAGTTGTAAATTCCATTGCCAACAGATTATGGGGCTCATATAGGCTGTCAATAGTTTTATCCCTGGAAACTGGATTCTTTCTCTTCACTTTTGACTCGGCTGAACATGCCTACTTCTAACTTGGATAAAGCTCCTTGGCATATTGCCAACAGATCTTTAATACTTAAACGCTGGCAACCGAATATGCAATTTTCTAAAGCTAATCTAGATAGAGTTCCGTTTTGGGTTAAACTCTATAATGTTCCTTTGGAGTATTGGTATCAAAGGGTTAAGTTGTGTTTCTCTCCATACTGATCTTATTACCCTATCACACAAAAGGTTGAGCTATGCAAGAGTTTGTGTTGAGATAAATGCTATAAAACTGCTGATTAAGGAATATGATTTACACTGTCCAAATAAGACTGCGCATGACCATTTCTGCTGATTATGAATGGATTCCATCCATATCTATTGCAAAGTTTCCGAACATTCAACAGCCATGTGCTCTAAACAAAGGGAGAAGCTAAAAGGAATATTGATGTTGTTAGAACTACAGCCTCCAATCCAAATCAATGGCAGCAAGTGGGTAAAAGGAATAAAATCTCTAGGTGACAATTTTGCTTCTTCATCTAGAGAGGCGCAAGTGTGTTTGGTATTGAGATTGTTATTATAGTTGTGGTTTGAAAAAAATTGTTTTATAAAAAGCACTTTTAGTTGAGGTTGGTTTGGAAAAATATATGTTTGGTTAAAACTGTGGTTGAAATTGAGGTTGAACAAAAATCAGTTTAATATGTTTGGTAACCATTTGTAATTTTATTTTTTTATATTTTCATATCGTTTTCGTATGTCGATCTCAAAAATAATTTTTGATAATATGAAAAAAATATTATATTGATGCTTCGTAAATAAAAAGCACTAGGTATCGTCACCGCTACCATAATTCCAAACAGACAAGTTTTTCAAATTGAGGTAATAAAATAACTAAAAAAACATATATTAATATTCTTGTTTTTTAATTGAAATATTATAAAGTTAACTACTGCTATTATATTATTAAACAAAAAATATTTTATATAAAATATGTTTTATTATTGGTTTTAGATGGTGTACTAGAATAAAATACAAAAAATATATATTTGTCTGAAGGAATAAAAAATAAACTAAATAATCACCAAAAACATGTGATTATCCATTAAAATATCTCGCAATCTTAACTTGAAATTTGAAATTTAAAAGATGGATAAACATAAATCTATTTTGTTTCAACTAAACCCGAATGCACCAACATTTGCAACAGATTTTCAAATTTGTGCAACAAAATTTGACCCTCAAAGAAGAGAAGTTTTGTCCACAATAGAAACAAAAACCTACGAAGAAGAAGTGAAAAAAGCTAAGACAACAACACAAACATGCTACAGAACAATAGTAAAAAACTTTTAACGTTAGGGGTTTTCTGTTAGAGTGATATTATTATCCAACGATGTTTGTTTGTTTTTTTTTTTTTTTGTTTTTTTTATCTGGAGAGCCTGTCGATGGTTGATCAAAGTGAGGTTGCTGCTGGTTAGCAGTTGCATTTTCCAACTTTTCATGGACCACATGTTTGGCCACAAGTGGTGATGGGTCCCACCAAATTCAACCCACATTTGAAACATGACCAAACACTTTATAGTTGCAGCTTGCCTTCACCTTAGGTGTAGCCGTATTACAAAACGGCACCTAAATGTATCGTTCATGAGAAGACAAGTACTCGAGAAGATATAGCGCAGGTCGAGGGAGATTCATGTGTTGTTGTGCCTGTAAGGGATGTCATTTCTAGTATTTTTCATTGATGCGAATCTCTTGATCACACAGTCAAGCAACTCACATATAAAGACATAAATTTCTGAAAAGCCAAGTAAATCAGGTTTGATAGGAGTGTGACAAAAGAAAACTTATACCTAGGCACCGGTACTATTGGAAGTGGAAACCCCAACCCAACGAATATTGATTCGAGAACGAGAAGTACAAGGATGACGCCACAAAGTCAATGTTCTTCAATAAGTCATTTTATGTTCTTTACATAACCAACGAAGAGAGAGATTATCCCACCAACACACAACAAGTGCGCCAAATAAGAAGTTTTATTAATCTGAATTGTCTAACTTACATGTCTGGTTATGGCTTTATTGATACTGACTCTAAATTGAAACAAACTCTAATGGACCCCTATGTGGATATGTGTCCCCTTACAATTAAATCCAAATAATATAAATAAATCCTAAACTAAGAAGAAAATAATAATAACAACAAATCTGAATTTAATATCCTAAATATGATAGGATCAGATTTGTTGTCCTTTAAAAGTTGCATATAAGCTAGGAGAATTAAATCTAAAGTTGCCTCCTATTTAGTTTTCTTGTTTGGAAAGTATTTTTAGTTGACTTGGAAACTTATTTAATGATAGATTCCTACTATAATAAGGATAGAATAATTGTTTCCATACATCATAAGGATTCCACATTAATATGGAGTCCATATCACACATGAAAACTATGTTGTTGCCTATTAAATATCCTTGCAAGACTAGAAAATTTCTAAAACCAGCTGCCACATCATTGTAGGAAAAGAATTATTGCCAAATAGGAAGTCCATAAGTCAAAAAAAAAAAAGTAAATAACAAAATTCATATAGCATTTGTTGACCAGTATTGCGATGCCTTCCTGATATTTGATTGACTTGAACGTTTAACCCAAGGTAGAACAACATGTGAAGAGACTCCACATAAAATTTCAGCCCGATCCAAAGGTTGGATTGAGAATTATGATTGTTACCATGAAATTGGACAGTTGCAAATTTTAATTAGAATCCGAATCTGATTTTTTTTTTTTTGCCCGAATCATATCACTCATTGTGAGAATAATGTGGGAAACCCTATTCAGGCTTCGGCTATAAATGAATTAGATGGGCGCAAGGAGGAGATTGATCTGGAAGTTAGGGGAGGGGGATAAGAAAGGGGATGAGGTTTGCACTAATATTGATCTGGTTAGTCCTTCGCCACGATGTAGTTCTGATTCTATCAATATAGGTCACGACAATTAGATAGCAAGTAAGGCTAAAGACCCTCTTGAGAATAAGAAGAAGGGTTTGATGGGTTTGTCCAAGAAGAATAAGAAATCAACATATTCATGAGGGGGCAAGATGAGGTAATCTTCGGGTTGTTGTTTGTATTCTTATTCCTTTTCTATGTTTATTGGATGTTAGAATATAGGGTTGACTGACCCTTGGAAGCATTCAGAATTGCACCATCTTCTCCAGAAGGAAAGGCTATCTCTTTTTCGTTTGGTGAGACTAGAGTTAGAGAATGTAATAAAGAAAGGGTTTCTAAGCTTATTCTTCAGAATTGGTCGTTCTTGTATAATTATGAGTTCTCTCATTATGGCTGAATTTGGATATGTTAGGATGCAAATACAGTGAAGGTGGATCGTTTGGGAGATTCAAATCAGGTTCTGCGTGTTTGTGTTACTTTGTTAAGTACCAATACTTGCTTTAATGTTTCAATTATTTATGGAGATAATAGCTCGTCTCATTGAGAGGCTCTATGGTTTGATATTGTTAGATGTAGTTAGAGGTGAGAGGATACCCTTTGGATCCTTTATGGGAATCATAACAGAATGATCTTAACAATTGTATTTACTCAATCTTTTTTGGAAGACCTTCGATTCTCGGGTTCCAAGTTCACTTGGACTAACCGGCAATGTAATAGCCCCATCTTGGAAAAATTGGATGGGGTGCTTGTAAATATAAAGTTGTTCTTGGCTTCTGAAGCTATTTTTCTTCATTTTGGCATTTTCAATCATTCTTCAATGTTGGTGAAGCTAGCGAGCATGCCCAAAAGAAAAACTCCTTTCAAGTTTTTTTTTTTTGGGTTGATCATTCTCAATTTAATCCGAAAATCCGAGGCTTGGGAGATAGAAGTCTTTGGTACTACTATGTTTATACCGTGTAAGAAGTTGAAGCATGTTAAGATTGCATTGAGAGACTTTAATAAGAAATTTCTTACAAAGATTTTGGATAGGGTTTACATAGCAAAGAAGGCTATGGAAGATGCCCAAAGTATGATGCAATAGAATCCTCTTAACTTAGATATTCATAAAATTGAATCCATATTTGTTAAAGAGTGTGTGAGACTTGCTCAAGTCGAGGAGAACTTTCTTAAGCAAAACTCTCAGGTTCAGTGGCTGAATCTAGGGGATAAGAATTCAAGTTTCTTCTTCCACTCCGTTAAGAATCATTAATATCGTATCAAAATTCTCTCAATTCAAGGTGGTGATGACACTTGTATGACTGACGTAAAGAAGGTAAATGACATTGTTAGTTACTTTGAGAAGATTTTAAGAGCCCACGGTCAGAATGTATTGATCTCTTTCTTCTTGGTGAGGTTCTTCCCTAGGAGTTGTCGTCATCTTAAATCACGAGCCTTGATAACCAGATTAGTGATAATGAGATTTAGAAGGTCCTTTTCTCTTTTAAGGATAACAAAGCTCCTGGTTTAGATGGTTTCAGTATGGGTTTCTTTGAGGAAGCTTGGAGTATCGTTGGTCAAGACACCCTATTCTTGTTTCGTCCTTCTTTAGTTATGGCCGATTACTCAAACAGGTGAATGCAACTACTATAGCCTTAATCCCTAAGGTTGCAAATCCTTCTAGGGTTAAGGATTTCATGCCTATTTCTTATTGTAATACCAGCTACAAATGTATTGCCAAGATTATTGCTAATAGAGTTAAAGAGAGTGCTTCCTAACTTGGTTAGCCCGTTTCAGTTTTCTTTTATAGAGGGGCGTAAAATTAGTGACAACATCTAACTTTCTCAAGAGTTTTTTCATAATTATCATCGAGAAGAGAGTCTTTCTAGGTGTTCTTTGAAGGTGGATTTGATGAAATCTTATGATTCAGTTGGGTAGGACTTCGTTTTAGTCGTTATTCATATAGTTGGCTTTCCTCTTTGTATGGTTAATTGGATTAGTAAATGTATCTCCATGACTAGATTGGGGAGTTTCATGGCTTTTTAGCTTGTAGTAGAGGTTTAAGGCAAATAGATCATTTATCTCCCTATCTATTTGTCCTTGCTATGGAAGTCTTCTCAGGATTGATGGATTAGTTGGGTAGAGATCAAAACTTCAGATACCATTGGTGGTATGAGAAGGAGCAACTTACTCACTTGTGTTTTACTGATGATTTAATGATTTTTTTACCAGGATAAAGTGGGTACATTTTCCTTAATCAAGAAGTGCATTAACTAATTTCAGCTTCTTTCTGGTTTGTCTCTAAACCATGACAAAAGCAACATGTTTTTATGTGGAGTTGACCATGTTTCTAAAACTCGACGTCTTGAGATCCTTGGGTTATAAGGAAGGGAATTTGTCAGTCAGGTACCTGAGTGTTCCTTTTATCACTATAAAGCTTATATTTTCTGATTGCTTGATCCTTGTGGAGCGTCTAAGGCTAGGACTTTGACAAATCGCACCACACCTTCTCGTATGCAGGTAGACTTCAACTTATTAAGTCCATCATGTTTTCTATTCAGGTGTACTGGTCTTCTCTTTTTATTTTTCTAAAGGCTATTATAATGAAGATCATATCCTTTCTATGTTGTATTTTGTGGAGAGGTAGTTATCTTGCTTCTAGTGCTGCTAAAGTTGCCTAAGAGAGAATTTGCTTTCCAAATAAGGAAGGAGGTTTAAGAGTTATTAATATGGAGGTTTGGAATCAGGTTGCCATGGTTAAACACCTATGGAATTTATGCTTTACTTCGGGTCATTCTATTTGGTCATCTTGGATTCATACTTGTTGCGAGGTAGGAGTATTTAGGAGGAGTCGTGTCCTGGCAACTGTTTTTAGAGTTGGAGGAAGATTCTTGGTTAGCATAGCATCACTCGTAGACTTATATATCATTATATAGGTGATGACCGTTCTACTTCTCTTTGGTTTGATAATCGGCATCCTATGGGTCTTTTGGTGGAGTGTTTTGGGGAAAGGATTATTGATTCTGGTTTAGGTAGAGATGCTAGGGTGAGTTGTATTATAGACACTTAGGAGTGGAGGTGGCCTCTTGCTAGATCTCTTGGGTGGATTGAGCTTGCTAGGTGTACCCTAGTTTCTTTTCTTCTGGATGATAGGAGGCGTGATATTGTTTCTGGAAGGATGCTTTTACAAGTATTTTCTCTATTTGTTATGCTTGGAATGCATTCTGCCTTGTTCTGTACAAAGTGGAGTGGTGGAGACTTGTATGGTTATACATGTTGTTCCTTGTTTCTCTTTCATATTATGGCTTGCAATTTGGGAAACCTTTTGACTTAGGATAAGCTCATGTTTTATAGTCTCGTTCAGACCAATAGGTGTCTCTTGTGTGGGGGTGGCGGTAAAGATGTTGATCATTTATTTTTTGATTGCCCCTTCTCTCAGCGCGTTTGGTATGACCTGTGCTCTAAATGCCTCATTCCTTTCAATTATTGTCCTTGGGCTAGTACCGTTGCATGGCTTTTTGTCTTAGGTAGATGTAATTCTCTTCAATTTTTGGTTATTAGATTGATGTCAACTATTACAGTTTACCACATCTGGAAGGAGAGGAATGATAGGCTATATGGAGAGGCTCCTCGTAATGACTCGGTTGTTTATAGTGATATTGTTCAGTGTATAGTTACAAAAGTTAACATCTGTCATAATATGGCTTCTTCGCATACTAATAGAAAGCTTCATATTGCGTGGAGGGTTTACTAACAACATTTTTTCCTCTAGATGATTTCTTTTGTTTTAGTGTTAAGGGTATGTCCTTTTAGCATTTCCATGGGGTATGCCCCAGTTTCTTTTTATTTGTTTCTCTAACTTGGTTTTAATTGGTTTTGATGACTAGGCTTAGAGGGATTGTCCTCTTAGACTTATTTTGGTGGGCCTTGCATTTTGTTGTTGTTTTGTTTTTTTTTTTTGGTTAATATACTTACTACTTTTTTTAAATAAAAAAAAGATTTGATAAGAGTGTGATACAATAAAAACCTGCCCCAAGAAACTATTGTAATGAAGTCAAATGACACCACGAAACTAATTAATCTTTAATAAGTCAGATTCAGTTCATTCAAGAACCAAAAAATACAGGAAACTCTCACACACGTTAAAAATTAAAAGTTTAGAAGTATTATTCATTAATTGCAGCTAAATTTTAGACTTACATGTATTTAAATAGTTCTGAAAAATTAATCCTAATAGATCTACCCTTATGAGCTGAATTGACCCACATACAAAAATTAACTCAAAACATTTATTAGTAAGGCAACCCTGATCTAAACAAGCCGTGGATCCTAACTGAAAACAAAATATTAATTAAGTCCAAACAAGTCTTAAGTTGTAATTAACAAAATAAAAAAAATAAAACTAATAAGTCCTAAGTCTTTATTTGTCATGAGAAGAGAAGAAGAAAAACATTGCAAGTCTGATACAAGATTTATTTATAGTCTATAATGTTGCCTAATAATTTTAGAAACTAAAAGAGAAGTTGTCACCCCTTTGGTTTTCGAGTTAGAATAAGATTTTGATCTCAACCTTATATTTATCCTTCTTTTGAAAAGAAAAGGATGCTCTCTTTAATGATCCTCTTTGCCATCACTTATTATCCTTCCAATATTAGGAAACATAATAAGGAGATTGTATTGGCCATGTGTTTTCTAAGTCAGCTTAGATTCTTTTGTTTTCTCTGCTGTGTTTTCTCCTTGTCTAACAAGGAAATAAAATAAAAATAATAAATTATAGTATTTAAAGAAAATAATCAATGTTCCTACATATAATAGAAAATCCAATACTAGTTAGGACTCTACAAAACACTTGGAAACATCACATAATAAAACTGGCTGAAACTGATACAAAATTGATAGTCTTGTTGTCGAAACTTCATTGCCCAAATAAAGATGGATTTAGCTCCTCTTGCATATGAATTAAATGTATTAAATTCTCCTCGTGATAATCAATCAATTTAATATTTTTTTCAATACCTTTACTTTAGACTTGATGATGAGCCCATTTGAAATATAAATTGGATTCTTAGCGTTGATGGGCTGATCCACATCAAGGCTGGTCATTTCTCAGCTCCAATTCGCCATACATTTTCAGGTGCTTTCATTCCTCAGTCTACTGACTACTAATCACAATTATTATTGTTAATTTTCTGGTTGCAGGTATGTGAAGTTGCTCCAACCTTTTTAATAGTAGATATTCAGAGAGCTACTGGAGATGCAGCTGAATACCTCAAGGTCAGTTGTTGAGGCTATCCAGTTTGTGTTTGTATGTGTTTGCTGCAGGGCTGGTACTCAGTAGTTGCATATCATTCTTAAGATAACTTAGTCTCTCTTCCTTTAAAACTGTTTCTTTGTATAGAAGGATGTGCTTTTCTTTATGCAGTTCTACAAGAACTTCTGTAGCAATCTTGACGGATATCATCTGGAAACCACCCGATGAATCAAGCAAATCTACAATCACCACGTCAAAGAGCGAAAAACGCTGATCTCATTTCCTGGATAGTATTTTGATGCAGACTACTGTTTATGCATGGCTGCACCCGAGGTCATGCAGTTGTAGCTTACATAACCCTTCCTTTGATGTCATCTAACACCTCAGCCTCTCCTCTGTTCCAGAAGGATAGAAAATATAAGCTTGGATTATTTATTTATTTTTTCATTATTATTATCATCTAATGAGTAAAGCTTTGTTCACGCGAGGTCCACCATGGCAATGCTGTGTTTTGTAGTCATACAATGTAACATATCTATATATACATATATTTGGTATACCTTAATACATACCATGGCATAATAAAAAAAAAATTGTATCTGTCTTGGTGAATGAAAAAATGGCCCTACATTTGTCACGAATCAAATGTTCTCGCATTTCTGTTTTACAACAAGAGCTCTCGAAAATATCAGATGAAATGAATTTTCATGAAATTCCAAACAGCCGAAGAAAAAAAAAATAAGAGTTAATCCCACTGAGTCAAATGGAGATGTCAAAGAAGACCATGAGAATCTGCACATGAACATTGTCCATTAACAAACTTATGAAGCCGCTTGCCATCTTTAATGATGATATGTCTAGTGGTCTGTGATGAGACAACCTTCATAAAATCATGGCAATCCTTGCACATAGTGACACTCTTGATGACCCTAATTGGTGCACCAATGGGCGTATTCAATAACCCAAATGTTACTGCCAACTTCTCACTGTGGTAAACAGCAGAAGAGAATGCCTTCTCTTCGGCTTCCTCTTCCTCATCATCAATTACCTCCATATTCTCTAACTGCTCGTACCCAAGACTCTTTGCTCTGTCAACCAAATCATTCAATAGTGCATGCAGCTCTGCATTATGGTTATGCAACCGGTTATTTGTTTTGAATGAATGAACCTCTCCCTTAATGCTGATCCTACTCCAGTCCTTTAACTTTCCGACTTTCTCCTCTTTCATCAATCTTCTCACCATAGAAACATCCTCCCACCTCTCTGCAGAGATGTACATATTTAACAACACGACATAAGTCTCAGTGCTTCTGGGCTTGAGTTTGAGTAACTGTTCAGCAGCATAAAACCCTAGTTCTTCATTCCCATGATTTCTACACCCAGCAATAAAGAGCAACCATATAAACTCGTTTGGTTCTACATCCATTCTCTTGATGACATCAAAAGCTTCATCTAGTCTACCCAGCCTCACAAACATGTCAACCAAGCATCCATAATGGTCCATTACTGGCTTAATTTTGTATTCCTTTTGCATTATTTCAAAATACTCAAGTGCTTCATCGACCATTCCAGCATGGCTACATGCAGCCAGAACGCCCACAAAAGTGATCTGGTTTGGCCTGAATCCAGCTAGCCTCATGTCTTCAAAAAGCTGCAGTGCATGCTGAGACTGGCCATGTCGTGCAAAACTTGTAATCATGCTGGTCCAAGATATCAATGTTCTTGTAGACATATCCAGAAAAGCTTTTCTTGCCCTCTCAATACTTCCACACTTGTCGTACATATCCACAAGTGCAGTTCCAACAACTACATCTGATAAAAACCCTGATTTAATAGTCTGGGCATGTATTTGTTCCCCCTGCTCTAAGGCTGCCAGCCTACTGCATACAGTTAGGATACTTGACAAGGTGAATAGATCAGGTTTCCTGCCAGAGTGATTCAACTTCAAATACATGCCGAGTGCCTCAGTTCCAGTTTGCTGTGCTGAAAAATTGTCTTTCGCAAGATCCATTGCTTGAGCATGACCTGCAATCATTGCATTCCACGTAATCAAGTTCTTATATTCCATTCTATTAAACAAATTCTTCGCCTCTTCAATGCATCCACATTTAAGGTACAAGTAAACAAGAGAATTTGTGATGCGCAGGTTTGATTCATGGCCAAGTTTAGTGCTCAATGAGTGAACCTGCATCCCCAGATCCGAAGACTGTATTGTGCTGCACAAGCTCAACACGCTTGTTAGTGTGAAGTCATTAGGCTCAACATTCTCAAAAAGCATTTCAATGAAAAGTCTTAAACCCATTCCTGCTCTGCCATTGTCACCACAAGCAGATATAATCGTCGTCCAGGAAATTACATCCTTTTTTCCAGTCTCACGAAAAGCTTTAACCGAAGAGTCCAAGCTGCCAAATTTCGAGTACAAACTACAGAGAGCATTTCCAATACTGGAGTCGTGACTGATCCGGTACTTAATAATGAAGGCATGGAACTGTTTCCCCAATGTGATAGACTCCAGAGAAGAACAAGCATTCAAAGCAATTGACAGAGTGAAATTTGAAGGAAATGACCCAGATTCTAACATGTTTCCAAAAACCTCAACAGCTACCTCAGGTTGTGAATTTTGAACATAACCTGTCATCAAAGTTGTCCACACGACTACATTTCTTCTAGGCAAATTATCAAAAACTTTTCTAGCATTTACCATAACCCCACATTTTGCATAAACATTGACTAGAAATGACATAACAAAAAACTCTTCATGGGTTCCAGTCTTTATCACGTGAGCATGAACCATTTCAGTCTCTGGGACCGAAACCTTGTCTATGCAATGTTGCAAAAGAGGAACATAATAAGAGGACTCAACTTGTTCGCCCTCTTTTATCAATGAAAGCGCTTCGTGAAACTCCAGAGGCTTGAATGGTTCAAGATTTGCATCCGATTGGGTATTTATAGAACTCCTCTGATACGAAATGTTATAAGTCTGAGATTTACAGATGTAGTCGAGTGTCAGCAAAGAGCGAGAATAGGAAATGCTAAGTATATGGCTAATAATTAAAACACATCAAAACAACCTTTTTAATGCATTTGGAACGAAAGACTAATATTTATTTAGCTCTTAACAAAAAGCAACTAAAATTATCATTTCCATCCACTAACAGACAACAGTAAAGCAAAGACACCAGAAAGATGTTGTTTGATACATACATGATCTTCAACAAATCAATACGGCTATGTGTAAGGAAAAGAGAATTTAAAATATATAAAGAAAAGAAAAGAGTTACAGCAATACCTTTTCGGTGGCAGAGGGGTGCCTTTTGAGTTCAGTTCCAAGCCTGAGAGTGCCAGTGATAGCAACAGAGGGCAAAGAAGCCATGGAAGGAGAAAAGGGAATGGATGAACAAGACTGTTATTGTTGGCCTTAATCTTTCCTCTCTTTTTTTTTTCCTTTTTCTTTTATCTATAGTAACTTGGGCGGACTGGATAGAATAGAATTGTGGAGGGAAGAGAGAGTGGCTGCAACTAGAGTCCCTCTCCTTTCTTTCATTTGTTGTCTAACCACTTTTAACTTTCTACCTCTAAATAGTGGCTAATAAAATAAAATTTAAAAAATAAATACATGCAATAAATAATAATACCTCCTCCTCCTCCTCCTCCTCCTCCTCTATAATTTTTTTTTTTAAAAAAAGAAAAACCTTTGCCAGTTTTGACACCACTCTTCAAGATTTTTTCCCAGTGGTTGAATGAAGAATCTATTTTTAATTGGTTTGAAATAAAAGAGTGATTTAATCTCCATTAAAAAAAATACACTTTCACTTTATAAAACAAAATTCAACAAATCGGAGCTGAGCTTGGACTTCTAATTTTTATTTCACTTCTTTATTTTGGCCTGATTTAGTATGCATTGTCATCTCTATAACTTGTATGCATTAAAAAAAAAAAACCAACCAATCAAAAAAAACAAAAGCAAAATTTTTTTTAAGCCCTAAATCAGTACCTTACTAACGGAGCTGCATGCCTCCTCACCTCTAGTCCCACCCCTGCTCACATCCTGTCTCAATTCTCTGCCGCCCATAGCTCTATGGTCTTTGTTGTGTTAAATTGTGTTTTCTTTAGTATGCTCAAGGTTGGGTTTTTCTTATAATATTGTTTTGCTTTTCATCTAGGGTCTTGATTAACTTTTTTTAGGGCTTTATGATTTTAGATAATTTTTTTAATTAATTGTTTAGGATTATATTTCTCCCTAATTTTTTTGCCACTACCAGCTTACATATATAACCTATATCTTATTCAATCACATCTCACACCAAAATTTTTCTTTATTACAACAATCATCATTGCTTAACAAACATCCAACATACATTAATAATGTAAGCAATGGTATTTTGAAAATTTGTTTGATCTATTTGATGTGTATTGCTATCATAGTATTCTTGTGTCCTAAATGTGTTTGTTGTATGATTCCGGTTCAAGGGTTGAGTTGTGATGGATATTTTTGTGAGGGTATGTCTGAGGTATATTCCCTACTCTTCATGTTTAATTATTATCTTCTATGACTTTGTTTTTTTTCTAATTTGTATTTTAATAGAAATTAATTCGGAGTTCTTATGTGATGACTTCAAAAGCTAGGGATCACACATTCCTTACAATGTTGTTGATTTCTCCAGTTAGGTATATATGATTTGCTTCAGTAAAGAGCATTTTATATGGCATGTAGTATTATTTCTTTATTTGTAAATTATGAAAATGTAAAAGAAATGTATTATTATGTATTTTTTGAAATTTCTAGTTTTTGTGTGTTTCAAATGCTATTCATACTCCAATCAAGACTTTATTTGAAGTAATTAGTTGATAATTAGAGTTGGCAAGATTTCTAGAGTATATAAAAGGTAGGCATTGCTTGGCAGCAAATAAGGCAAATTAAGAAGAGTGATTTGTCATTCAACTTGCGTGTTTGAAGTTTTGCTTCAACCAAATAGGATTTTCCTTTTATAATGTGATACGAACCTCGTGGTTACGCAACCCACAATTAAGACTGAGATATAATTTCAGAAAGTTGAAATAGGTTTGATAGGAGTGTAACACAATGAAAACTTGTCTCAAAGCACTATTATTATTAGAATGAAGTTGAATGATGTCACGAAACCAGTTAATTTTCGATAAGTCAAATTCAATTCATTCATCAATGGCTGCTGAAATTTAGGCTTACATGTCTTTAAATAATTCTAAAAAATTAACCCTAACAGATCTACCCTTGTGGGCAAAATTGATCCACTTACAAAAACTAAGTCAAAACCTTTATTAGTAAGCCCAAACCCTAATCCAAACAAGCCTTAGATCCTAACTGAAAATAAAGTATTAATTAAGCTAAAACCAGCCTTGGGATGTAGCTAACAAAAAATAAAATAAAGCCTATAAGTCCTAAGTCTTTATCTACCCAATGATCCTAGAAACCAATATATCATTAAATACCACTAGCCCTTCTTTCCTTGTGTAGCTAGGATGAATAAGAAATCCATGTAAGAAAATAATTTTGGAACATTAATGAATCCTTGCCGCCCTTGAAAATTATGTTGCAACCCATTAAAGATCCTTGCCACACTTGAAACATTTATTAAATAATTGAGTTGTTACATGTGTGATGACAATACTATAATATATTTAATGAAAAAAGAGAGTTCATCAATGATTGATAAGGAAATATTAAATTGAAAGGACACATATTATTTTGCTTATATAATGGATTAATGATATTGATTATGTTAGTATAGTTATAAAATGTAAATACTTACATTAATTTTCGTGATCTTCTATGTTTACAGGATTTTGGAACATTAATGAATATTTATCACACTTGAAAATTATGTTGCAACTCATTAAAGATCCTTGTAGACCAAGGAAATTCCTAAAACATTATGTCACATCTTTGTAAGAAAGGATCTTTTTCAAATAGAAAGTCCACAAGTCAAAAGAAAATAAATAACAAAATTCATGCAACATGTTCTAACCTATATCGCAAGTCTTTCCAGAAATCCGATTCACCTAAAATTTTACCCCAACTTAGACAAATATCTCTGGGATCTTTTGGTAAATTTTTAGCTCGATTTAATGGTTTGATTTAGAGTTATGTTTAATAATATAAAACTGGACAGTAGAAAATTTTATGCCACAATCTGAATCTGACCTTACTTGGATCGTATCACAGTGTTAATAGATTAAGTCACTACTGTTCAAGGTTTTTTTAGAATGCTCAAATCTTTGCAGGCATTTCAAAGTTCATACGTTATTAATTATTTATATAAAGGACACAAAGTGGGATTCCTTGCAACTTCTTAAATCAGAATTCTCAAGATGGGTACTCTCATTTCAGCTCTAGAAATGATTTCATGTCTTAGGTTTTCTTTTGATAACATTTTTTTTTATTTGTTACTAATGTTTATAGGCTTTGATGAATTCTTGATTTCAGAATTTTATTGTTCATCTATTCACATAAGTTGGCTTTAATGATCCTTCACAAGATGATGTATCAAAGAGCCACTTTGACATAGTGAACCTAAACCAAATTCAATCTTAAGTTTTAATGATACTTGAAGCACGAAACTGTAAAGGGGTTGCCATAGGCAAAATACCTAAATTGCAAAATGTGGAAATTTGGCATCATGTATGCTTGTAACCTTGTTAATTTTGCCTCTTTTTTTATTATGTAATTTTATCAATTTATAAAAATAGTGTGATCAATTTTCTCATGAATTCTCTTTATTCTCAACCCTTTGCCCACAACAACAACTAGCAATTGAACTTGTGGGCTCCAAAATAGTAGCCTTAGAAGGTACCCAAAACCTTCATCACAATGGTTGAGAGTAGGGATGGAAATTGATACCTGTGAATCTATTTTTGTACTATTTATACCTTAATCTAAACTCAAAATAAGTATCCAAACCCGACTAGGTATGGATTTTTTATACCCAATCCAATCAGGTTTTTAGTACACATCGAGCATCCATAACCCAAACTTGAATGATATATTTTACAACTAATTAGTACATGATTAACTTGATATGCATGTAATTTTTTTAAAAAAAAACTTTAAGGTTATTTATTTATTTTGGGTCTAGTAGACTAATATCTATACCCAACCCAAAACCTGACTTTTTATCTTCAGGTTTTACCTCAACTTGATCCAAACCTGATTGGGTCTAAAAACTTCCAACCTATTTAGGTAAGTTCGAGTCAGCATCCATCAAGTTCAGGTAAAATTGTCATCCCTGGTCGAGAGTGCATCAGAGTTTTTTTTTTTTGTTATGATGGGTTATTATATTTGCATTCAATAACTTGGTTTTTCTATAGCATATTTGTTGGGAGGGTGTGGACATGAAGTTAAAGGGTATATAATAATTGATCTATAAGAGAGAACCTATTAGTTATCCAAAAAAATTACTACTAAAATTGTTTTTACATCGATAGAAAAATCCCCTAAACCTTTTAGTTCTTCCTATCATGGGGGACATCTTAGTGATCTGATTATTGTGAAAAGAGTAAAAATGAGAGAAGAAGTCGCCATTTGGTTTTATGGTTACTAGAAACTCTAACTAATCCTGATAGATTTTTGAGTAAGGAGCTGGTTATGTTAAAAGTGAAGATGAAAACCACCCTATAATAACCTACTTATAGCAAGCTGAACTGTTGTTTGATTTTACAATAAAAATACCTCTTATGCATACATGTTATTTTGCCAAGCATATCCATTTTATAAATAACCACAAAAGTATTCCAATAAATTAAATTAATATAATTGGACATATAAAGACAAAAGTATGAATACATTGCAAATTTATTCAAAACAAAATATGTGTCAGCATAAGTATATGATTCAAAAATTAACAAAACAAATAAAAAATTGTTCAAACAACAAATAAATAATATGGGACTAAAATTGATATTTAGGAGTTGTTAGAGTCAGTTAGAACTAGATGAAAAGGCTGGAACAAGGAGAAAAAATGATTGGGAAAATGGTAGTCTTTACGCATGTACTACATGCGCTAGGCGACATTCTAGATTGCAATGCTTATTTCCATGCGATGCCAAGGTAGGGTGGTGTGTGGACCTATCCGAGGGGTGGCCCTGATGAATGTTGATAAGATATATACAAATATTGTTGGCGGGAAACGAACCCGAGAAAGAGTGTTACATTGTCAACCCTATTATTATTGAACTTTGTCATTTTATATTTTGCTGAAAAATATCGAAACTGTCTTTTCTTTAAGTATGTTTTTCATATGTTTTATGATTGTATTATATCCTTTCAAAGAAGTATGAGTTTTCTTTATCTCATTGTTGTTTTGAAATTAGCAGATGTGTTTTGTTATAAAAATAGTATTTGACATTTTATTTTAATCATGCTTGGATAAATTTATTGGAAAATAAGGTCAAACTCCAGGGTGCTTCGCTCAGACAATAATGGGCGACCTTACCCTTTTTAGACCAAGAAAAATTGACCCTCATAACTTCACATGATCTCTTGGCTTCATTCAAAATGTTGTGATCAAATTGGTTTTGTGAAAATTCTTGGCTAAAACAATTCTAAAAAATTAAAGATGCCTTCTTATTTAGAAATAACTTAATGTTTGCTTAAAATAGTATTTTGGCATCTTGCTTATAGGATGGAAAATAAATAAATAAATTAATTAATTAAGCAAACCCTACTCTGAGGTGACTAACGAACCTGAACTAATTGAGATGAAAGTAGAAAAACAATTGCGGTTATCCACATTATATGTCTTTAAGGCTATATTTTAGTTGTATGCATAATGGTATGTAGTGAATTCGGTAGTCATAAACTCACAAAATATAGTTATTTGCAAGTCTAAACCATTACACTAAATGAGATCCAAATTTACTAGTTCTAACTGCTTGCGCTTTAAATGAGGGAATGTCGTCTTTGTTATCCCTTTCATATTAAAAATATATATATATCCCTTGAAGTTCCCTTTAAACCTAATAAAAAATTCTTTATGAAAACTTTAGCTATAATCACTAATGTGAACCTCATGATCACGTGGTGCATAACATAATTTCTCTTTCAAAAAAACAAAAGCCAATTCTTGTTCCTCCCCCATTTAATATAAAGTAATGCAGTATAAGGTTGTATGAAGATGTGGAGTAAAATATTAAAGATAGCTCTGTTGGAATGTATTAATAGCTGAATTTGTTGTCAATCAAATCGGTTTGCTAGAATTATTAGCATCCACGAGGGGATGATCAAATTATATATAGTGGCCATAGCATCGATGATTAAGCATGAGATAAGAATGATACTTAGTGGCCGTAGTGTCAGTGACTAAGGATAAGAAATGAATGATACATAATGACCGCAATATCAATGACTAAGTACAAGATATAAATTGATAGTTGATGATTAATTACAAATATCTATGAATATAACAACTTTTGATGTTTAGTTGCCAAAAACAATGATGATGATGTAGATTCTCCTTTTCCTGTGCTTCTATTTAAGTTCACAAATCCTTTAAATTAAATTATGGGCAGCAAAAATTACTTTCTAGTTGTCCCAAATAAAAAGGAAATTCATGTGGTTGTTTTTGTTTTGAATGGAGACCATTGTGTTGTTGTTTTCAATGAGTAGAAATCATGGTGTTGGTGTTTTCAAATAATAGAAACCATTTAAATTACCATTGATTGTATAATGGAAAACATTGTGTAAGACCATTAACTGATGCTTAAAAATGTATATGACAGGGGGGTTGATTGACAACTTAAAACATAATACAGTTTGATATAATACTAAGTCAAAGTAAATGTTAATGGGGCAATGATGTAACAAACGGTTGTTGATGCGAACCTCGTGATCACGTGGTCACGCAACCCACACGCAAAGACACCAATTCCTGGAAAACCAAGTAAATCAGGTTTGATAGGAGTGTGACACAAAGATAACTTGTACCTTAAGTTCTTGCTCTCTCTCTTTATATTTTTGCAATGCTTAAGTTTTGTTTACATTAATCTTTTATTTATGCTTTTCATTTCCTTTCCTTTACTTAGTTAATTATATCTTATTTATGTTCTTATCTTGTTTATTTATTTTCTCTCTTTCATTATGTTTAGCTAAGTTTATTATGTCAAGGTGAAAAGGTTACACTAATGGTGTAAGAATAAGTATAGTATAAACTCAACATGGACTTTAATGTTTGATACTAACATGTTTTGTATTTGTTATCTTGTTCACTTTTAATACTTTGCTTGTTAAATGGTTTATCTTTGTGTCACACTCCTATAAAACCTGATTTATTTGGCTTTCCGGGAATTGGTGTCTTTGTGTGTGAGTTGCGTGTCCACGTGATCACGAGGTTCGCATCATTTGGTATCAGAGCTTGGCTTTATTAATCAGGTTATATCCTTCTGAAATTTTTGTTTCTTGCTGATTTCGCAAAAAAATTCCTTAGTATCCAATTTCTTCTTCTCGAATTTGCAGCATATTAAAAAAAAATTGTTATTTCATTATGTTATTGTTCAAAATATATCAGTAGCATCAAAAAAAAAAGAGAAAAGCAAAAAAAACAAAAAAATTTATTCAAAAAGACGTTTATTGGATTCTGCAGCAGAAAACTAAACAAGAGAAAATTGGATCAAATAAATATAATATAGCCATACATTTACTGTAAACAATGGTCAGCCCCACATATTCAATTGCTTTTATTTATCATTTTCTTTTATTCTTCTAGTATAATTAAATTCCTATAACTTTTTTTTCTTTAGACTCCTTTTCTTTTTATATAATGGTGCTACTTGGAATATAGATCTCTTTCTTAGCATTCAAGAACTCCATAATCTCACTTCTTGTTCAATAATGGTAGTTGTCGCCTCATTGTAGATCAATTTCTAAGTAGAAACTAATTGATGCTTCTTAGAATAAAGATCTCTTTTATAGAATTCAAGATCTTAGAATCTCACTTCTCATTTAATAAAGGCAGTTGTTGCCTCATCGCATATTAAGTACTAAGTAAAAATTAATTGGAGACATATATTGCCAATTAAATTTCACACACCATTCTTGATAAGAAAAATATATATTTTATATTAATCGAATAGCAACACACACACTCTATAAAGAAGATCAAGTTTTCATTATGGATTATAAGGTAATATACACTATGGATTACAATAATATTTTATTTTTTTTCTTTTTTATTGTTATGAAATTATTATTTTTTAAATTTCATCCTATGATATTGTGTTAATTGAGATTTGGGGTTGGCAATTTTTGAAAAATTATTCTAACATTGAGTTGGTGCTTGATTTCATGAAAAAGAATTATATTTTGTTGTTTGCAAGAAATTGAAAATAATAGGGATAGAATTGAAACAAAGAAAATTCTTTAGGCCAATTGTTTTTAAAACAAATGTGGTGTCAACTATGGTACTTAAAAAACCCATGGCCTAAAATTCTAAACTAATTTTAAATAGGGTAATTCTGAACAAAAAGAAAAAATTATGATTAGGAGTAAAACTCCCCATTAAATTAGCTTAAATCTCAAATGAAATTCATGAGATCAATTTAGTCTGAGTAACTAAGTACACAATTTTCATATGCAATTACACAAATTTAGTCGATTTTAGACATTACTAACATGCACAATATTATTCTTAACAATAATATAAGCACGTGGATTTAGCCATTTATTCCATCGATATTTCTACACGCCATTTATCTTAGCAATCATGACACACAAAACAAGTATTCTATTGGCCATAACAGCCCACTCTCACACACTTTCCCGGCTATCAAAACAGTACGAGTACTTGCATTTATGGCTATTATAACAGTCCATATTCAAGCACTGCCTGACTGTCGTAACCCTTAGTAGCAAAAGGCTGCTCCAAGATGGTAGTTGTAAACAGAACTGGGGATAGAGTTGCATCCATTCGTGAGGAGTTGAAAGATGTTGAGATTATATACAAGCCCCTTGCAGAGATGCTAACTTGCACTTCTGTATACTGTTTTAACAAGCACGTCATCGGAAACTCTATTATTTGTGAGAGATAATGTTAAGGATCTTCCTCCTGTTACTTCAGAAGTTGGGGAAGGCTATTTGTTGATATCTCTGTTCCCCGAAATGTAGGCTCATATGTCAATGACCTTGAAAATGTGCGAGTTTACAATGTTGATGGCCTGAAGGAGGTTGTGGCAGCTAACAAGGAAGACCGCCTGCGAAAAGCAATGGAAGCTCAGGCAATCAATACTGAAGAATCAAAAGAATTTGAAGCCTGGTGGGATTCGTTGGAGACTGTTCCTACCATAAAGAAATTGAGGGCTTATGCCGAGAGAATCAGAGTTGCAGAGCTAAAGAAATGCCTGTCAAAAAAGAGTGATGACATGTCAAAGAAAACAAGGAGAGCTGTGGATGATCTTAGCCGTTGTATAGTGAACAAGCTTCTTCATGGTCGAATGCAGCACCTGAGATGTGATGGTAGTGACAGCCGGACTCTTAGTGAGACCCTCGAGAATATGCAGGCGCTTAACAGAATGTTCAGGCTTGAGACAGAAGTAGCTGTTTTGGAACAAAAGATTCGAGCCCAACAACGCTAGGAGTAAGTTCCAACATAAAATAGCTTCATGACACTTCATTAACCTCCTCCAAATTGAATAAGTGGAAATCTTCCTCAACTCTCCGTGAATGCTTCGTGAACACTGTAGTTCCCTGAAAGGAACTCGTCCATCGATTTATTTGGTGCAAGAAACTGTTTTTAACTTGGAAATGGTTTTTTTGGTATGTATCCTATGTCATTAGTAGTCTTATCTTCCCAGGATAGAGTAGGGTACTATAGTGGTGCACTTGATCCGTGTATTTATTTGTTCCAGAGTTCATGTCAAAGTATACCATGCATGAATCTGGTATACTTGTTATCATTGTAATTAAGTCTTACGCTTATTTCAATATAGATCTGCTTTTTATAACGAGTATTTCTTTCGAGCACGTACATGCATGGTGCATCCATCTTGTAGTTGTTTGGTTAGTAAGAGAGGGGAAGGATGGGAGGTGATCCTTCCGTTCCTTGGTCTCAAATGTACTTCCGAAAAGATACTTGTGGGCTTTGGCAATCATGAAGTCTCATTAACTTGCTTGGTTTCTGTCTAAAAGGGGCGTTTTTATTATCACAGTGATTAGTTGCTGATAGGGATTAGTGGTCATTAAAGCACAACTAGAAATAATGAAGAGCACATGCTAATGCTTTGTTTTGTGTCGCGGTTCCAAGTTTCAGCCAACATATTCTCCATAATGGAACAATAATTGGTCATTAGCCCAGCGGTTCGGGAAATGTTTTTCTTAGGGAACGTTTGAGAACGTTGTTACGGCTGCGTTTCCAAAAAATTTAAAATTTTTTTAACTAAAATTTAATATGATTTGTATGTTTTGAATCGTTTTGATGTGCAGATGTCAAAAATAATATTAAAAAAATAAAAAAATCATTGGCATGCATTTTGGCACGAAAAGTTATTTGAAAAGCACCTGCAACCACACTGTCAAACACGCTCTTAATAATTGTACTTTGCAGTACATCAACGAGTTTATAGCTCAAGGATTTCTTACAAAAACAAGAGGGGTAAGATCTTTAGGTTCGAATCCCAAGCCTCCAGGATTTTTAGGTTCGAATCCCAAGCCTCGAGTTTATAGCTCCAGGTTGAGTCCATTATCAAGAAACATCAATTCCTATGGACCTCCAAACTGAATCCATTAACAAAAGTGTTTGAGTGACATGAGGATATTTTTTTACCACTAATTAATTTTTGCAGGCATTATCATGTTAGATCAAAACAACACATACCCCCTCCCGAGGAAGAACTTAAGTTACAAATGCTGTCATGACGCAGATGATGGAGAGGATGATTTTTTTGATGGGGAACATGTGTGACAAACTTGATAGGGTGGAGAGATGTGGTAACGAGGCTGGTACAAGCACCCAAAATGAGATGAAGGTTAGGGTTGAACTGACAGCAAATAGTGGCAGTAGAGCCGAAAGGCTAAGGTGGGCTGATCGGAGGAGAGATTTAATATGAGTGAAGAAGAGAAACGGAGGTTACCTGTTTCAAATATTTATTCTCATAATGCTTTTATGATGTTAAATAAAGAGCACGAGGCTGAACGACTTGCAAAGGTTTATAAAGAAACAAATAAAGAACGTGAAGAATGGAGAACATCAATTCAGCACCAAAGGGATAACAAACAAAAAAGGACAGCAGTGGTTATCATTCAAAAATACACATGCAAGTGGATGGGAAGACATACTTATTTGAAATTATTATTGGCAACTACATTCACACAATGTTGTTACAGGCAATTGCGTGCAAGAAAATTACTCGAACGACTAAAACAAGAGGCTATGGAATTGTCCATTAAACCTGTTAGTGATTCGAGGATGAATCATCTTGAAGAGAGAGGTAATGATACGGTCCAAGTAAGGTCTCAGATTCAGATTTTGGAGTAAAATTTCCTAAAGTAAGGAACTCTTTCTAAGCATGCAATGAAGGTTTATTTGGCTATAACACCTTATAAACTAGGCTAATCAGATTTAATATCTTTTATTTTCTTTATTAATTACAATAGCAATTCTAAACCTTTATTTTAATTTTGCTTGTTTAATTAAGGTTTTGGGTTTAATTGTAAGGGGGGCTTATATAAATACACAACTCGGGTCCATTTGGGTTTAGAAGTTTAAGTTTTAGTAGTTATAGGTTTCTTATCAAACGTAAATGGGTTACATTTCTGAATAATAAACTTGTTGTTTTTGCTGCAAACTTTGTTTTGTGTGTTGGTGAAATATTCTCTCTTCTTTGGTTCCCTAAAGGTCGAAGAACAACTAACTTCGTGACGTAATTCTAAACTTCTCCTTCGTGAATCAATGTTCTTTGGGTTCATTTTCAATAGTGCTGGTGTCTAAATACGAGTTATCTTTATGACACTCCTATTAAATATGATTTACTTGGTAACAATTATAATTTTCAATCCGGCCTTTAGATCTGGCGGAAATTTTATTTAGAGTTGCTCAAAATATTGTTATTTACTTCTTTTTTACTTGTAGACTTTCTATTTCTCAAAGATCCTTTTCCTACAAGGATGCGACATCTAGTTTTGGGAATTTTCTAATTCTACAAGGATCTTTAATGGACTACAACATAATCTTTAATTGTGACAATGATTCATTAATGTTTCAAAATCTTTTCATACAAGGATTCTGATTAGTACTCAAAAGTGCATTTTCACTAAGGTTATATATCATCATATTGCACTTAAAGTATCATTAAATTCCCTAACTTTTTATAATAACAAGTCTAACATAAGATGTCTTTAATTTATGGTAAAGTTCATTTTGAATGCAGGCATATCTCACAATTTAAAGAATTGATTGATGTGTTTAATTATTGAAATTGAGAAGACAAAGAGAGGGTTAAGCTTAAAGAAGAGATGATGGTTCAATTCAAACTGAAACATCATTCGATTATTGGATCATAACTGGAGCTTCAGAACATGGATTTAAGTCTAGTTTATATAGATGGAAAGCTAAGACATACGTCTAAAACTTTCATGAAGAGTCCAAGATTCAAAACGACCGTTTTCAAATTCAAATCGTAGCAACAAAAGAAAAGTTGGAATCTGTCACGCAGCCTAGACACTATTCAGTATTCAACCCATATCTCAAGTTCTAGAAGTCTAAATAAGCTCATTCTTGTTTTGTTGGAAAGCTGAGACAAATTCCCAGAAATTCATAAAGACTATATGTTCAAATTCTAATGTTAGTAATGACATTTTATTTAGACAAGATAATGGTTGTCACCAAGTCAAGAGATGACCACCCGATCAATAATTAGTCATCAAATCAATAATTATGAATTTTAACTTATAAAAGGAGTTATTTGCCATACATTTAGACATCTTAGTGTTCAGATCAAGATCTCTCTCTCTCTCTTTGTATTTTAATGTTCAAGTTTTATTTTATGTTATATTAATCTCTTGTTTATGTTTTTCATTTCATTTCCTTTACTTAGTTAATGTATATCATTGTTATGTTCTTTTTTTGTTTATTTATGTTTCTTTTCTTCATTATATTTAGCTAAGTTAATTTTTTCAAGGTGAAAAGGGTACACTAATGGTATAAGAATAAATATAATATAAACTCAATATGGACTTTAATGTTTGATACTAACATGTTTTCTATTTGTTATCTTACTCACTCTTAGTACCTTGCTTGTTAAATGATTAATCTAGATTTGTGTTGAACAACACGTGGTACAACAAATACTTGGCACTTTCATAGCTTACTTTATGGTATAACCAACACTTATGCAATGAAAGAAACTTGATTTGTTGTTAACATAAGTTATCACCATGAATATGTGACCACATTTACAAGTATTGACATTACTCAAAATAAGATAATTAATATAATCATGTTAATAATTTATAATCCGATTGGAACCTCCTTTGTGTGTGGTTTCCAATTTAGTACTAAAAAGAGTTTATACCATACTTCTTTGAAGTACCATTAGTGGATCCTCTAACCTTGACAATTGTTTTATCCTTGTTTAATCCTTAAATCAATATCATATCTCAAAAGTTCTCTTCAATTCCTTTTCATTTATTGTTTATAATTTTATATAGTTCGACCCCGGTCTTGCCGGGTTATTTATTACTTCGACACTCCTGCATTTGGGATAAGACATCAATCTTTTGATCGTGTCAGATTCCTTATTCATCATAACTACATAATGGAAGAAGGTTTGATGGTATTTAATGACAAATTAGTTATTTTTATTATTTTCTTCATGTTTGAGCTTAGTTAATATACTTTGGATTTATTGTAATTACGTAAATATTATCCCATAAGTTTTGGATTCATTAGTGATGCGAACCTCTTGATTATGTGATCAAGCAACTCACACTCTAAGACACTAATTCTTGGAAAGCCATGTAAATCAGTTTTGATAGAAGTGTAACACAAATATAACTCATATCTATACACTAGCACTATTGAAAACAAAACCCCCACAAAATGAATATTGATTCGAGAACGAGAAGTATAAGGATGACCCCACGAAGTTTGTTAATCTTCGATAAGTCGTTTTTAGATCCTTAGAGAAGCAAAGAAGGGAGAATATCTCACCAACATATAAAACAAAGTTTGTGGCAAAAACAAGTTTATTATTCAAAAGTCTAACCCATTCATGTCTGATAAGCTATAAATAATGAAACTTAAGCTTCTAAACCCTAATGGACCCAAGTTGTGTACTTGTATAAGGCCCACGCATACAATCAGACCCAAACCATTAATTAAACAAGTCCAAATAAAAAATTAAAATAAAGGTTCAGAGTTATTATTATAATGAACAAAGAAACTAAAAGATATTAAATCTATTTTGACCAATATGTTTTGAACAAGCCCATCCAATATAATGTGGATCAGCCCACAAACACCAACGAGGACCCATTATATATTCTAAATGGGCCAATGACTCGATCCAAGACAAAGGCATTGAATGCATTGGTTTTAAAGGTTTCGACCAAGTCGGATTTGAAGGGTCCATTAGAGTATCAAGAGTGGGTTTTTGTACATCTTATTCATGTTTATTTCCTTGTTAGGTTAGTAGAAAACATAGCAAAGAAAATAAAAGAGTCCTACTATAACTTAGAAACAACATGGACGACTATCTTTTCCTTTAGTTTCTAGGATTAATGGGTTGCGTGGAGCCTTGAATCAGTTATGTAATATTTTTTTCCTTATTTTCTTCTCACAATAGAACATGAATTTAATATCATGGGCTTGATTTTATTTTGTTTAAGTTTAATTAATACTTTGTTTCCAGTTAGGATCCAAGGCTTATTTGGATCATTTTAGTTTAAGGTTTTTGGATTAGTTTTGTAAGTGGGCAAAATCAATCCACTAGGTAGATCCATTAAGGGTAAGTTTTTAAGAACTATTTAAACTCATGAATAATTCTTATGAATGTTTTAGTTTTAATGTGCGAGAGTGATTCTTGCATTCTTCAGTTCTTTAATGAACCGAATCTGACCTATTGAATATTGATTAACTGGCTTCATGATTTCATTCTACTTGATTCCAATAGTGTAGGTGCCTTGGGGCAGGTTTTCATTGTGTCACCCTCCTATCAGACAAATTTCAGCTTTCCATGATCAAATCTCAAACTTGATTGTGAGTTGTGTGACCACGTGGTTCGCATCAGGTACATTCATGAGTATATCGTGTGCACTACCAATTCTACTTATACCTAAGAAGGATGGAACATGGAGGACGCGTGTTGATTGTCGAGCCATTAACAACATAACGGTAAAGTATAGAGACAACTCATTCCCAGGCTTGATGACATTTTAATGAGTTATATGGATCCTGTATTTTCTCTAAAATTGACTTAAAAAGTGGGTACCATCATATTAGGATGAAAGAAGGTGATGAGTGGAAAACAACTTTTAAAACTAAGCATGGTTTTGTTTGAATGATTAGTAATGTCGTTTGGACTCACAAATGCACCTAGTCAGTTTATGCGTTTAATGAACCACGTGTTGCATGCATTCATATATAAGTTTGTAGTTGTGTATTTTGATGACATTCTAATCTATAGCAAGAACTTAACTGAGCATCTTGATCATTTGCGTAATGTACTTAATGTGTTGCGTAATTGTATGCTAATCTTAAAAAATATACCTTTTGCATGGAGAAAATTGTGTTTTTTTTTGCTATGTTGGAACTGTATAAAGTATCGAGATGGATGAGGAGAAAGTTAAGGCCATCCGGGATTGGCCTACACCAAAATTGGTAAGTGAGGTAAGGAGTTTTCATAGGTTAGCTAATTTTTACAGGTGTTTTGTGAAAGATTTCAGTATATTAGTTGTACCCTTTAATGAAGTTGTTAAGAAATCAATTTGGTTTAAATAGGGGGAGGAAAAAGAATTGGCTTTTGTTCTTATGAAAGAGAAATTTTGCTTTGCACTTGTTTTATCTTTACCTGACTTTACAAAAGCATTTGAAATAGAACGTTTGCATGGCATTCCTACGAGTATAGTTTCTAATTGTGATGTTAAGTTTTTTTGCTGCTTTTGAAAAATTTTGTAGGGAAAGTTGGGAACAAAGCTTTTATTTTCAACAACTTGTCATTCATACAGATGGACAAATTGAGACAGTGAATAAGACTTTATCATAATTGTTGCGTGTTGTAATTCAAAAGAATCTAAAAAGTTAGGGAGAATGTTTTCTTTTTGTTGAGTTTGCTTATAATAGAACCGTGCATTCTACCACTGACTTTTCTCCTTTTAAAATTATTTATGGATTTAATCCTTTACTCCTATTGAAGAAAGCGTAAGTTTAGATGGTGAAAAAAGGCAAAAATGGTCCAACAAATGCATTAGATGGTTCGTGATGCGAACCTCGTGATCACGTGGTCACGCAACCCACAATCATGATTGAGATCTGATCCCGGAAAGCTGAAATAGGTCTCATAGAAGTGTGACACAATGGAAACCTGCCCCAAGGCGCCAACATTGTTGGATTAAGTAGAATGATGCCACGAAGCCAGTTAATCTTCGATAAGTCAGATTCAGTTCGTTCAAGAACTGAAGAATACAAGAATCACTCTCACACGTTAAAAATGAAAAATTTAGAAGTAATTATCATCAAAACTGCTAAAATTTTGGCTTACATGAGTTTAAATAGTTCTTGAAAAATTAACACTAATGCCCTTATGTGGACTTATATGAGGTCCACTCAAAACTGACCCAAAAACCCTAAACTAAAACCCCCATAACCACCAAACAAGCCTTGGATTCTAACTCAAAACAAAGTTTTAATTAAACCCAAACATGAAAGAAAATATAAAAATAGCTAATTTGTCATTAAACACCACTTGTTTTTCTTTCATTGTGTAGCTAGGATGAATAAGGAATATTTATAAGAAAAAGATTCTGAAACATTAATGAATCCTTGCCACACTTGGAGATTATACTTCAACTCATTAAAGATCCTAATGGAACTAGGAACCAGCTACCACATCCTTGTAGGAAAAGGATCCTACCAAATAGGTAGTCCACAAGTCAAATTGAAGTAAATAAGAAAATTCATACAACCACTGTTGACCAGTATTGTGGTGTCTTTCCGAAGTCTGATTGACCTGAAATTTTAATTCATAGTAGAAAAACATGTCTGGAAAGTTCACATAAAATTTTAGCTTGATCCAACAGTCGGATTAAAAAGTATAATTGTTGCCGTAAACTTGGACTGTTGCGCTTTTTACTCTAAAATCCGAATCTGACCTTACTAGGATCGTATCACAAGGCTGAACCGTATCATTCTCTCCCTCTCCAAGAAGATTCGCCCTTGAATCTTGAATAGGATTATTAGCGACTTCAGTAGCCTTTTGTTTAAGCCTTCGGAATTCCCTTATTGCTAACACCTTTCACCTTTCTCCAACAACATTGTATAGAAGTAGTGACCGACAAGAATCTCAAATAAGCACGTCGTACTAACCACTTACGTACATACTTTTTAATGATAACCACAACGGCTCTCCTTCGTCTTTCATTCTTTTGGCGTTGTACCTCTTTTTCCCATGAAGCTTGAAGATCATAGAATAATCTTCTACACTTATCAACTTCTCGTTCTCAAACCCCTAAACCATGGCTTAGTTTTTCGCATCGTTGATATACAATCCTCCTTTGTTCCCTCTCCCTTGGTGAATACATGACACAAATAGGGAAAACAAAAACAAGAAGAAAACGAAGACAAGAATAGAGTTTATAACAGGAAGAGCACTGATTTAGACTCAAAATTACAAATCTGACTACCATTTGGACCAGAACTAATCGAAAACAAACAAATATGAAATTGATGAGAATGACTCAAACAACAGCCAAATATCAAAGAAGATCAACTGATGTGCATCATGGGAATTATAATCCATCTTGTAAAGCTAAAACAAATATGCAAGAGGATTCAGATGGTCCAATGACAAGAGCAAGAGCGAAACAACTACAAAGGGCCTTGAGGAGTCAAATTGGAATGATTGAAGGTGTGTCGGAGTTAAAAATTAGCAATCAGTTTGAAATTGGTTCATGTTTATTTGCTTACATTTGGAACTTGGAGATGGGAAAAAGCCCTTAATGGTTTTTTTATGGTCAGAAGAGCAAATGAATTTGAACCCGAATTTGAAGTCATCCATTGCATGTGAAAACAAGACTAATCTACGAGGATCTCAAGTTTAGAACATGTTCTTTCTAGATTGTCCAACCATGATTGCATTGGACTTTTGTGTAAGAAGATATGGTTGTTTTAAATTTGGTCTGTTTATGTTAGAAATGTCAAAAAACGTGTGCTAGTTAATTTGTCTAAGTTAATTTGTCAAAGTCTATTTTTTGGGCTTGACTTCTGCCATGTTGAATTTTCCCTAACTTTGGAGGGATGTTCCAGTTATAAATATAGTATCAGAATATGTAATAAAGCACTTTTGGCCAATATTTGAAACTTAATTCACAAAATAAAGAGTTGTTCTTCCAAATTGATTTTGTGAAGAACCCTACCTGACTTATCACTCTTCAATCATAAAGAGTGTGGCGTCGAAATCCTAGATTGATCTTTGTGGCGTCCAGATCGACTTATCAAAGTATCATTCTAGTTTATCCTCCATCTTATTTACCTTGAAATCACTATAATCCAGCCTAAACACCAAAAGAAAGACAACCAACCAGACCCATCCTTCATCCATTTTCATCAGATTCATTGTTGTCGATTTTTCAAATCATTCACGGCACATCATCAAGCTACGACAACACCA
>Ga0325405_1000450_pt1 | contig 39584 bp, 33 predicted proteins | sample PopdelMetagenome_21_FD_205663 | JGI IMG/M metagenome (GOLD analysis project Ga0325405, IMG submission 205663) | Populus deltoides microbial communities from Bellville, Georgia, United States - Xylem-Control-R2 | ecosystem: Host-associated > Plants > Phyllosphere > Stem > Wood/Secondary xylem... | reverse complement strand
ATTTTTCAAAGGGGAATTTATAAAAAAAGGTGATAAGTATATTTTAATGCAACATCATGACTTGGAAACTTGGAGAGAAAATGACGACCCACCTTGCCTCCTGCTCTTTTGGACCACATGGATGGACAATCCCCGTTTTCCCCAGTGCCAGCGTCCACTTTCCTAAAACGTCGCAAAATTTAAATGCCTATAATTTGTTCCCACAACTCCCCACCACAGTGGGAAAATGGATAAACATACAATAATATCGGATCCACCGCGGCTTATAATATGAATAATAGCTTCGGATATGTAAGATGTCGTAATGGACAGTATGTGAAAACTCCTCGGAAATAAATATCCACGATCTTAAGGTATAAATCTAAAAAATTTATGTTTCGAGGGGCATAGTTCAACGAATCAGATCCTAAGTTTGTTTCCTAGATGTCAACAATTCGAGTTCGTCAAATATCAGAGTTATCGAAAGTTTACATAGTTGTTAACTTCAGAATCTATAAAATTAATCGAGATAAATGTAAACTGGTTGAAACACTTATATTAATAAAAAGAAATCTAAAAAAATATAGATAGAAGAACGGACGTATGCAATGTCCTGCCTGTTCCTATAAAACCCATAGTAAATCCGGTATTGTCGACATCTAGTTTGGATCAGGTTGTCTTTTGAATTTATCTATTATTGATTTGGTTAAACCTATTAAATTAACCTACTGACTTTTAATTTGGTTAAAATTCAAATAGGACATGATTTCGTTTTAATTTTTCTTCCCCATGATGATATTGTTTTAACTCTTAAAAAATAAATGACATGGTTTTGGACTATACTGCGTTAATTTATATTAATTTTTTTAACTCGTAATCTAGATGTTAAATCAAATAATGAATTATACTGAATTTTATAACTATGGTTATATATTTTTTTTGATGAAACTGACATGTAAGTTAATTTGATAAATTTCATCGTATTGATTCTTAATTTTATTTTTTTTCAAGAAAAAATAAGAAGAATATTTGGTTTAAAATATATGTTGAGTATCGAATTAGGTAATAGTTTATATTTGATTTGATTTTTTTTCCTCTAAAAAGACATGATATTTTAACTTAAAAAATTAAACAAAGTGATTTTAAATTCCTAGATTGACCTATCCAGCCTGTGATTAGAAGGATTTTATAAACACAATTCCTTCTCTCTCTTTTTTTCAAGAAAAGGTGGGAAGAATACTGGGCCTTGAAGTCCAAACCACAATCCTAGTCCATGCTGGCCTCGTCGGAAACATGGGCCTGGACTTCTAATCTTGACACTGGACTATGTTTAAGACGCTTTCCTTAAATTAGACTCACCAGTCCACAAGGAACAAGAGACCAGAGAGAGAGGTGCGATCGGTAGAGACGAAGACTAGAACGAAAAAGATGGCGGAGTTGACGGCGTGGCTTCTGATGATACTCGTCGTTTTGACATTCACAGTTGTCTCAAGCATCGATGACAAATGCGCTGCTTGTAATGCCGTTGCGGTACTTTCATTTAGTTCTTTTAGATCCTCCAATTCTCTCTGTGCTTTATTCGATGATCATTAGGGTTTAATTATTAACTAATCATCCTTCCGAGCTTAATTCATTAACCGAATGTTGTGATCATCGATTTTTCAGGAGGAGATAGAGAATGGGCTTTCCAATGTAAGGATTTTAGTCTTATTTTCTTTCAATTTTTTAAGCTCTGCTTCATTTCTCAATGGTTTGGTAATTATTGTGTAGGAAAAACCGAGGAATCATTTGGATATGAGACATAGATTGGATTCTAAAGGTCAACGTAAAGGAAAAGTAATTGATTACAGGTAAAGCTTCAATATTTCCTTTCAACTTTAAGTTATCTATTCCGTGCCGTACCGCTCCGTGCCATATAGTGTAGTGTCTGTGTGGGGCGCATTGTCTTGTAAATGTTGCTAATTTTTTTATGATTGTGTTTTTATTTTTGGACAGAGTCAGTGAGCTTAGGGTCGTTGAGTTACTAGATGGGCTTTGTGATAAAATGCAAGATTACACTCTTCAGAAGGTAATTATCGATTGAATCGAGCTCTTCATCGGCGTGTTCTTTGCTTTGGATGCATGGTTGATTTACTACTTCTGTGTTTTTTAGTCGGAGACATTTGTGCTTGACTATTTGTAGTTTCTATTAACAGTGATGTCTGGTAATCCTTAATCATGTTGCCATTAAATATTGTCTTTGCAGCTGCATGTTTATTTATTTCATGTCCTCTTGCAAGCACATTCAATATTTGTTTCATTGTTTTGGCAGGTGGATTCGAAAAGATATGAATGGGTTAGAGTGGATAGCTGGGACAATCTTGCAATTAGTAAGTATTTAATAATATTGCCTGTTCTTAACAATATTCTTGTCTCTTGTTGTGGCTTCTGTGCATTAACCATTTTGTCCCTGGTTGTGATGATGTTCCTCCATTTCGTTATTGAACTTGATGTCTAATTTGATGTCATGCTTTTTGTGCGTTCATTTAGTTTCAGATGGGCTATGTTTGATAAAGAGAATGTAAAATGATAGTAGGACTAGGACTACTATCTTACTCTTGGAATAGGATTGGTAGCTTAATTGTGAAATGCAACTAGCCTTAGATTAATAGATGTGAGTTTAAGATTTGGTGGGAAGCTGAAAACAAAGATCTTGATCACCCCATAACAGAATGGGAATTCTATTTAAGCAGAAGAGCCATATCCTTGCTCTGGTGAGTTTGTTTTCCTTTTTAGGAGAATGGGATTGGAACACCACAAAATTTCTTATCCTTGCCTTTCTAGGAAATTGGAATCACTGCCTTTTCCCACAAATTGGCTCACGCTTATTAGTTGTGATGCCAATGGTTGGCCCTAACTCAGCATTTTTGTTATATGTTCTTTGTTTCTGTGTCTTTGAACTTTTATTTTCAACTGAAACTACTACAAGTATTTTAAGTTGTTTTTCTATTTTTATCTTTTGATAGACAAGCAAGAAGCCAAGGCATATTCAAAAGATATATCATCTTATTGTGGAAGGTGAGATGGAATGTTTTGGTCATCCCTCTATTTTCACTCATTGCAAAATACGCATATGATTGTGTAATTTGTGCTTATATTCCAAGGATGGTAAATGCCAGCTAGTATATGGTTTACCGAAGTCTAACCTATATGTTTAAAATGGGACAGGTTATTGGAGGAAACTGAAGATGAGGTGAGTTTTCATACCTGCTTAGCCATTTCTTAGTTAACTGGTCATTTATGTGGTTTATTATAGGGTGACAATTCAGGCTACTAAGGATGGTTAATATTGCAGTTGGCAGAACGGATAAAGAAGGGATCTGTGAAAGTAGGAGATGTGAGCAAGATTTTATGCCAGGATTTGAGCAAGCATTGTAATATGTCCAGGTAACGTGGAATCTAAAGCCAGGTTTATGTACTTTAAGCAAAATAGCTGGTTACAGGGATAGTTACTATCAATCCCTGTGAACGTGGCTTTAAAGAAGGTTGTGTTGTGACCTAATTCGGAAGTATCAACTAAACCATTCACTGACTTGAGTGGCATTCTCCATCAAAGTCATATTGGGCCCATGTACCTCCTAAACGAGAAAATACAATTTGCACCTTGTTATTGCCTCAATTTTGTTTTGTTTGTTGATTGCGGTTTAATCATGCATGATTACTGGTTGAGAAAATAAAATTTGCACCTGGGTCTTTCCTCAATTTGCCTGTTGATTGGAAATTACCTGATTCCAGTTTAATCATGCACAGCTATTGTTTGTCAACCTAAAAGAGGCACCATGCCCTCATTTATATATTAATTCAAAACTTTATTGGTTTATGCAGTGACTCCCATCAGGCAGACGCTGATGATGATGAACCAGATGGAGAACTCTGAGTAACTCCCATGATTTTGAATCGATCGCTCGTGGGAAAGTTTTTCCAAACTTGACAGCCTTGTTTACAATGCTGAATTGTGCCCGGGATTACAACCCCACAATTTTTCTCACACAAATGGGCAGGCCTTGTATCAGTGTTTTGGACCTAAAACATAGCAATAACAATCGTGAAAGAGGACAAACACCTTGATTTCGATTTCTATTTCTTTGTCAAATATATGACTTGTTAACTTAACCTTGTTGCTTCCTGTTTTGAATCTCTCTTTCGACTTGTGGCTTCCAAGGAAAAGAAACCGCCACCTGGATCAAGAAAGCAACGGCACAGGTGAAGCAGGTGTACCTCAAGGTTCAAGATTTTCATTATGATGGGACAGCTTTGGACCTTTGGTGTCCCATGTTCACACTAAAAACCTGAAATCATGCTATTCTTCTCGACTTTGAGGTGAGTGTACTGCTCTCCTCCTTTTCCGCTTACAAAAACTTGTATCGAGAAGTTTGAAAACTGGGAAAGTTGGTGGAAAGGGTTAAAAAAGGCACAACACCAAGCGACCCAATCAAACTCAAAAATTACAGCAGTTTTTATTTTAATACGAAATCCCATTATTTAAAATTGTGTTTGGTTAGTATCAAATTGATACACAAGTAACGAAAACGACGTAAATAAATCTATTTCCAGGACAACAATAAGGTGAATTTTTGTCAAGGATATGTTCTCTCGGTCTTCAGGTACTCTGCGAGTCTGAACTCGTTTCATGCTTCCATCAGCTATTTATTTTCAGGCAATCAATATCTGAAACCTGAATCACCACTAGTAGCATAAAAGGTCAGGCTGGATGATAATTGATAAGATGAGCTTATGAGAGCCGCGGCTAGTTATGATCAAGTCAGTTTTTAAGGCAACACAATCCAAAAAACATCACAGTTATCTAACAGAATGATCGACGGAAACAAGCAAGCAGGCATCCATGGAAATCCCTCATAATCAATTAATTCATTGAATGACAACACAGAGATAAACGATTTAAAAGAAGAGTGTTAGATCACAGCTCTCATTCCCCCCCAAAATATGTACAACGGAGAAGAAAAGAATGAGAGGGAGGTGCATGCAACTAAGAAGTTGAACAACGAACTCCAAATGGAACAACATAAATTATATCAGATATACAGGGTTTTGAAACTCAAAAGAATCCATGCCATATTCATTCCCTGAAGAAAGCTGAATGTCAGCCATGGCCTTGTGGATATCAGGAGCAGCCCGGAGAGAAAGATGTTCTTACCTGTTCCAACCTTGAATGCATTTGTACAGACGTGATCAAACCATCAGTTTTTTCATGAGTTACTATCCAGAACACCCTTTAGTAAGTTCAAACCTTCAGCTGATATGCTCCTCCGAACTCGGGATTGTGGGATTTCTATCCTGGGGGGTGGATCCGGGGAGAAACATATAACAATTACTGTTAGATTATCACATGCATTGCGTCTGAGTGCCTCCCTGACCAGCTCTCTTGAGCATCTTTCAGGATCATTATGGAGCATCAGTTCTTTCCTAGAAATTGTCACAGCACACTGGCTGCTCATTACATCCCACAGGCCATCACAGCCCATGATCAAGAACTCATCTTCCTCAGTCAAATTTGTCTCTCGCAATTCAGGCTCAGCACTTAAAGGGCAGGCCGAACCTTTAGGGCCCTTCATGTGCCAGTCTCCGAGGGCACGTGCAACAGATAATTGGCCATTGAGGTAGTCATCATAAATGACGCCACCAAGTTTCTCAATTCTTAGTCTCTCTGATGTGCAGTTAGGTTTGTGGTCTTTGGACATCTCAATTGCTCTACCTCGCCTCCCCAGCACAGCTCGACAATCTCCAGCATTGGCAACTATTAATGTCCTGCAAAAGAGTAGAATTATTTCAGAGAAATGAAACCTCAAAACCTAAATGAGATCCAGAACCTGGAGACCGATGTAAACTTATCAGAAAGACATGTCTGCACACAGGAGTTCCCAAGAGGATGGGACAGTAGACAAACATAACAAAAGGCCCTTGTTTCAATATCTATTTTGACGCTATGCAACACTTAATCTTCAAATTGTAAAGGTTATTTATTTGTATTGCACTGATAAACCCAGCTGAACTTGATCCAAAAGTACAGTCAGATCTACTCTACCTCACTCCAATTTCTATCGCCATCTCCAACTCTACCACTGTCCAGGTTTTTCCCTCTCCTTGTTACCTTACAGGAGCGCTCAACAAAACAACTAAAGTACTTTTAAAAGGTGAATGACAAACTGTTGAATAAAAGGAAGCTTGGGGGCTACACCTTAGTCCCAAATAAGAAAATTTTGGCAACAATATCCTACTAAATATTCTATATCTAAAAAGGATACATCCCTCTTACCTTCCAAATATAAGAGCAATTAGTGCGGTGGTGCCAGAAGAGATATCAAGTGCACTATCATCTGCAAATGCATAATCAGCTTTCACAAAAGCACTCTTAATAGCCTTCTCCACACAAATCGGAAAATGGGAGTCCTCGACTATAAACCTCAGAATATTATTTTTCACAAACAATGCCGCATCTGTTCCTCCATGCCCATCAAACACCTGCCCACAAATTCCAATTAAAATCAGCCCAAAACACATTTCCAGCTAACTTATCGACATGATGAAATTCCCGGTCACTCAGAGATCAACAGGATGTTTTGAAATACTCACCCCATAAAAAGCTCCCGGAGAAGGGCAGTTGGCGGTGGCATCTAGATGATCAACAAGATTATCTATACAAACATGTTCATCTTCCATATACTGTTTAGGCCCTCCTTCAGCACAACTTCCCGATCGAAACAACGGTAAAAAATCCGTTCTTTCATCAGCCAGTGAGTTACTAACCACGACCACAACCCCAACATCAAGCGCCTAAACAAAAAAATCAATCAATTCATGATTATTGAAAAAAAGATTTAATTTTTAATTTATTTCTTAATTTACCAGATCAGCGGCGTTGAGCAATCGGGTGGAGTCCATACTTTGACGGAGATGTCGTGGAGGTTTCCCATTGGTGGATTGTTTAAGGTTGTCTAAATTCTCAGCGTTTTGATTTTCCGATACATTAGTGCTGCTGTTGTTGTTGTCTTTGTTGTAACCGCCTTCTAGTACCGTAAATGGTGGCGAAAAATCCATGCCCGCTGCCATATCTTCTTCTCGATCATGAAAAACAATAATTCAACGGCGGTGATGATGTCTGTAAAAACACTAGAAAGGAAAGGAGAGGAATTCTTGAGAGAGGAGGAAGGGGGGAGGAGGAGGAGGAGGAGGAGAAGGTTGAAGAAAATGGATGATGATGGAGGGGAAAGTTTGAGCCTTTGAGGAGAGAGAAAGAGAGTTAAGGATGTTCGTGTTGGGTTGGATACTGGCGATTCCAGGTGATCTGGTGGATCTAACTAGCTGTCCGTGTGGAGATTGGATTTACGACACGTGGTTTGTTTTGGTTGGTGAGTTTTCTGTCTGGATGGATTGTTATTTTGGTAGTTCGTGGATTGGTGCCTCCATTGTGTCCCAGCCGTTGGTCTCTCAACTGTTTAATAGGCTGTTTGATCTATTATTTTTCTTTTTTTGCTTTTATCAATTTTCTTTTCTGTATTTTTTTTATTGGTCAAGGCTCGATTTTTTTTTTTGTTTAATGTTATAAATGAGTTGTTATTTAATAGTATTTTAAAAAAAAATTGTTTTACTACAGCATCATTGTTGGATGTCATCACTTCGAAATTTGCAAATTTTTTTTTTTATGTTTAGATTAATTTGTACATTAATTAAATACTAGATCTTTTATTATATTAAAAAAATAATTTTTTAATACAAATATTAAAATTTGAATTCAAGAACTCGAGAGATGTGTATTTTGTTTTTAAGCATTGAACATATGATTATCCTGGGAAATTTCATGGTTACAAGAGATAAATACAAGTATTAGAAAAATAATTTTAAAATAAATTCTTAAGAAAAAAAAATAGAATTCTTATCACTTTTTAATGGGACTGGATATGATTTTTATTTCTTTGTACCTGTCTCGTTATTAAACACTTGGTATTTTAAAGACTACATCACATATAAACAAACAAACAAGATCAATAACTGAAAGTAGTGATTAAACCTTGAGTGCGTGCTTTTGTATTTTGTTATAGTTTTTTTTTTATATATTTAAATATTTTTTATTTTTAATATCGGCATATTAAAATTATAAAAAATATTAATTTAATATTTTTCCAAGCAGTACACCATTTTAAATACAATTCTAAGATCTAAGTAAACAAGTAGGTTGTGGACTTATTGACAAACAAATAGATCATAAATGGATTGAAATTATAGTTAAAATTAAAATTCAGTAATGTTTTATTGTGGATCGTGTACAATGAACGTTTTGGTTTCTTTAACCACAGTTCTTTTATAATCATCCCTCGGGATCAGGAGTGTTATGATTTTTTTATAATTACAAAAAAATGGTTGGCATCTGCGCCTTTTTGATAGTGCATGCGGAACCTCTCGGTAATCGTTGGTAGCCTTATACAGCAACATTCAAAGCATTTCACTGCTCTCTACATGATGGGCTTGGGCGTGTTGGCATACATGGCACGAAGGAGCTTCGACGATAATTTTTCTCCCCCCCTCTCTTTTCTCTCCTCTTCACCTCAAAAGATGTGCTGACCATGAAAAGTTGCAAAATAGTCCTCAATCATTTAACTATATTGAATTTGACTTATTTGTTTTTCAATCTCATCCATTGACATATAAATTTTTTTTTCTATTTTTTCTATCAAATTTTATCCTCATTCTTTTGATTCATATTTACTTTGTTTTTAATCTTTTTTCAACTGGATTTTATTTTTTGATTTAATCCATAGTAATTTTTAAATTTGATCCTCATTCTTGATTGCAATTCCTTTTATTTTGAATTCTCTTCTTGATTATTATTTTTTTTTTCTGCAATTTCATTAATTGTTGTTTAATTTCATTGAATTTTCATATCATATTTGGTGTTTTTTTGTCATGCTTTTAAGACCTGCCCCGGGAGTTGACCCCCATCATGTCCCCGATCACGGGTTAGGTTGAATAACCATGATTAACAGGGTCAATCAAACTTTTTATTGTGTGGGAAGTAAAACTGATATTATTTTGACAAGAAAACAATGGGGGAAAAATCAATAGGTGTTGACATTATTTTTTTCTTAACTAATTGCTTGATTTTTATTCTGCTAAAAAGTAAAAATGATATTATTTTGATTAAAAAAATAATGGAGAAAAGATTCAATTATGATCCTTCTTTTCTTATTAGTCTTTTTTTTTTGTTTTGGATTGTTTTTTTTCTTCTAGTTTTATCTATTTTCATTTGATTTTGTTTTGTTTTTATATTAAATATAGTACTCATTCTCTTGATTGTTTCTTTTTTATATATTTCTCGTTTTTTTTGCTTTCAATTTTGCCCCTCAACACTTGATTCCATTTTTTTCCATGTTTAGTTCTTATTTTTTTAATTGCGTATTTTTTTTTTATCATTTTCTTAATTTATTTTATCTTTCAATTTTGTCCCTCAACATTTTATTTCATTTGTTTTTTTATCCATTTTTTGTTCTTATTCTTTTTAGTTGCTCTTTTTTTTTATCCTTTTCCTTTTTATTCTATTTTTCAATAAAATCCCTCATTATTTTATTTGATTAGTTTCTATACCAGATTTGATTTTCATTGTTTTGATTACTATTTGTTTTCTTTATAGTTTTTTATGGTTAAAAATTCTGTTCAGGATTTTTTTTGATTTTTTGTATGGTCATCTTAGTTTTATGATTAGAGTTGCTTGTTTCGAAAAGTAGTCTAGTTTAACTTTGATTTTTTTTTTAAAATTTTTTTAATCACATCACTTAATATTAGATCATTGAGCATTGAGTTTTTTTATTTTTTTTCCTTTCTTTTTTCTAAAGTTATTCCAATAAGAAGTTAACTTGAATTACCTTAAATTATCATCTTTTTGAATATTCTTTTTATAGGAAGAAAGTCATCCGACAGAAATCCAGTGTTGCTCTCTTTTGTTTCTCTCCCTCCCTCCCTCTGTCTGTCTGTCTCTGTGAAAGTGAAGAATGGTATAATTGCAGTGATTATAATGAGGTGGTTGCATGGGCTTTTCTTTTGCTAATTATGGAAGGGATTGCCGACGGCTGCAATAATTGTTTCAGGCCCGTGCTATGCTCACCACCTCCACAGCCAGAGTAAGGTTAAGATGAAGTCGCCCTCTGGCTTCTTACCATGCGCTCTTGCATGATTGCCAGCCACCAATCATTTGTCACCGTCATGCCCTGGCTTGAGGCCTGGGCTTGACAATGACATCCGGTCACAAATCCAATTCGCGGGGTTACCATCACAAGGCTTTACCGAAGATGTGAAAGAAGCCCAACAGAATCCAGCTCGGACGGATCCAACTTGCCCACGTGAAAGAAACAGGCGGACCCACAAACCACTTCTCATCATCACCTCTTTCTTGCGACGCTACCTCCAGCCTTTCCTTCTTCTAGGGGTTTTGTGTACTTTAGTTACCCACTTCACACAAAAAAAATAAAAATAAAAAACAAATAAAATTATCACATACCATTTCGTTATAAATATATTTAATTAAAGATATAAAAATAAATTTATTTTTTAAATAACTTTAAAGTAGATTTATGTTTTTTCTAACATGAAAGATATCGTTTTTGTCATAATTGTTTTAATCACTCTATTCTCTTTTTAAAATATCAAAGACATGCTATATGTTGTTTTTGTCATAATTATTTTAATCGTTATATCCCAAAATAATAATTAAATGTTTTTGTTGTTAATGTGAAAAAAATTATTCAAAGAAAAACAATAATGCTAGGAGATTATCCAATACTATTTAGTTTAATTCAATGCAGAGCTAATGTTGTCAGGAGTGGTCTTGGCTATGTTTATTTTCATGTTACTGTACGGTGCAAATTAAGAATGTTTGTTTAATTAACTCATAATGTAATTTTATATAGATTCTACTGAAATTTCTTTTTTTAATTATAAAAAAAACTATAATTTATAATTTTTTTAAATTTATTTTTTCAAGCTATTATATATATATATCACAGAACCACAGAGACACTTGTACAATGATTGGCCTGCGCGCAAACAGTGATATTGCCTACGAGTCAGATAAGAAGAGCGGATATTTTCGTGAACTGTGGAATCTTGAAATCCAAATTATTGAACACCAGCAGCCAAACCAGCACGGGAAAAGAATGTACAGAAGGGACAGAGGCGGAGTTTTCTTTCAATCTGCTCACTCACCCCAGAAGCCATAGCTCTCCTCAAGTCTAAGCCATGGCTTCAAAAACAACGACAACCATTCACTGGTGGGGTTGGAGTGGAATATCACCAAGTAACACGGGTCACGACGGCGACATCAAAAGAAGGATTATACATATGCTAATCAACTCGTATCCATACTCATACTGCATCCACACGTTTTCACTTTACATGCATGTTGGGCAGCACCATGCTTGCTTTTCCGTCTAGATTCCTCACAACCTCATATTCCATCACCGTCTGTTTAGTAGTACTGTATTGATTGTTTTTTTATTTAAAAATACATTAATATAGTGTTTTTTTATTTTTAAAAATAACATTAAAAAGATTTGAAAATATAAAAAAAATATTAATTTAAAATAAAAAAATTTATATTTTTTCAATACCAAAACATAAACACAATACCTGAGAGACCACCTTTATTCTTTCCTTCATCGAATCCACAACATTCCATCGACCAAGAACCCCGTTTACATGTTATCCTTTGTACGTGAGTGCCATAGTCATGCAAGCACGTGACTGGAACACTGCTAGCTTCTGATCCATTGCTTATCTTAGATCTTATCCAAGTCTAATTCTCTCTTCAAACCTAGTTTTTAGCCATCAACTATAATATAATTTATGTTACTGTACTTAAATATGCCAATTTGTTTCTAAATCCGCCTATTCTTTGAAAAACCCTTGCGAAACCTATTAGCTATGTATTAAGTATAGTTTGTTTCTTGAAAAATAATTTTTTAAATTTTTTATGTTTATTTGTTATTAAAAAATTAGTCAATACAAAACACTTTTCAATCAAAAAAAATTCAACTTAATTTCTAGAAAATTATTTTCCTTTTATTTTGGACAGAAAATACTTTCTGAAAGTTATAAAAAATTTAGAAATGACATATTATTTACTGATTATATTAAATTTGGTCTTCAAACTTTTGATTGCTCTCTCTCTCTCTATATATTTTTTTAATATATTTTTTTCAATTTTATCCCTTATAATTTAATTTTTATATTAATTTTGGTCATCGTTTTATAATTATCATTTGCTTTTTCCTTGTCATTTTTTAATTGAATTTTTTTATCTATCAAATTTGGTCCCCATTCTTTTAATTCTTACTTATTTTATTTAAAATAATTTATAAAATGTTAATTATTATTATTTTAATTTCTTCATCTTTTATTTTTTATTTTTTAAATTTAACTTTTATTATTTTAATTATTATTTATTTTATTTGAGATAATTTATGAAATTATATTTTTTTCAATTTCATTCTCATTCAATAAGATTTGTTCCTTTTTATTTTAATAAACTTGAAAAAATAAAATATTAATAAATTATTTTTTTATTTATTTTCCATGACATAGCTAAATAGTAGAAAATATTTCCCAACTTATTTTTCATTATATTACCCAACATTAAAAACTATTTTACTTTTCTGAAATTCGGTTTTTAAATACAAATTATTTTCTCGTAAACAAAAGGGTATCCATCGAACAAAGTCAAACAAGAATCAATTTGCAATATTTTTTTTCTTCGGAAAAAAAAGGTGTAATTATATGGAAAGAAGTTGTAGCATTGCAACAAAACTATCAACAACAAAGGGATTCTTCATGTCATGTTAAACTCAAATTTCAAACATGGAAAATGAAAAAAGTAGGCAATTTGTCTCTCTCAACCCCATCCAAAGTACACTCCAAAACGATGCCTTCTGCCCATGTGAACAATGAGTTGAGTACTACTTTAGTTCAAAGCATTTAATTCCCATTCCACATTGATGAAGAGACTATTGACCCAAAAAGAAAGTTTCGTGTGAATATTGGTCTTCCACTCAACTCTCATGTTGGATTTGGATTTTCTTTTTTCAGGTCAGTCTCTGTTGTTGTATTGGCTGCATCCTCTTTCCCTTCATTTTTCATTTCTTTTTCATTGAATTTGATCAAGGGTTTGTTGATAGCATCATAAATTTGTTCTTAGCTCTCGAAGAACTATTATTGGTTTCATCAATGGGGTTTTTCCTGGCAATTTCTTTAACGTGGGTTTTTTTTTGGATTTTTCTTTCTTTTACTTAAAGAGAGAAGAATCTTATTCCTGCTTCTACTAGCTGGATGTCATTTCATAGCTTAGGCTCATTGTTGTGGCTGAGTTGATGCTTTGGCTTGGATTCTAATGCTTTGTTTTCTCTCAGCACAGAAGCACGTGTTTCAGCGCTTGACTAGTTATTTAAGAACTCGGTTTTTGCAGATTTCTTGCACATTTGCATAAAGGGACCAATGCTTGCTTGTAAGTGATTTTACTCGTGTCTTTGAAATTTCTGTTGTTAAAGCTTCTGATTAAGGTCTGGTTTTGTTACATACGGTTCAAAGCCCTTCAGAATCAATTTTGTGCCGGCGGATTCGTTTTGGAGAGGAAGATAATTGTGCTATTGAATTGAAATGAACGCTGTTAGGTTTGTTTCGTATCTTTTTCTCTTCTGTGTGCTGTTTTCAACAAGTGGATATAGTAGGAATGTGAGCTCAAGGCCTGCTGTTGTGCATATTGGAGCTATTTTTACCTTCGAATCTACGATTGGAAGAGTTGCCAAGACTGCTATCCAGGAAGCTGTCAAAGATGTGAATGCAAATTCTAGCATTCTGCATGGCACCGAACTCAAAATTCATATGCAAAACTCTAACTGCAGTGGGTTTCTAGGCTTGGCTGAAGGTAATTCACCAATACTTCTTCCCCTTATGTTATCAATGTTAGTTGATGATTATACTTTGTGTGTTTAGCTGCCTATCATGGACAAGATAGGGTTTTTAATTATTTACTCAAATCATCATGTTTGTGACAGTTTTGAAGCTCACGGAGAATGATGTCATTGCCATTATTGGCCCGCAATCTTCTGTTGTTGCCCATATTATATCCCATGTCGCGAATGAACTTCAAGTTCCCCTATTGTCATTTGCAGCAACAGACCCCACTCTTAACTCGCTGCAGTTCCCCTTTTTTGTTAGGACCACGCAGAGTGATTTCTACCAAATGGCGGCGATATCAGAGGTAGTTGATCATTATGGTTGGAAGCAGGTGACTGCCATTTTCATTGATAATGATTATGGACGAAATGGCGTGTCAGCTCTAGGTGATAGACTTGCAGAGAGACGTTGTAGAATATCTTACAAGGTGGGGATTCCCCCAGATTCCGGAGTTAATAGGGGTGACATCACGGATATTCTTGTTAAGGTCGCGTTAATGGAATCTCGGGTTGTAATTGTCCATGTGTATCCTGAAATGGGTTTCAAGATCTTTTCCATGGCAAACCACCTTGAAATGATGGGTAATGGGTGGGTATGGATTGCTACGGATTGGCTTGCGTCTGTTTTGGATTCCGCTTCTCCTCTCCCATCAGAGACCATGGACTCAGTGCAAGGGGTTCTTGTTTTGCGTCAACACACACCAGATTCAGATAGAAAGAGAGCCTTTTCCTCTAGGTGGCACAAATTGACTGGTGGTTCTTTGGGGCTGCATTCTTATGGGCTTTATGCTTATGATTCTGTCTGGCTAATTGCGCATGCTCTTGATGCATTTTTTAACCAGGGTGGTATTATCTCATTTTCTAATGATTCCAGGTTACCTTCTGGGGAAGGTAGTAGTCTCCACCTTGAGGCAATAAGCATCTTTGATGATGGAAAACTTCTGCTGAAAAACATATTGCAGAGTGATCTTGTTGGTTTGACGGGCCGTATTAAGTTTGGAATAGACGGATCTCTTATTCTGCCTGCATATGATGTTGTTAATGTTATTGGAACTGGGTATAGACGGATTGGTTACTGGTCCAATTATTCTGGTTTGTCAATCACGCCTCCTGAGACACTTTATACAAAGCCACCAAACCGTTCAAGCGCAAACCAGAAATTGTACAATGCCATTTGGCCTGGGGATACATTGCTTACGCCACGTGGATGGGCTTTTGCTAACAATGGGAAGCAACTGAGAATTGGTGTGCCAATTCGGGTGGGTTTCCGAGAATTTGTATCACAAGTACAAGGGACAGATACGTTCAAGGGTTTCTGCATAGATGTTTTTACAGCTGCTGTAAGTCTATTACCATATCCTGTTCAATATCAGTTCGTCCCCTTTGGAGATGGTAAAGAAAATCCAAGCTACACAGAGCTGGTGAATAAGATCTCGACGGGTGTGAGTGCATAGTAAAGTTGTTTGCACTTCAAGTTTAAGTCCATGTATTCCAGTGTTTGACCCACTCATATTCTTGTTGCAGTTCTTTGATGCTGCTGTTGGTGATATTGCCATTGTAACCAAAAGAACGAAAGTCCTTGATTTTACGCAGCCATATGTCACGTCTGGATTGGTTGTTGTGGCCCCATTTAGGAAGTTGAACTCTGGAGCCTGGGCTTTCCTGAGGCCATTCAGTGCCCGTATGTGGATTGTCACTGCTTGTTTCTTCCTTGTTGTTGGCTTAGTTGTGTGGATTCTGGAGCATAGGATAAATGACGAATTCAGGGGCCCACCTAAAAGACAAGTAATAACTGTTTTATGGTGAGCTTTTAAATTATCATCTCATTTTGGCTGTTGGTCGATAAAAATCTTTGACATTATTTATGTTAAAGAAAACAAAGGAATTACTTCTTTGGGTTTTTTTGGGTGCTTAGTTGCCTAAGGGACGTACTGAGAGTGCCATATCCCTTAAAAAAACAAAAAAATTATGAGAGCAAATGAGAAACAAGTTCTTCCTAAATGTTTTTTTGAATACATTTCCTGCTTACATACTTGACATGGAACTTTCAAACTTCAGTTCATATTGTTTTGGCTCGTTCCTTGTTTAAGAAAAACACAACACATTGGAGGACAGAGGAAAAAAAAGAACAAAAAGGAAAAACTTCGAAGTAACAGTCACTGTGAAATTCTTCAGAATTCAAGAAAAGAGAAATATTTCCTTGTATCTGTATGCACTGTTTCTTAAATTTTAAATTTACCATTCTCGCATTTGTGTCTGCCATTTCTCGGTTACTGCTATAAATGTTTCGTTTCTGTTTTTTCTTTTTTCTTTTTCTTGTAGGAAGTAATTTGATTTCTGTACCATGCTGTTTTGCTAAAATTATGTACTTGTATTCTTGCAATTCAAGCACCCTTTAGTAAAGCTGACTTTATGATATGAGGGTCAGACCTCAGATAATATATCACTAATGCAATAATGATTTAATCCCAAATAACATTTTGCAAGTACTCAAAATGATCATTGCCTGATCCGTTTCTTTCTTAACCCTTGCAGGTTCAGCCTCTCGACTCTATTTTTCGCTCATAGTAAGTGGAAATCAGATTCTTGCCCAGATTCTATGCTTATCTTGGGTCGTAAGGATTCATCATTAATTTGATTGAGTTGGTTTCCTATACCTTTTGCAGGAGAAAACACTATGAGCAGCCTTGCTCGGTTTGTGCTACTTATATGGCTCTTTGTGGTCTTAATAATCAACTCAAGCTACACTGCAAGTTTGACTTCAATTTTCACAGTGCAGCAACTATCTTCTCCTATTAAAGGAATTGAAAGCTTGAAGGAAAGCAATGAGCCTGTAGGATACCAGGTAGGTTCGTTTGCTGAATATTATTTGAGAGAGGAAGTTGGAATACCTAAATCTAGGCTTGTTGCCTTGGGATCACCAGAAGCATATGCTGATGCACTCAAACTTGGTCCTGAAAAAGGGGGTGTTGCTGCAATTGTTGATGAACTTCCTTATGTGGAACTTTTCCTCTCAAGGCAGTGCACATTCAGGATTGTTGGTCAAGAATTTACAAAAAGTGGCTGGGGTTTTGTGCGTACCTGCTTCCTGGTTCATCTGTTCTTTTCTCACTCTAAAAGCAAAGCATTACTGCATTAGATCTAAATAAAGAATACATGTTCCTGTGTTGCATAGATAGGAATGAAAAGTTCTCTATTTGGAGTGGATTCACGAAAAAAGATAAAATTTCCAAAAAATATGTCCATACAGTGAATCAACATTTTAATATGCTTATTTCACACGAATATTAGCCTCAAAATTATCTTTCTATACAAGCATGATTACTCATCCTTGATCCCTTGACATACAACGCCATGACAGTGCATTTTACCATTATAAATAAGCATCCTGTCAAGGGAATGGTTAGTTTCACCACTGATTCTCTCCTCTGCTCATTTGTGTTTGCCAAAAACCAGGCGTTTCCAAGAGACTCTCCCTTAGCTTTGGATATGTCAACTGCAATTCTAGCACTATCAGAGAATGGTGATCTCCAACGGATCCATGACAAGTGGCTGACGCAAAGCACGTGCAGTTCAGAGACATCTGAGCTTGAATCAGATAGACTTCACCTCAAGAGCTTTTGGGGCCTCTTTCTCATTTGTGGTCTAGCTTGCTTCATTTCCCTCCTCATACACTTTTGCCAGATTACACGCCAGTTATATCGCGCTGCCCCTGTAGAATCTCCATCTGATGGTCAAGGTTCCTCGCGTTCTGGGCGTCTTCATAGACTATTATCATTAATGGATGAGAAGGCTGGCCAAGAAAAGAGTGCAGTTAAAAGAAGGAAGTTGGAAAGATCATTATCCGAGAATGATCGGGACTGTGAGTTGGGGAGGAATCCCATGAGGAAAGAAACAGAAAGGATGACCGGAACAACGTCAACTTAAGCAAGTAAGCTTGTCAACCAACATATTTATCTTTTGAGAGTAGTAATCTACACTCTTACTTTACCATCTTATTTCACTTGATAACCTTCCTGTTTAACCATCAATCATGATTCTTGGATTTCCCTCAGCATTCGTGGAATTCCTTATGATCTCTCCGTTTTGAGTATTACCAAAACTTATGAATTCAATCTACAGGCTTTGTGCTTCAGGTTCTTCGAGTTGCCGGCCTGATCAACCCCCTCATCCCACATACTGTTACATTTACATGCTTAGAAACTCGTATATTTCTGAACATTACCAGCATACTATATATAAGTTTGCAAAAGCAAAAACAAAAATTCCGTGCATGATTTCATATAAGTGTGTCCTTTACCGTATTCTATGGTTACGTTCATGCTCCCTACCGATTGTTGATTTTGCTGTAATATTCAGAAAAATGAGTTTTGCTAGAAAAAAAGAAAAAAAAAGGAGAAAAGCGAAGGAATAAAGTGCAAGAAGAGCACAACTTTGAGGACGTGGGATTATGCTGCAAATACAGAGAAGAAATAAATTGAATAGGAATTTCTACCTTAATCCTCGCAAACTGAGGACTAGGTAAACACTGGCAGCAGTTTTTTTTATTACCTACAGCCTCTAGTTAGGAAGTTTCCTAATTTTCTTTTACCTTATTAATGTTAAGAGAAATTCTATTCTAGTTGCGCTATATCTTTTATGGGCTTAGCTGAATTTTTCTGCTCTTGCTGATAAAAGTCCTCTCAAAACAGAAAGAGATGAACTAAGTTGACTCGATGATCCATGAATTAGCCAAATAACTTGATATCCTAGGTCTTTTTTCAAGTAAGATCTGAACCGTGTCTAACAATCACGATCTACTTCTCCAGTAAATTTTTATCCATGAAAGAACCACGTGCCCCCGACTCCTTTTCTATTTTAATAGAGTAATCAAATGATAATGCCTTTAATTCTCTGAGACAGACCGACAAAATATTCAAACAAATCCATGAATTGATCCATCCTTCAAGATCAATAACCAGCAAATGAATTTTGCAAAGTTTTGGCAGTAACCAAGGCAATTACATATTTCACGATACTTTTAAAGGGCTGCCAGAAACCTCACAAGGCTACTGCCATTCCTTGCTACTTAATCATTGCTGTGAATACCGGCATCACGTAACCTGATCGAATCATACACAGAAAACCAAAATATAATTAAATTAACTCTATTACAAAGAACCTTTTAAGCAAAAAAGAGAAGGAAATGTCTTTGAACTTGTAGCTTCGATCACTGAAAGTAACAAGTCCAGTGCCCTTGAAGTCAAAATTCCAGTGGTTTCTCCCATGCATTTGGTAATAAGCATTCATGGCATATGATGCATGTGCATGAAGCTTATCAGGTGCAAAACAGTCACCACTTACATAGATCTCTCTGCAATCCACGCCACCTGGTCCACAGAACAAATCCAGCACAGCTTGAAGCACTTTCTCATCAGCATGAGGTTTAGCTACACACCGAACTGAAGGACCGCTTACTCCACTCGACATTTTCTCACCAAACCCTGATGTCCCTCCATTGCTACTACAAAACTGGCAGCTCAAATCCACAACATACAACTTAATTAGATCCATCCCCATTAAACATCCCAAAACTCCTCTCACTGACCCCTCCCTCTTTTTTATTCTCATTAAACAATGCAAACACAAATTTCTGTATATTTTCCTTGGGACTCATTGGTGTCCCTTTACTAGACTGTGCACGTTCAACCAACCTAGTATTATGAGTCTTTGCATTATCAGATGTGGCAGCTGTCTCACCTGATTCACCCTTTGATGGCCACCCGGATTCCGATATGGTGATCTTAACCGTACGATTTCCAGACCCTCATGCAACAATAGCTGATCCAATAGCATCAACTTGTGCATCTAACATATTGTTGTACACATATCCTTTAGGGTCGTGGACCCGGTAGCATCCCCTAGCAAGGCATACTCTAGGTCGACCGTACCAGGGTTATCCCTATAAGCAAAATAAGGGTAAGCATTGACCATATAAGGTGCACACCCGTGTCAGCCAAAAAGCCTACAATTGAGGTCATAACAGGCATGAGTGTAGTGGCAAAAGTTGAAACTGAAGGAGGGAATGAAGAAGCAAGAACTGCCACACTATGAGTATGTGCACGTTGAAATAAAACATGCAAGTTTTGCATTGCTTGGACAAGGGCATTTGGCTTCAGGTGATCAGGATCTGTTGTTAGATACTCATTACCAACAACAATGGCACAATGGAAGTGACAGGAATAAAGGACATCACACGATCGGTGAACCATTCATCGGCAGCTGACGTATCAGTGCTGATATTTGCCACTTGGTAGTTTTCGACTGCTATGATGAGGTCAATTCTGGTGTTGGAAAATGCCTCTCCTCTTGGATTTCAGGGTCTGTGTCATAGATTTCGACCTTGTCAATGAGTACCTTTTTCGGTGATGGGAAGTTGTTTCCAAGAGTGCTGTAGCTAACACCAACAGCAGAAACGTTTTGAAGTGGTCTGAGAATTGCAAGGAGGAGAAGGGCAAGGACAGAGGCAGTAGCCATTTTGGTTCAATTGGGGTGCTAGCCTGCTAACTAGCAAGAGAATTTTGCTAGTATACAGGATTTATGCACCAATTTCTGATGGAAAATGACATTGGAATTACTTGTCCTACCTATGTGCTATATGGATCAACAATTTTAGGTGCCAAAATAAGGGGAAATCTTGAACAGGGAAACAGAGTGATGCAAGAAATTCAAACTCCAGATCAAAAGGTGATTATGAGTGGGCCATTTGTGTTGGGTAGCAAATGATGGAGATAAAATCTGTGGGGGGATCCAATTGTAACTGAAGTTAAACGCATCTTGAATTATTTGGCTCGCATTTACACATGATGTAGGCAATATCACACTGTGCTTGGGGTAGCTTTAGTTCTCGCATATAGGCTATGTTTTGTTGCGGTGCAACCTGTCACTTTACCGATTAGCCTTGGTTTAGAATCTTTATGCTCTCGTGGATGGTTAAATTCCTGCACCCGAATTTGGATTATTCTAAGATTTTCTTTCATGCTGTGGATTGGAGTTGGTGAATCTAGATCAAACAAGGTTAGAGAAACAGCTGTTTAGTAGAAAAGGTCAAGAATTGTGACTATGGACTCCTAGCTAATCTTCACTCATGCCAGGCTCTACTAACGGGAGCTTGACTACCTCTTGTACGAGTATGACGTGAAAAATTCTAATCTGAGCGCAAAAGATTCCTCATCTTTAAAAATGGATTTGTCAGCTCGGCACATTCCATTGCTTTCTCTGCAGTATACATATAGCAGAAAAAATTGCATCCCGCAGTTGCACAACACTCGATTAACCTTGTGTCCCAGTGGAAAAATGTGGTAGCCTATTGCTGCCAGATGGAAAAGATACTGGGAGTCTGAAAAACTGTCCTCCACAATTGAAAAAAATATTGGAAGCAGAGCAGTCTCAGCTTGGACCTGACAGTACTGGGTTTTTTCAAATAATTGCGTTGACATGATGCAGCAAGAGACTCCTCGCTCGTTTCCTTGAAACCCTCCCAATCCATCCACTTTTGCTGAAAAGAAATCGTAAGAGGGGATAGAATTCATCAATTAGCTCCCTCGCCTTATCACTCTGTTGTTGACTAGACAAACCTATATGAAATCTTCATAGCCAAGCACAGATATCAACACCATCATGGATCAGGCTGCTCAAATTATTGGCAATATTCAACTCAAGAAAATCTTAGTTCCAACTAGTATGATACGAGGTTAAGAGGTGACATTACATTGCTTTGGAGCCAACTGTGTCTCTTCAGTGGCAAAAGAAAGAAACTAAAAGATGTTACAATCATGTAAGTTACAATCGACGTGTACAACAGATGACTACAGTTTCTATGTACAAAACCTATGACTATTCTCTGTTCAGAGGAACCAGACTGAGGTACGGAGGGTGAAAGGAGGAGTTTGCTAGATTATATTGCTGTCCATGTATTTACGGAAAGACTCCTCCTCTCTGCAGTACCTGTAGATCACTTTGTAAACTTCAATCAAGAGTTTTGGAAATCGACGTGAAAAATAACTCTCAAATCCTTCTGGATGTGACCCTAATAATTCCTTAATCTCCTGGGGGAGTTCCCTATAGTGATGTGACTTGTTGCGTATGACCCGTAATAGGTCACGAATGGAGTCAAACTTATAACGCCTGTAGTGGCCAATGTTGTTAATAAATGCAGCTTCCATCTTTTCATCCCATTTCCCATTCAATGCCATTGTTGCAGTGCTTTCTAATGTATCCAAGAGTTCCGATGCATTCTCCCTATCTTCCAGTTCCACTCGATCACTAACATCCTGGAGAAATGAGAGCCTTTTCTCAGGAGTCCAAAACAGGGGATGATTCAACACTTCCTGGGCTTTTGGCCTGCAACATATACAAGGAATGCGTTATCACATGAAAATAATACTAACTGCTATTATCATTCATACAGCAAGGCTTCAACAGAAAGTTTTAGAATATAGGACTCTTCAAATTTCAAATAAACAAATAATTTAAGGACCATAAAAACTCTTTTCAGATTGGAAGTGTAGACTGTCTTACCTCTTCTCTGGGTCGGGATCCAAGAGACAAGTGAAAAGATCCAGAGCTTCTGGTATATTCTCTACTAAGAATAGGTCCTTACGGTCATTGACAATATTGACATCACGTTCAATATTATCGCCAAAAGGATGCTTACCCCCTGTGATACAGAAAAATAGAACACAGCCTAAACTAAATAAGTCTAATGCACGTGTTTGGCGTCCATGAAGTAGTTGTTCAGGTGCTTGCCAGCCTGAGCTCCCATAACCTACAATTAGTGACAACACAGAGAACTAAGGGAACAATTTAGAGCTAAACCTGCCTGCCTCCCTGCTTCATTAGAACATGCAAGCAAAGAGTGACAGTGGGTGAAAGCAGCAATGAGTCCATGATGAGTGATAATTATTCAGATAGTTAGATCAACAAATAACTAGCATGCTTACCAGTTGGATGCTGGGTCAAGGAAGACATGTCCCCAAGTAGGCGCTTGCTAATGCCCATATCTGAAAGCTTTGCACAGAAAGATTTCTCGCTGATAATCAAAACATTCTGAGGCTTCATGTCCCGATGTACAATTCCAAGTTCATGCAAATGGGCAAGCCCAGAAACCACATCCCTGCAGAAATAAAGAGTTCTTCAAGTTTCGTCCAGTTTCTTTGGTAATTTACTAATTGTTTTAGCTGATTCAAGAGTAGGGACAGTGATGTCATATAATATAAAGTGCTAATGGTGTTTCTTTTCCCTTCTAAGAAAAGAGAGTGTTTTTCAAGGAGTCCAAAACTCTGATCTCTGACCCAATTTAGAATGTCTAAGCAAAACATTATCGTGCAGATTATGCATTTTCTTTAAGCCCTTAACAGAAGTAGTCTGCAAAGAATAAAGCATATGCACTATCCATCTAAGGAAAAACCTTTATTCTTTAATTACTGTTCTTGAAGGGCAGACACGAATGGCATTATTAATCCTCTAACCAATCACCACCTTTAATGCCTACGTAAGGAATGCTATAAATAAAAAGAAAGGGAATATTAACTGACCTCATTAATTTTAACAACTGTACTGAAGGATAACCGTTGGCCTTCCACAATTCAACATTTCTGTTATGTTCCGGCATTGAATGCAATCGAACCATGTACTCAGGCAAGCGGTTGGAGTCCATATCCTTGGATGGTATTTGATTTTGGAAAGATTCAGAATTAACATAAATTAAGTCATTTAAGCTGCAGGTGCAGCGCTCCAACGCAAGATAAACAAAATCTTGATCATACTCCACCCCGTACCATCTAACAATATTTGGATGTTGATCAGAGGCAATAAGGTTCTGAATCTCTTTCAAAGCCACATCATGATGAGATTGCACCAGGCGCTTCACAGCCACATGACGCCCATCATAAATTCCCTCAAGCACAACTGTACCATTACTACCCTTAGCAATTTCTTTGTTGGAAACTAACAACTTGCCAATTCTACGACCATCTACTCGACCATCAACATGATCAGTAAAAGTCAATAACAATTTCCTTTCATCTCTTTCAACACGTGTAAGTTCATTGGTTTCTCCAACCTTACTCTGAAGAGACAAATATTTCTGATTTTTCAGATTATTGGGATTACTCTTGTTGTTTCCTGATCTCCGATTTTTCTTCTTTTTTGGCATCCCAGATCGGGGTTGAAGTTCCTCAATAGGTTTATTCAACTTGCCCTGTTTTCTGGATGCTAAAAATTTGTAAAATATGAAACCCATAATTGACAAAACAGCTGTAATAAAAGGCCATACATGAGACTTTGCTATATTTTCAGAAGATGGGGTTATAGCATTCACTGTGCCACTGTTTCCACTAAAAGGAGCCAATATCCCAGGGTTTTTCCCCTCAGATGAGGGCAATGCAAGCACAGGTATGTCTCCACTGGTGGGAAGAGCCGGCTGAAATCTAGGAACATTTCCAAAAGGAGGTTTGTTATATGGAACAGGAAGAAAGTTAGCTCCACCTCCTAGATGAGTAATTGCTAGTTTATCAAATTCAAACATGCCGTGGTCACGAATTCGGAGGGCAACTGTCTTCTTCTGACAAGGCAATTGCCATTCAGTCTCATCTGTGTCCTCATTGGCATTGGCATTCGGAGGCACCCCATCAAAAGAACTCTGAATTCCCTGACACCGGAATTCACCCTCAATATCTGCAAATGCCACATTCCATAATATCTCAGTGGAGTTTGGAGAATAGTGTTGCAGCACATAATCTGTCCTTGTGATGTAAACCAGATGCTTAAATGCTCCCAGATCAACATCACCACCAGATTCTACCAATTCTCCAGCATCTTTCGACAACATAACAGCATTCCCTTCAAAAACTTGAACCCCTACTTTCGAAGCAGAATTATCAAACTTATATGTGCGAACAACCCTTCCAGTCTTAGCATCAACAAGAAAAACAGTAGTTTTTTTCAACCCCAACGTAATTTCTCCATCATCAGATATATGTGGCGTCATTCTAATATATTCATCAGCACTCAGTGAGAGTTTTCGCTGCACAAAAAGCAGTTACAGCAAATTAAGTAACAAAACCACTCATTCAGCAATGCAGCAGACCACTCAACAGACTTTCATATCTTTCCATAAAAAACCCATGTCATAATTAACAATTAGCAAACTAAATCCTCGAAAAACTAAAGCCTAAAGCATCAAACAAATACAAAGTTAGGTTCGCATTACCAATTTTCCAAAGCGCTGGCTATGCACATAAAGTTCCCAATCATCTCCACAATCAATATAATACAAGTCCTTACTAAGCTCAGAACCATTATGCCTATCATCATCACTGCTAACTCTAGCTTGATAAGAAGAATAAATAGGAGATCCCGTCGGAAAAGACCATCGAGTTTTCCTTAAATTAGTATCCACCAAATGCACTGTCCCATCCAAAGCAGCCACAATCGCTACATCTTGTTGCCTACTACATCAAAATGAGTTAGATTTTAATAAAAAATTCAAAAAAATAACATAAAACCCATATGATCTGAGATTTACATACGGTGTTGGCGGCAGCAGAGGATCGAATAGCTTGGTGATCTGATTACTCTGATCAGAGAGGCAAAATTGAGAGATCAGCGGTGACAAGATCAGAAGTATCAGTAGAAGAAATATCAAAGAGGGCTTCATCACTGCATTTGGGAATTTCGAACTCGATTTTTAGCTCGTGAATTGGGATTTTATTAGGTTTCTCTAATTTGGGGATTTTTTTTTATACGGAGAGAGAGAGGCTGATAGACAGGATGATTTCATTTTTACTCGCGGCGGCGAGGATTTACAAGTATTTAATAGTTGGCGCTGGTAGTGATTATTAGGTGTAGAGCGGACTACGAGCTTATGGTGAACTTATCCATTATAAAGAAAATTATGTAATTTATCAAGGAATATATTCACACACAAAGAGACCATAAAAATGTATCCAATAAATTGATTATTCAAAAAATAAAATAAAATTCAATCTACATTTTAGAGCAATTTCATTCAATCAATTTTTAATTTTTTTTAATTTTTTTCACTAATTCAATTCAAACTCGCTTTAAATCAATAAATTATTAAGTTTACTAGCCAAATTAATTGAAATTTTAATTATAACTGGGAATCGATGATGATGATGCTATGTAATTAATATTTTTTAAAAGAGAAATACTATGTAAAAATGTCACAAGAATTCTGTAACCTTGTGGATTCCAAGCGCGCTTAAAGAATCATCATGGAAGTTGAGCAAAATAATTAGTGAATACACATGGTGTGTGAATACTGCAAACTGCAAACTAGGATGTGTGTGCTTGTGATTTGAAGCTGAACTTGAGTTTCTTGTTTTAGGCTGGGCAAGAATACGAGTAAACTTGAATCCTGCTAATTTCATGCCACTAAACTGGATCAAACACTCTTTCTACTTCACAAAAAAAAAAAGAAGAAGAAGAGAACTCTTCTCCCTTGATATTGAAGGGGTTATGGGAGAGAGAAAACGGTAATGGCTAGGAAGTACTCTTGCCCTCCCTAACAGATGATGCAGGGAATGATCTTCTGACAAGGAAGGCAAAGTAAATGCATAATGATGGATGAGAAGATCTGGGACGGCTAGATAGTGATCGTCCAAAGTAACTTGGTCTGCTTAATCCTCCATGCACGTGGTTTGTTTCCCTAAATTAGAAATTCAGTAAAGAAGAAGGAACTCTCAAGTGATTTGTTTTTCTTTAACAGAGATGGTCGTAACATTATAACAAGCATTGTTTTTGAAGTGGAAGCTTCAGGCTTGGAGTTTGAATAGCATTATTAACATGCTAATATTTGACAAATGTGTTCCTCATCATCGGATGTCAATACAAGATCACCATTTGGTTAGTACAAAGACTAACAAACCTTGGTACGAAACAAAAAAGAAAAAAGAGCAATCGTCTAAGCTTCATAAACTTTGCACTCCTCATCAGCTGGGTTTGTCTTGCAGAAATCCTCCAATGGGTCTCCACTTCCTGCTGCAGCCACTCCTGGCCACTTGTTGGCTACAAGATGTGCTAAATCAACGACCCTTTGGCTGAAAACAGAAATCATATCATTATAGTTAGGATACTCTTGCTAGTTTATAAAGGATCCAAGTGTTGATGTAAATTCTGTTCTATGCAAGCTGGATATAGGATTGTATGCTTAATATTTAACTTCATGATGCCAAATGAGAATTATGGTGAATGTCAAGTTAGTTCAGGATTCTGACCTGTATCCCCATTCATTGTCATACCAGGCGACAACCTTGATCATATCATCTCCCATGACCATGGTCAATGAAGAGTCAATGGTTGAAGAAACATCAGAGCATCGGAAGTCAACAGACACAAGAGGAACATCACACACATCCAATACACCCTTCAATGGTCCCTCAGCCGCCTTTCTGAAGGCTCCATTGACATCTTCTGCTGTAATGCCCTTCTTCTTAACATTCACAACAAGGTCAACAACTGAAACATTGGGTGTCGGGACACGGAGTGCGATGCCATTGAGCTTGCCCTTGAGCTGAGGCAGCACAAGAGATACAGCTTTGGCTGCACCAGTGCTTGTTGGGACTATGTTCAATGCTGCAGCCCTGGCTCTCCTCAAGTCACGGTGTGAAGCATCCAAGAGCCTCTGGTTAGTACAAAAAATTAATCTTTCATAGTTTCAATGTCAAACTAAGTAGGTTATAACACTATATCAGCAGAGCACTGAATTCTTAACGGTTACCTGATCTCCAGTGTAGGAGTGAGTTGTTGTCATTGTTCCCTTGACAATGCCTGCCAAAATAATCACACAATTACTCAAGTTTCCCTCATATGCATCTAGATTTTTAACACTGATTATGAATGAATTCATACCGAATTCCTCATCCATGACCTTCACAAAGGGAGCCAGACAATTTGTGGTGCAAGAAGCATTACTGCAAACAGTAGAATTTTATCAACTTACAATTTATCATATGCAGTCCAATGAATAATCAAGAATAATAGGGGTAACTGCTTTTTTGTACGCAGAATTATTTAAAATACCAACCTTACAATGTTGGCAACCTCATGGTCGTAGTCCTTTTCGTTAACACCAACAACATAGGTTGGGATATCGGCACCTTTGGCTGGAGCAGTGATGATAACTTTCTTGGCACCAGCTTGAATATGTTTCCCAGCACCAGGGCCATCCACAAAAACTCCGGTTCCCTGCATAATTCAGTTCAACAATATGATTATCTTACAAAGAGTTGCCACAAAACTGACAAGTCCACTTCAGAAGGGAGAGAATTGAGAGCACAGCTTACCTCAATAACAATGTCTATTCCGAGCTCAGCCCATGGAAGCTTAAGAGGGTCTCTGTTGGAAACAACCTTAATGGGCTTGCCATCAACACTGATGGTCTCGTTGTCCACAATTTTCACCTCTGCTTTGAAAGTTCCAAGCATTGAATCATATTTCAACAAGTGGGAAGCCTGTTTGTTGCACAAGATTCTTAGTTGATTTCTCAATTAATTAATGAAAGTTAATTCTCCAAAATTTAGACAATTAAGATATATACAGTAGTTTGCTTACGTTCTTGACACCACCGCTGTCATTGACAACAATTACATCAAGGGGAGAGTCTTTGCGACCATGCCAGCATCGCAGGAAGTTCCTGCCAATGCGTCCAAATCCGTTGATAGCCACCTTTAATTTGGCCACAGTTTCTGCCCTAACAGGAGTTGACACTGCAACCTAATTTTAGAGAAAACATCCAGTACAAAATTAATCAAGTATATGGTACGCTGGAGATACATAAAGCTCTACTTCCAAATACTAAGTTTATCGCTAAAATAAAGCAATCAAACTAGTCAAGCTGTAGCCTCATATTATCAGCATGTCACCTTTACAGGAGAGATCTCAAGTTCAAATTTCCCTCCCCAAGCTATCACACTATCAAGAAGATACAATCATGCACAATTATACAACTGCAATGAAGAATTTTCAGGTGGAACTACATATTGTTAAAGCAAAATATAATTACGAGGTATGTTCTAATGATCATTGAAAGGAATGTTAAGAAAGCTAGCAGGCATAGTTTAGCAAACCTTGGGAGCAAGTTGGGAAGCCACCACATCAAAGAAGGATCCCTCACTAGCGTTCTTGGCATAGGTTACACATGAACTGGCTCGAAGCCCAGAAAACTCAGCCACTTCTAGCCTCTGCATATCCAAATATATTCAAAATATCACATAGAAGAGAGCAACATAGAGCACTTGCTAGGATGCACTGTGTATGTAAAAGCATAGAGAGAGAGGGAGAGAGAGAAACCTTTAAGGAGCTTTGAGTGGGGAAAGAGTGGTTGATCTTGGAGGGAAGTCTTGTATTGGCAGGGATTCTTGAAGAGGCAAGAGCTGCGTGGGTAGCCATGGCTGCAACTAAAGCTAAAGAGAGCCACTTCTTGGCTATATATAGTTCAACTCGCTTTATCAGTTATTCTCATTTTACAATTCCTTGATATTTTTTCCAATTTTTTTTTTTTTTAAATTATGGTCGCAACTTAGTTGAAAGAACGAGTGGTGAGAGTGGTGCATGAGGATGTATGGGATAAGATGATAACTGAGCTTGTAATGTGAGAGTCTCGACCACAGATTGTGCACCCTTTTGTATTTTCTTGACTGCTCTCTTCACAGTTGTAATATCAGACCGTTTAATTGCAAAGGTATTAAACCCGTCATGTGATTCATTCAGTCCAAAACTTGGGTTATAAGTTAGTTAAAACTATATCCTTTCGATATTTAAAATAAAAAGTTAAAATGACTTGGTTTAAAATAATAATAATTAAAGACCGATTAATCAAGGTTTAAAAATATTAAACACGTCATATAATCTGGTTTCAAAACTGGTTTAGAAAGGTTTCGAGTCAAATAGATCCTGAATTGACCCAGACTGGGTTTAATACAACTGCTTGATGGCCGCTAATTTGCTGAGTGAGAAATGCTGTGTACCTCGTGGGCCACGTGATGAGTAGAAACGGCCCACATTCAGGCTCCCATCCAGTAGATCTTTCCTGGGAATTTTTCTGGTTAATAGGGAAAGTCACTCTGCATGGTGGAGAACACTGGAAAATATAAAATATCTATGTGGATTAAGGTCAGAAAGGAAGAACAACTGCATGGACGTCTCAAATAGAGATTCCTATTTAGGAGTTTTCTGAGGCAGGAATTTGTCTAGGCAATATTTTCAGAAAAAAGGAAACAAATGACTTGATGTAGCAATCATTAGTAGCATAGAGCCCTGGTCTTCGGAGAGTAAACAGCTCATATCATTTAGTATTATGGGAGACCTGCCTAGCAAAGATGGCAACGCCAGTCCTTGACAGGAGGAGGGGACTGAAGAAGGCACCGCAGAGTGCAGATTATTTTCCTCTGCTTCATATGCTGTCAAGCAATCCATATGTTGGTTGCTTGATCACTCCACAAATTTAGCAACATGACTGACTCACAGTCTGAAATCAAATCACGCAGGTTTCGTATCATACAAAGAGTGCCCAAATTTGTCTGAAGTACTGAATATAACCTCCCCGAAGAACATGTTAACTATCAAGCATTTTTGAAAAAACAAATTCCCAGGACATGAGGAATTTGGCTCAAGGATAGGGCTATAGAATCCAGTGTGACCCCTGGGCACATAACATTGGAGAGTTCCAGTTATAGCAGCACAACTGTAGTGAAAAAAACAGCTCCTCATATAAGGAAATAAAAAAAGCTGGAATGTTACTGTATATAACTCGAGTACAATACTTGATCAGCGTAATCTAACTGAACCGATCACGCAAAATTACATGTACCCACACCAGGCGCCGTCACAGTGGAACTGTTCATTGAAAAGAAGAGAACAAAGAAAGATCAGTTCAACTGCTATTAATTATCAGTATGGAAATTACTGGTAGTGGAGACCAGGTAGACTGCCGCGTAGACAGAGGAAGCTCATATGGCAGCTTCAATGTCATCAGAATGCACACTTGCTCCATTTGGGGCATCTTCTGATCGGAGTTGAGAGGAAACATCATCAATGGCCGAGTTCAGTTGTTCAATCTTCTCAGCTAATATTTTTCGAGTTTTCTGGAAATCAAGAAAATACAAACACTGTCTGTCATTATGCTGATCATAAAATGTCAGGCACGCAACGCACTCAATGTGATGGTGCCAAGGAATCAATTACGCTTTGTATGTCAAACCAGAGACAAAAGCAAAAATAATCAAACTCCTAAGGAATCTAATCTTCATAACTATTTTGGGACAATGATCAGCAAATGCTATGACATGGCAGCAATGAGCTGAAAAGTAAATTTTCCGGGACAACGATCAACAAATACTTTCATAGAGTAGCAACGACTTGAAAGGTAAATAGGAAGTGAGTCCGGATCAGAAAGATCATTAATGAATAAAGAAACGGGGATAGCAAAAAGCGACATAAAAGAACCGAAAAATCACAAGGCAAGGTTGAATCTAAAGTGTTAAAATGCCAAAAATTGATTACGAACAGAGAGAATCAAGAACTAAAGCACACCTCCAGAGCTTTTTCTTCATCATAGATGAATTTGGGCAGCTTCCTCATAAGATCCTTCCGGTCAGTGCCAGCTAATGCCTTGCTGATCTATACAGAAGCATAAGAAACAAGATTCACTTGCAAAATGACTTGTAAAATTCTCTTCAACCATGCTATAAGAAGCACACACCGCTTAGTTGAAAGAGATAAGAAAAATAAGGAAAAAATTAACAAGACCTGAGGAGCATATACACATCCAAGAGCACCAACTATAAGTCCTCCCAAAACAAAGCCACCAACAAAAATGCTTGCATTGCTTGGCCTTCTTCCTCCATCACTGTGAAAACACAGGCAAACAAGCAATTCCCAGCTAAATTTATAGTAATTCTTCTATTTCCATCAAAGCAATTGTACGGTACCTATAAGCAGCATTAGCAGCAGCTTGGACTGTGAGTGAGCTTCTGGTTATGGAGTTAGTTATTCGCAGTTTTCCAGGACCACCACTCAAGGCGCGTTTGTCCAACGGCTTTATAGAAGAAGAAGAAGACAACGCTAACAGAAATAAATAAATAATATAATCAATATTTTCATTTACAAATGCTGTGTGCCAAACAAAGGAAGCCATGGGAATATCTAGCTACCTCGAATAAACCTAATTATACAGAAAATTGAATTGAAGTAAGCGAAAAATGAAGACTACAAACCTGGAGATAGGTGGAGTCCTCGAGGATTTCTGGTTAGAATTAAAGGATTCCAAAGAATAGCAGTAGCAGCAGCCATTGTTGTTGATGTTTCTCTTGAAGCTCCAAAAGAAGAAGATGATGAAGAAGAAATTGAAGTGCAGGAGCAGTTGATGGTTTGATTTTGACTCCGCTCGATGATATCTAAGCTTCTTCTTCGTTTATCACGACGACTCCCGTGATTTGTAGCTAGAGGAGTTACGTTTTAACACCAGCTAATATGATGACGATGATGGCCTTGCACTTACCACACCGTTGGATTATTTCATGGTATTTAGAAAATTGAAATGCCGTTTCTTCTTAAGCTTAATATCGTTTTGAGTTCCTCGATGACATGGCGTTTGGCTTGGGATCCGGAGATAAGGACTCTTTTTTTGGGTAGTAAATTAGCTTGTCAAAATTAGTTAATTAATTAATTCATGTAGTATCACATATAATTAAGTAATAATAACAATAATTATCAATAGATAAAATCATCAACTCCTATGCTAACATTATAGAATATCCTAATATTACTATTATGTAAATCTACAACACAGTTGAAAATTAAAATATTATAATTTTTTCATGTTTATAATCTTACATATATTTTTATTAACTAATAATTAACAAATTCGAAACAAATAATAAAATTTGAAACAAACAACCGATTAGTGTGTAAAGTCAGTTTAGGGTAAATAAAAACCTTGAACAAAACTATAAAGGAAGCATTTTAAAATATTTTAAAAATATTTTTTTACTATTTTTTATGTATATTTGATAAGTAAAGTCTTTAGCGATTTCATTACATGCTTGAGGTTTTTTATTTAGTAGATATAATTTTTATTTTATAAAATATAATTGAAAAGTATATTTTACTTATTCTTGAGTTTTTTTTTTTTAATAGGAGGTTTTAAACTATTATCCAAGTGACATTTAACTTAAGTAAGTTTTACTAACGTGTTATGTAAACTAAAACTAATATTATTACCTTCATTTTTACATTCATCGAGATAATTGTCATCTAAACTAGTGCTATTATTAGTACCAATAATAATATTATGAATATTAGTGCAATGATCAATACCAGCATTAATCTTGTTAATATTATTTAACTTAAAACTCTTTAAATATTCTGGTTTTTTATGGATTTGAATCTCCAAATCATACTTTTCAATGAGTGAATCTCTAGATTTTGTTAATAATTTATATCCATTCTACCACACTTCCTATGCATGTCGACGAGTGAAGTTAATGTAAAAAATAATTTTAAAAAATTAAGTTAATTTTTATTTTCAAGTATTTATTATAAATAATTTAAAAAAATTTATCACGTGAAAAATGATGAACTCCATTTCCTATTTTTAAAATTCATACTTTAAATTAAATTAGTATTCTAAGAAAACTAAATACACTAAGTGCATATAAAAATATATTTTTAAAATGTAAAAAAAAGTCATTATTAAATAAAAAGGTAATTGTTAATAATATAGAATGGGTAACAAATTGTAGGATATGGTAGTCAACATTTATGTGTGGGATCATACAATCATAATTTCTGAATATGTAATTAACCCAATAAGATACTCTTAATTTGATAAATTAGATCCTCAACTGGTACAAATTTAGGTGTCAATAATTCTTTAAATTAATTTTTTAATATTTTTATGTTATTTTAATGTGTTGATATTAAAAATAATTTTTTTAAAAAAATATTATTGTAATATATTTCTAAGAAAAATATATTTTAAAAAAATAACTATTGCCATAATATCAAACACTATCTACATCCTTCAAAACAAAGGTAATTAACAACATTTTGTTTTAAAAAAACAAGGCAGAAATGTTTTACATGAAAATGTAAAAAAAAATTAAAATCATGATTTCAATTGATTTTACTCTATTTCAATTTGATTTTATTAGTATTCAAGTTTTTAAAATGTTTTGCCACAATAAATACATAAATACATGTTAACTCGTATGATTTTACAAGTAAATTTGTGATTTTAAGAAAAAGATTTGGACTGGGGACCTAATTGATAATATCTGATACATTGAGTACCCAATTGAGGAAAAAAAAAATCCTCAACTGACCTAATTTTTAACTAGTGTATAATTAAGTTGGAGGCATATACGAGGGTGTCCTTTTCTTATCCCCTTTTTCCCCCACGTTTCATCCACACACACACACACACACACACACACACACACACACACACAACATAAATCCTACGTTGAGAAACACACAAACACAGAGCAAGAAGGCACCGACTCGATAGTCCTTATGCTGATAACGATTAAAATCACAAAAAGGGCATGAATATTTGTTTTAATTAGCGGGTTGGTTTGATGATCACTATATATTATAACCCAATTATAATATTATTTTTTAGTTTATTTTATGCAATACTTTCTTTATTAAACAAATATTTAATGATATTTGCCTTGTAAATACACCTACGAGAATGGTTTTCAACCTTACTCTCTTTGACTTACCCGGCTCATATCAAGGATTGACGGAACTCTAAATGATCAGCTAATATTTTCTGCGGCTTCATGCAATAAAAACAGAGGGGTACTATATGACAAGTTTTATTACACAAATTAACGACGCGTTATTGTTGGGAAATTTCAAGATAAATTCACAACCATTGCCTTCCATCTACCTCATTGGTCTTCAGGTTCCATAAATTTGCCTAAGAATTATTGCAAGCTTGCCTATTCTCACTTGTTAGCAAGTGTCTGAATCAAGTAAAACATTTATAGCACCATGGCAGCTGGTTCTTATGGAGACAAGACCCTGCAAAACACACCTACATGGGCTGTGGCGGCAGTTTGTGCAGTGTTTGTGATCATATCTGTTCTAATAGATCATTCCATTCATTCGTTAGGAAAGGTGGGTCATTCTTGATTTGACTTAAGATCCATGCATAACTCTAAATTAGCTTGTGTAATGATGCACATTGCAGTGGTTCCAAAAACGTCAAAAGAAGGCCATGAGTGAAGCTTTGGAGAAGATTAAAGCTGGTAAGTCTTTTTAATCACCACGTACAGCAGGGAACAACATTTTTGATGAAATTTTTGGTGACAAGTGTTTAGATGCATCCCATTATTATTAAACAAGTGCTTCTTTAGCTAGATTTGATGAATCTATTATTTTCATCACAGAGCTAATGCTACTAGGCTTCATATCCTTGCTGCTTACTGTGGGTACAAGAGCTATCTTGAAGATATGCATCCCTGAAAAATATGAAAAAATTATGCTCCCCTGCAAAAATGCTTACGGCCTGGACAAGTATGAAGATAAAAGTGGTGGTAAAGGAGGTGGCGGGGGAGATAATAAGAGGAAGCTACTTTCATTTGCCGGAAATGTAGCAATACACCGAGTTTTGGCAGCAGCTGGTGGTGATGGTGGCGACTATTGCTCCAAGGTAATCAACAAAACCAACTTCTTTCAATTGATAAGGATTAATCATTATGGTAGAGGTGGGAATCTGATAAATCCTTTTTCTCTTGATGTGGTTATAGGGCAAAGTGTCTTTGATTTCGCAAACAGGAGTGCACCAATTGCACATATTTCTATTTGTTCTTGCCATTTTTCATGTTCTGTACAGTGTCATTACTATGGCGCTAGGGCAAGCAAAAGTAAGTTCCAATTCCATAACAAGCTCCCCATGCAAATTTGTTTTTTGTATAAGCTATACAATGAGTCTACAAGAAAGATCAGTAGTTTTATATATAAAGCTTAATTGAGCTGAAAACCCTAGCAAGCCAATATGCATCTAGAATTCATGCTAGACGTGCCTGACGATGATCTGTTTAACTGGGTTTGTTGATAAGATGAAGAAATGGAAGGCTTGGGAATTAGAGACTTCGTCCCTGGAGTACCAATTTTCAAACGGTAATTCTTATTTTCTTTTGGTAAATAGTTTTCAATTTTGTTAAGCATTGAGAAATTAAAATACATATAAGTTTATTTTTAAACCATACATTATCGAAAAGTTACATGTTAAAAGAAGTTGTGTTGTGTTCATCGATCATGAATATCAAGAATTTTATATTTTAAAAAATATTTATTTATTTGCAAATTAATTTTTATACCAATATATTAGATATATTATTTAATTAATGCATAATTTTAAATACACGAGTTTTAAAATATTTTATGTCGGGCATGACAGTTAGACGATTACAATTAAATAATACCCAACTACCCGCTTTGTAAATATTTTTATAAAAGTTAAACTTTTAATTGAATGATTAAGTCTCAATATCTATTTCTTTTTAAAACCTTGTCCAGAATCAATCACTATGTCGGGTAAGATTTAATAACACTATCCACGACCATTTGTGACTTGTTGAATAATTTTCAGACTCAGCAAGATTTAGACTGGTTCACCAGACTTCCTTTGTGAAGCGTCACTCCGGCATCGCCACAGCACCAGGGATCAAATGGGTTGTAAGCTTATCACATTCCTTTCCTTGATATATTACTCTTTTTTTTAAAAAAATAAAAATAAAATTCCCAAGTGGTCCAAGTTGAATTATGCGTGCCATTAGTAAATTATTCTTTAGTCCCTGTTTTTTGATTGAGATTATAGCTTAGCCCTTCATGCATGTTTGAAAACTTATAATTTAGTCTCTTCACTTTTGATAACAATTATATATCTTCTTACAAAACAGATCTTCTGTTTTTCGTTAATCCCAAATGTATCAATTGATGATTCAAGAAAAACATACATAATAATTAGATTTTAGAGAAAAAATGAGATACCGGTATTCGACTTCTTAAAAGGTGTTGGATGAACTTCAGTCAAGGGATTAAATTGTAGGTTTTAAAACATGGAGGACCAAGTTATAACCCTGTTTAAACTTAAGGACTAAAGAATAATTTACTCTAATTTGCCCGCTGAACTAAAAAAATCTAGACCTTGAATTTACGCTTTAATGGGGGTGGTCCCTATTCATCACGATGTTATTTATATGGCAGGTTGCATTATTTAGGCAATTCACTGGTTCAGTGACAAAGGTGGATTACATGGCTATTAGACATGGGTTTATAAACGTGAGTTGTCAACTTCATCTTGATTAGGGTTTTGATGGCTGGTGTTTCTAGCCCAGCTTTGCACCAGCAGACTAATAAATGGTATTGCAGGCACATTTTGCTCCAAATAGCAAATTTGATTTCCACAAGTACATCAAAAGATGCATGGAAGATGAGTTTAAGGTGGTTGTGGGCGTAAGGTACGTATCTTTCTTAGTCGCATTCTCCTTCAAGCAATGAATTGAGTTCACGTGTTATAAAATTCCAAACACAGAGGGTTACAACTTTCTGGTGTGTGTAAGTTTTGGTCTCAACTCTCAATACTGACAATCAATTTATTATGATTTTACAGCATGCCACTATGGATTTTTGCCATACTCTTTTTGCTGCTAAATGTCTACAGTAAACCTCTTTTACTCTCTCATAATTTGATATCTTTGTGATTGTGATGATATTGATTGAATATAACTTGACTCATTGATGGTGCAGAATGGTACACATTCACCTGGTTGGCAGTTGTGCCTCTTGTTGTAAGAAAAAACACGTTGATTTTCAATAAATTCTATACCAGCTAGGAAAACATAAATCTGTTCCTTGTATTTGTCTTCTTGACATGTCCTCAATGTGCAGATACTTCTCTTGGTGGGCGCTAAACTTGAACTTGTTATCATGGAAATGGCTCAAGAAGCCCAAGACAGAAGTCATGTTGTTAGAGAAGCTCCAGTGGTCGAGCCTAATAACAAATATTTCTGGTTTAATCGACCCCATTGGATCCTCCTCTTAATACATTACACTCTGTTCCAGGTATATATATATATATATATACCCGATAGAAAACCGATTGATCAGACCGTAGACTCGGTTGATCCATATACCTGATAGAAAACCGATTGATTAACCTTTTAAAAAAACTTTTTTAATGATCCAAATCAATCCGCTCAATATGTGACCTGAGTTTTACACGAGTCGACTCCCATATTAGTTTTAATAATTAAAAATATAGATTTACTAGACTAATTAATCAAGATGTACGGATTATTTACCAACTAATGCTTCTGATCCATTTGTACAGAACGCATTTGAAATGGCATTTTTCTTGTGGACATGGGTAAGGACTAGCTACTAGTAATCTTGTTGGGCTCTTAATTTCCTAAAAATTCACCTTAATTTCATGTGAGAAAGCGGCCTTCTAAGGAGTCAATGTTGTTGGTGTAACATGTGATGGCAGTATGAATTCGGGATCAAATCTTGTTTCCATGAAAACTTGGCAGTGATTTTGACAAGGGTTTTCCTTGGAATGATCCTTCAGTTCGTGTGTAGCTATATAACCTTCCCTCTCTATTCATTGGTAACACAGGTGAGTAAATCTTCAAGTTTTCCGATTAAAATTATGAACCCTAGCTTCTTGGCTAATTTGAATGCTTACCATCCATTTTTTAACAGATGGGTTCTCACATGAAGAAAGGAATATTTGAGGAACAAACAGCAAAAGCACTTAGAAAATGGCAAATGACAGCAAAGCTAAGAAATAAATCAGAAAAAACAGGAGGTGATCAAGCTGGTGGTTCTAGTCTAGGGTTCATGAGCTCTGAAATGACACCAAGCCAAGGTGCATCACCTGTACATTTGCTTCACAAGTACAGGCCAAGTCAACCGGATGTTGAAAGTGTCATTAGTTCGGCATTGTCTTACACATCGGATACTGACCTCTCGGAGCTCGATGGCTCCACTCATGATAAGCACGAGTCAAGAAAGCAAGACCATCAAGAGCCAATTAACTCGTGAAGCAGCAGCACAAAGTGCTGCCTTTTCTTTGTAAAGGCTTGATGCATGCTTGGCCCTTTTCCAGATTGTTTGAAAACGTTGGTTCACCCATGTTTTTAAAGAGTTTTAAATTACTTTTTATTAAAAATTAATTTTTTTTATATTTTAAATTGTTTTGATGTGCTGATTTAAAAAATAATTTTTAAAAAATAAAAAATATATTATTTTAATACATTTAGAAATAAAAATTACTTTAAAAAATAAACACAACCACACTTTCAATCAGGTTATCAACCTCATAATGCTTGTAAAGTCAACAATATTAAACCCAATTTATTAGTATTATTATTATTGTTGATCTATATATATATTCACTCTAGAAAAATTAATTATAGGTGTGAAAATTTGCACCAAAAAAATAGATCGATGATGAAGATAAATAGAAGATCATAAATAAAAATAGCTTAATGTGACTTGCCAATTTGATGAAAAAAAAGTATTGATTCAATT
>Ga0325405_1000449_pt1 | contig 39605 bp, 18 predicted proteins | sample PopdelMetagenome_21_FD_205663 | JGI IMG/M metagenome (GOLD analysis project Ga0325405, IMG submission 205663) | Populus deltoides microbial communities from Bellville, Georgia, United States - Xylem-Control-R2 | ecosystem: Host-associated > Plants > Phyllosphere > Stem > Wood/Secondary xylem... | reverse complement strand
CCCCATGCATGTCCTTGTTGGGGTTTCTCTCTCTCTCTCTCTCTCTCTCACACACACACACACACACACACTAAACCCTTAAATCAGCAAAGGCTACACAGAGAAAACAAGCACTCCAATAATGAATTCCATTTCCTCAGGGTGTTGTTTGAGTCCCACTTGCACGTTGCTTTTGGGGAACGTTTTGCAGTTTTGGGCGGCAAAGTTTTTGTTTGACAAAGTGGTGTTCGATGAGGAGACAAGATTGAAAGACGATGCGACGGTGTTTCTCTGCCAAAGGATGCTTCACCGTTTTCCACATGCACTACACGTATTAGCATTAAAGAGATTAGTGTTTTATTATTTATTTATTTTTATTGCTCATCAAGACACAAATTATTATGAATTAGAGTAATATAATGATATAATTATCCTTACCAAAAAAACTTACTAAACATGTAGTTGATGGTGAAATTATATTTTTTGTGGGATGCATTTGACATTGAAAAAATAATTGAGAACAAAATAGTCCGTTCAAGCCTTTTGGGCTGAGTATAGATACTGATTAGCTTTTTAGAGCACAAAATTTTAACCTTGGGTTGGGGGCTTTCTTTGTCTTTTCAATAAAAATAAACAGGAAAAATACATCTATACCTAGAGGGAGAGAAAATTTATGCCTATGTTAAGGGGCTTCACCGTCTTTTTATTTTATTAAAACAGTTCAAATACAAAATTACCATTTGGTTTCACCAAAACAAGACCGCATGTAAGGGTGTTTTCATCATTTTCATGTGGCTGCCTCCCCAAACGCTTTAGGTCAGTAGCAGGCATCGGGGCATGGCAAGACTGCCAGACCCCAGGTGTCGGGGCATGACATGGCTGCCAGACCATAGGCACTGGGGAATGGCATGGCTACCAGACACCTGACACTAGTGTTAGGCATGTCAGCTAGACCCTAGGCGCTCGAGTTTGGCAAAACAGTTAGACCCCAGGCGCTCGGGTCAGGCATGGCTACCAGATCCCGGTGCCTTGGGATTGGAAAAACTATTAGATCAAAGTGTCGTAGGTATGGCAGGGGTGCCAAACCCATGTTAATTAGGTCTGACAGGGGATGTCATATCCAAGAAATTTAGGTCTGGCACTAACAGATCCAAGTAACTTTGGTCTAGAAGGTGATGTAATACTTAAGGAATTTGGGTGTGGCATGACCAAACCCTAGGAGATAGGATCTGGTAGGAGCGCCAAACCCAAATTACTTGGGTTTGGAAGGGGATGCATACCCAAGAAACGTGGATCTTGTTATTATTATTCTTATTCTTATTATGATTATGATTATGATTATTAGTATTACTGTTATTATTAAATTTGAAAAAAAAAATTATTAGTATTGAAGAAAAACTATAGATTTAATTTGAATGGTAAAATTAAAAATTATAAAAACTTGAGTCAGACATGTTTAATTATTAATATCAATATTTTCATTATTATTAATAAATTTGAAAAAAAATTATTACTATTAAAAAAATGGTAATAAGGTCACACTTGGGTTTGACACGACTACACCCCAGGAACTAGTGTTATTAAACTCGGCCCGACCCGGCGGGTCAACTCGGGACCCGGCTGACCCGGGAGCTGTACCAGTCCGGGTTTGTCAAAAGACCGGTCAGTGCAACGACCCGTTTAAAACCAGTCGACCCGGCAGGTCAACCCGTGACCCGGGCGAGACCCGACCAAGACCCTTTTTTTTTTTTCAAATGTGAGATTTGAAATCCATTAGTATAGATACTGTATGTTCCCAAGAAAAAAATTATCTTTTTTCAATATGAGATTTGAAACACATTAGTATATATACTATATGACACATTAGTATATATACTCTATGTTCTCAAGAAAAACGTTATCTTTTTTTAATGTGGGATTTGAAACCCATTAGTATATATACTCTATGTTCACAAAAAAAAAAAACTATGTTTTTTCATGTGGGATAAGAAACTTTTTTGGTTTAAATACTTCAACTTAAAAACTTAACATAATATCTTTTTAATGTGGGATAAAAAACTTTTTAAAATATTCTTTTAAACTTCATTATTTACAATATGTATAGCCTATATTTACATGTATTTTTTTCTTAATTTTTTCATATAAAATATTAAAATTTTATTTTTATTTTATTTTTCCGAGTTGATCCTGGTTGACCCGGGTCAACCCATGAAACCCGGGACCCAGCCCCGGGGCCGGGTTTAATAACTTTGCCAGGAACTAGGGTCTGGCAAGGGTGCCAGACCCAAGTTACTTAGGTATGGACTTGGGTATGGCGCGGCCGAACCCCATGAGCTAGGGTCTGGCAGGGGCGCCAGATCCAAGTTATTGGGTCTGGAAGAGGATGTCATACCTAAGGAATGTGATTTTTTATTTTTTTTATTTTCATTATTATTAATATTATTTATATAATTATTAATAAATTTTTTAAAAAATATTATTACTATTATAAAAAAAATTATATTTTAATTTTGTTATATGTTGTCATGATCAAGGATAACAAACAAACATAAATTGAATACAATATGAATTATATGAATGTATTTAAGTAAATAAGAGAGGATATATCACCCTAAGTAAATTAGAAAAAAATATTTTATATATTTTCAAATAATATTGATTGTAAATCCTTGCACAACGTGGAATGAAATTTGAAAAGAGTTTCAAATCTTATCCAAATAATCAATGACTATAGTATCGAAAACAAATATGCTTTGAAAAAGTAGACACACTCTATGCTATAATGTCTAGATCGCAACATTGTTGATGAAGATATAATAATTACACTGAAAAACTTATAACTTAAATGTTAAGACAAACTATTTATGACTTTCCTAATATCTAGAAGATCATGATAGGTTGCTAGACATTGTATTTAATCTTTAAGTATAAATAAATCAATTATTGAATTAAAAATAAATTAATTTGTTTAATTTATTTAGTCTTATTTTATTTAAGATTGTGATTTATATTTGGACCGACTTATTAGGGAACTTAATGAGTCATAAACATAAAAAAAAAAAACATTGGTAAAAAATTAAACTGAGATGACTAATCAAATATGACTTGATTGTAAATAAGTTTTAGAAATTAAAGACTAAAATATAATTTATACAGGGAATTATAATTCTAGATCTCGAAAAATCAAGTAGGGATTTGATTGAATAAATTTCTAAAATTGTTCTGTATATTATTAAGGAGGCAAATTGATATTTTATCATTTATATGGTTTTCAAGTTTTCTTATAAATAGAATGTTATACCTCTTATTTTATGTATTATTGAACAAAAAAAAATTACGTAAGTTACATAACACTTAGAAAACACAAAAGAAAGCACTCAAAAGCATAACAATTACTCTCTTTTAAAATAATTTAGGAGATTTCTCATTAGTGGTTAGTATGAATTACTATTAGAAGAATATTTGATCTTGAGATATAAATTCTAAACAATTTTAGATCTTTCTAACAGGATCCTTAGAACTCCTTAAATTTATTATTTTCACTGGATATATATATATATATATATATATATATATATATATATATATATATATATATATATATATATATATATATATATATATTGGAAACACAATAGACCCATCATCATCAGTTTGTGTGACAAGGTACTCAGCTTTTATCTGATAATTTTAGGCATTAAAATGCGTTTTTTGATCAGGATCCTAGAGAAGAGGTCACAGTATTAATGAATTCAAGGGAATGTATGTGAAAACAGTGGAGAAATTAAAAACTCAAAGCTTAGTGCAAATTAATTCTAAGGTAAAACTTGCTTCACTAGCTGGTTTGATATTGTTGTCCCATGACAAAGTATACAGTGAAAAGGTAAGAAATGAAACCAAGAAATTGCCTTAGAGGGGAACAATTTACCAGCTAGCCACAAGCACAAGCAGAAGTTGAAGCAATGGTTCTACTTGCTGCCTCCTCCAACTTCCTTATTTTGACTTCATTGAGAACATCTCCAGCCCACTCAGAAAAGTAAGTTTCATTGAATCCAACCTTGCCATTCTTGTAAATTGACATGCACCGGCGGTCATCTTCGGCGTAGGGGCATTCATCGCCGTTAGGGTCCCGCCATGCGCCTTGGTGTCGCATCCCAGACCAGCTAGCAATCCAATGATAAACATATTGGCCTACGCCAGCAAGTTTTAACCATCCCTTGGGGAAGAACTCCATGACACTGCTGTTTTTGTCCATGAGAAACATGTTGGTTAATTGAGCACCATGAGTAGATACCAGAATATCTGTCAAGCTCATCATCTTCACCTGAAAATAATCACCGATTGTTTTGGATTCATTATAGGTCAGTAATTTAATTAAAGTATATTTGGTTATAGCCTTGTTTTTAGATTTTAAAAGCATTTTTAAATAAATATAAAGTTTTTTTATTTGATGTTGTGATATTATTTTTACATGTTAATGTTAAAAATAAATTTTTTTGACACTTTAAAAAATAACCGCTAAAACCCTTTATGATGAGCCACTTTATGAGCATAAATCTGTCTATACGTCTTCAAATCAATAGTCCTGAGTGCTCTGCTAAAACCCTTTTCCCCTTAATTAAGGTTGTCAATGGCATTCTCTTAAGTGGGATTAGCACATATCCCACTAACTAATTAATCTACTTAATGTGTTTTAGGCTCTTGTGAATGAAAGAGAGGAAATAAACATATAGAATTTCACTAACCTGCTCACAAAATGTTAGATTGTTGGAGTATGCCACCATCAACCTGCATCCATCTACCTTAGCGCACTCCTTTTCAAAGATTCCAATCACTGCGGACTCATTCGTGAATGATCTTGAACCAGTCCTCATGAATAAGGTCATGCCAATCACTGGCAAACCTTGCTTATTTACTTCAGGAATACGGCCCTCTAAGCTTACATTACAATACATCCTAGCTTTGCATCTCATCAAATCGTAAGTCTCAGTCCTCCTGTCCCTTGACATGCCTCCTTCATTGTGCCTCATAACCACAGCTTTTTCAAAGCAAAGTGGTTGGCCATCGTTAACCCCTTCAAAGCTTTCAGTGTATGGGGCTCCACCGAATGTGGCCTCTGTTAGGGTCCTCAGCCATGGACCCATTTCGAACCTTAGCTCACCCCGATGGTACAAAATCCATCTACTAGGCGATTCACACCCATTTCTTATATGCCAAGCAACAAATGGTACCATAGCTGATAACCCATGCCAAATGTTGTCGTAGTTATAATGGTTATACGATACAAAAGTTAGGCCTTTCAGAAGCGTGGCATTGAAAGGCAAGGCTTCTGGCCATGCAAGTGCATAGGAATTCCAGGAACCATCATGTTTCTCCTTTCCTTTCAAGCAAAGTAGCCTACGTTTTGATGATTCTGAAGGAAACTGCTGATATTGCACCTCACCCTCTTCACGAGTATCATACATGGAGCTCATGAACCACGTGTGACCTTGAAGAGCTTTATCCGCATAACGTAAGTCCTTAAGTGGGAGAAATGTAACCGATTGCCGGAGTTTTTCAGCCATGGATTCATGTTCTTGAGTGCAATTGGTGACTCTTTCCCATTGGTGCACGAAAGACCATGGAGGTGAAGATGTCGTCCGGGCATTGAGGGACTGGATGTGGTAGAGAGTGAAGAGAGAAACACAAAGGGCTAGAAGGAAGATAGAGAGTTTAGGGGAGTATAAACAAAAGACTGACATGGTCGTGCGTTTTTTAGGAAATGAAGGTTTTTTGAGAGTGGGATTTGCGGGTCTGCTTAGTTCTACAGTTGATTTAGCCATGATGTAATGGGACTCTCTCTCTCTCTCTCTCTCTCGAAAGTGAGAAATCGTGACAAGGAGATTAGATCATCAGATCCCCATATCATGCATAAATTCTCTAGCATAAAAACTATGGAGTTGAGTCGAAAAGAAGCCTCCCAATTGCAGGTTAAAAAGGAATCGAATGGAAACAAGACAATCAAAAGAAGTAAACAAAACAAAAGATTAAAAAAGGGACAGGATAGACTCAATCATGTGAATGTATATGTCTGTAACTTGCATAGCTTTATAAAAAGTGAAATAACTTGCATATGCAGTTTCTGCACATATCCTAAACTAGCCCCAACTTATAAGAATTAAGAAGAGTACTGTCCATGGTAAATTTAACATTTTCGTTCAATTGTTCATCTGTTTGCGTTGAAACATATGGTATTTGACTTGAAAGTCTAATTTCATGGATAATTATCAACGATGCAATATTTTATTGTTTTCTTGACTTCTAAAAGCAGATTTTGCCAGTACAAAAGTCCACACAATTATGATTGCTACAATTACTTTATTCGTTGGATATTTCGGTTTTTTTTGGTTAAGAAAACATATGTAAAGTGCTCTTTTTTATGCAATTCAGTTACATATAATAAAGAAGTTTTAGCCAAGGTCATGGTAACTTGGAAGTCATGGAAGAAAAAATACAAGCCATTGACAGAGTGAGAGAGAGAGATGTGCAGAAAGAGAAGATCCAAAGGTACTAACAAAAACTGAAACCTGAAGTTACTTCTAATGATTTCCGTGTTAAATGTTCTTTCAAGTTGATACAATATTTGCTTTGGGACCCCCCACCCACCACTTTTTGGAGTCTACTCAAAATCAACTACTAGATCCCAAGAATTCCACTCAAAAAAGTACATGTAGTTAAAGAACCAAAATCAATCCAGACAAAGACAAGTGGTTCTGCAACTCGAAATCGCACACAGCTTTCATGTTAGGCTTTATTTGTTGAAAAAATTAACGTTGAACTGAAGCTTCAGGTAAACATAACAAGTAGTAAGAAATGCTATTTACACAGGAAGCTTAGAAGCCACATTTTCCTAGCATTCCAGGTCAGACTAGATACGGAGAGAAGTCAAAATAGGAGCTCGTCGATAAAATACCACTTTCTTACAGATAAAGGAAAAAAAATGAGTTACCACTTCCTTTCACCTGAAAGGTGTTTTATTGTTTGCGGTCTTTAGTTCCTTCTCTAAGTTGCAAGAAATCTCCAGCCACAGTTGTCTTCGAATTCCAGTTACAACTAACAATAGCAATGCCTGGCAGCTGAGTCAGCATTTTTACACTGGAGGGTCAAAATGCTGTACAGAGGTTGTTAATCTTAATGTTAGAGGAACACTCTTGCCGGATAGGGCTTGTAGGCCAACACAACCTGCTTCTCTTTGGCTCAGATATCCTCACTCGTGATATTGCCGCTGTGAGAGCATCAATCAATCCACAGTCGTGCTCTTCCAACCTTGACCTTGAACCATCAGATGATAAAAGTGGGCTACAGTCATCACCGAGAAAGCCATTGGCTGTTATCTTGGATCGATCCGACTCCAATTCAGTTGCGAGAGTTAGTTGTTGAGAAGTCAGTGTTACATGGTCTTGAAACTTTGATTTTGGGGTAAGTTCCTTCCGTGTTGGTTCTGTATAGAACACGATCCATGGATGTCCTGCAAAATCATGCATTTGATCATACACACTAATACTGTAATAAAATTACACATGGAGATAGAGCACTTGGATTTCATTCAGTCTTGAAAGAAGTAAAAGCTGAAGGAGCATCAAATAGTTGGATGTTAGCAAATTAATGACATGAGAATTGCACCATTTGGAAGTTGAATTAAGATTTATGAAATACAGCACAGGTCCAAATCAAACTAGTAGCGAGGCAGTTGTTCTTTACATATGTCCATGTCATAATATTGTGCACGCACATATTCAGACATCGTCATGTTGCATGACTATCAAAAATAAATGAATGCCTAGAAATATCATCAGAAACACATAACCATCCAGGTTGAACTCAGACTTGCAGGCATTGATGCAACTGGACAAGATAATTGAGGAAATTTGATTAATTCCACCGAGGTCCTAAAAATTGGTCATGTACTGAAGGGGGAAAAAAACAAAAACTAACAATTTCTTGTCTAAATAGCAGCAAAAAGGGCTTCAAACCCATAGTATGGCCTGATGGTTCTCCTCTTCTGATAAACCCCATATCTTATATAACAAGACAGTGCACACAATTTATTTTAACTCTTGGCTTTTGGTTCCACCTCAGCTGGTAAATCAGCTTAACTTAATGCTCTTTTAATTTTGATGATCTGATTCCAAGTTTTATCCTCTTAAGCACTAAATCAGTCTGAATTCTTTACATATGTCCATGTCATAATATTGTGCACGCACATATTCAGACATCGTCATGTTGCATGACTATCAAAATAAATGAATGCCTGGAAACATCATCAGAAACATGTCACCATCCAGGTTGAACTCAGACTTGCAGGCATTGATGCAACTGGACAAGATAATTGAGGAAATTTGATTAATTCCACCAAGGTCCTAAAAATTGGTCATGTACTGAAGGGGGAAAAAAACAAAAACTAACATTTTCTTGTCTAAATAGCAGCAAAAAGGGCTTCAAACCCATAACATGGCCTGATGGTTCTCCTTTTCTGATAAACCCCATATCTTATATAACAATACAGTGCACACAATTTATTTTAACTCTTGGCTTTTGGTTCCACCTCAGCTGGTAAATCAGCTTAACTTAATGCTCTCTTAATTTTGATGATCTGATTCCTAGTTTTATCCTCTCAAGCACTAAAACTAGATTGGCCTATAAAAGATTTAGAATTCAAACAGAAAAAAAAAAAAAACTGGGAGCATTTACTGGAACATGGTAAATGGTGAGATGCAGCTAGGCTATCTTCAAGGGAATTTGATTCAAAAAAGTGGTATTCTTTCAACTGATAATGTTCTTTGAATCAATTGTCATTCTGATAATTGAAGTTAGAGAGACAGGCCTAGAACCATTTCTTTAATCAAGTTTGCCAGAGTGGCGAAGACGCTTACCAAGTATTTCATCAGCAGTTAGTCTTGCTGAAACATCCCTCGTCAACATATGAGCAATCAAATCCCGTGCAGGTTGAGATACTGATTCCCATAATTCACTTTTGAAGTCAAGGTTGACCTTCTTAACGGCCTCAAACACAGCTTCCAACGAATCACCTTGAAATGGAAGCACACCAACCAACAGAGCATGAAGCAGGACACCAGCACTCCAGATATCAACCTTTTCGGAATAATCACCGGCTAAAACTTCTGGAGCAACATAAGCAGGACTTCCAACTGCACCTCTGAGGCTCTGACCTGCAGGAAAGAAACACAAGTTTACTTATCAAAGCACACAAGAAATAATCAAGTCTGCAGAGAAACATAACAGGGGAAATGACACCAGTATTGAAGACGTGAAGAATGCGGAAGATATTGGAAAACCTTTGTGCATACAGTAAACAGTAAAAATAAAAGGAATTTGAGAAATAAAAAAAAAGATCTGAAAGGTATAGAATACATACACTCGTATATCCGGGTATGTGTGAATGTGCTTGGATGTAGCGAAATACAACAGAAATATTAACAAAATCATTATTACCATTTGACATCCTCACAGCAAGACCAAAGTCAGCTAGCTTCATCTGCCCAGAGGTTGCAAGGAGGATATTTTCTGGCTTTATGTCCCGATGAACAACGCCCATGTCATGGCAATATTTGATAACTGAAACAATTTCCTTTAGTATATTAGCAGCTCTGTGCTCTGGATACTGCCTTTCCTTAGCCATCTTGTCCAGCAACCGTCCCTCGGGACAGAGCTCCATCACAAGATAAAAAGATTCTAAATCCTCATACACTGCCTTCAATGTCACAACACCAGGATGACCTGAGAGGTGCTGCATAATTTCCACTTCCCGATGCACAAGTTCCTCTCCCTTGCGCAGCATTTTGCACGCAAACACTTCTCCAGTCACTTTACTTCTACACAGAACCACTGACCCAAACTTTCCTTGCCCAATATATGCACCCAAGTCATACTCTTCCTCAATTTTTTTCTTCCTGCCCAATTGAGTCGCTGCATCAATACAGCCAATTTTCCTCTTAAGACCCCTACAAGATGGATCTGCAGAGACGCTCCTGCAGGGTGGAACAGTGAAAACACCTTTAACTACACTTCTACCAGAACCTACAACTTCATTATCCTCACCTTCCTTGTACTTCTTCCTCTGCCTTGAATAATCTCCCAATGAAAAGTGCGACAAAATAACTGTTAATGGAGGGAGGGACTTGCCAGATGAAGGCAAAATTTCTAGGCCCTTTCTCTTCCTCCTTAAGGACTCCATCAAGCTTTATCAAGCAATTCCAAAACACTCCAAAACCATATGCAACCCAGAAGATTGCTGCATCTTTAAACTAATAAAACTGCTCCAACAGTTTAAAAAGGCAACCTAAAACTCTCTTCAAGTGAAATCAAAGCAATAAGAACTCTATCACAAGACTGGATCTTTGCGTCCATTGTGCATTTCCAGCAAATGGGTATAAATCAAAACACTCTTTTACTCTGCTTAATACTAAAAAATCTCAACCATGGTTCAAAAATCATTTCAAAACCACACCATTTTTTTTATAAAGTACTAAACAAGGAAGTATGGACATTTGAACACCAGATGCCTCTTGTTCGGCTTCCAATCCATATTCGTCATAGATTCAGAGACTTCAGATATTGATTGACTTTGATTCATAACCAAAACCTGCAAACATTACAATCATCCCAACATGAGAATGAGAGAGTTAAGCAAAACATAAAAGGCCAATACTTGCTTAAGCAGTTTCACATAAAGGAATATACTGACAGATCCCATAATCAAATATGAAATTGTACTTCTTTAGTACCTAACAGAACTACACTCTCCACTTCAACAAACCAAACACAAGTCACCAACACCACAACCAATATAAGAAAGAGTAAACAAAACTAAAAGCAAAGCTTACAAAACCCATCTTGTTTGCTTGAATGTTATTAAACCCACCTTGTTTAGTATACCGGCGAAAAAAGGAACTAAAAATGAAAAAAAACAAAAAAACAGTTCACATGAAGCTAAGACATGAGCGGGTTTGGTCTAGTTAATGCCATTCATTCTCTCTAACCCAAAAAAAAAAAAGAAAAGGAAAATAAAAGGAACCCACTTTCCCTGTGTTCTTATTTTTCCAAGAAACAAACAGAAACTGGACAAAGAAGAATGCCAAAGAAGGATGTGAAAGTAACACCATACCTTCATAAAGCAGAAAATGAGAAAAAGATTGGAACTTTATGGTTTTTAAGGAGGATTAAAGAAGGAAAGGGAAAGTTTCATTCTATTAGTAAACTATTTTGTTGATTATAAATGATATTTGGGAAAAAAAATTTAGAGTGCCAGGCTATAAACCTTTATCCATGCCTTCATGATTTTAGTGATGGCATGTTGCAAAAATTACTTATATGGTCCAGATACTTGCTATGATCATATGCCCTATAACACCCAAGTATTCCTAAATTGTGTAATTATTATATTACCCACAATTGAGAAAAAAAAAAAAAAAAAAGCCCGGAGAAGACCGCAATCATTTACGGCAATGGTCAATCCCAATCCGATCATTACACCGGTCAAAAATACTATTAAACAAAACAAGAGTTTACGACAAAGAATTATATATATATATATATAGACACACAAACACACATTATTATTATTATATTATTTACTCCATACTTTAAAAAAAAATCAGCCCTTCAACATGGTTTTGCACAATGAAAGTAGCATGTCTTGCATCTAGGGATATGATAGTTTTTTTCGTAGGATATATTATTGGTTATTATATAAAAGGAAGGGGCTGGATTTCCTTTTCACATTTTCTTTACTTGTGATTACTTAATTGTTTTTAAAAGATAAAAAAACAAAACACTTGGATCAAGAGTCTTTTTAGTTTTTGATTTAATTTCTAAATAAATTACTTCATTACTTTTAAAAATTAAAAACATTTGTCTTTGACTCAAGGGCTCTTTTATCATTAAGATGTGGTTATTTAGTAGCTACAGGGTGTAAAGAACATAGAGTAATTTGGTAAAGAAATAAATTAAATTAAAAAAATCAGGTGAATAGTGTAAGCTCTTCTTTGGACGAAGCGTGCGGCGTTATTTGATGGCTAAAATTGTGTTTCCAAGGCAGTTTTCAAAGCGTCTTGGTGTCCTCTTCACGAATCAGCGACGCGCATAACACTATGGTGACTGATGTGGCGTGTGTGGCCTTTTGTTTTTTCTTTTCCCTTTCTCCTGCTCTATTTTCATGTTGGAATTAGAAGAAAAAAAAATCAAATCAACCCCTAAAGTTTGTTATACTTAAGATTTCATCTCAGTTTTCTTTATTACAATTTTTTTAAAATTCAGAACACTTTATGAAATTAAAGGGTTTTTTCAATTTCATCCATATTTTCTTTGTTGCAATTTTTTCTAGAATAGTTTATTAAATTAAGAATTGTTTTCAATTCATCCTCCAACATTTAATTTTTTAAATGTTGAGCTCTTGGGTTGAGCCCGGGTCAAGAATTTAACGAATTGTGGGTTTGAAAGTTTAACTCGGGTTTACAAGGTTCACTCATGCTTACTTGGTTTTTTTTTTTCTCTTTTTATAAGCTTTTTTTTTCATATTTCATCCTCTAACATTCTTTTTTACTCTTTTTCTATAGGATTTATCTTTCTTTTTAAAATAACAAGGGCTGCCTAGAGTTTTTTTCTGGTCTTTGTTAAATCTCGCTTCTTTAAAAGAAATTTTATTTTTTAATTAAATTAAATTTATTAATTTCATCCTCTAGCATGTAGTTTGAGGCAATAATTGAAGGAATTTTTTTTAATTAATTTTTTTTTTTTACAATTGGTATTCATTGTTTTTTTACCTTTTCTTTGTATAGAATTCTCTTAATATCATGTCTCAGGTCATGGATTCAGTAGGTTTGCCAGGTTTGGCTTGAGTCTCTTTTTCATTGCTTTTTAATATTTTTTATCTTGAGTCAATGACCAAAATCTTAGATTTTTTTTAAAACCCAAATTAACATCGTCTTTATATATTTTCTGCGATAAAAAAAATGATAGGCTTGCGATGTAGCATGTACCACCTATTGATGCAACCATATTATTCAATAGTTTCACCCACATTTTACTAGTGTTTTGCCTATGTTTTATAAATAAAATGTCTTGATATTCTTTGTTTTATGTTTTAAAGGCACTTTTGGATGAAAGATGCAAAAAGGAGTAAATTGGAGATAATTGGCAGATTTGACCTTCAGTCGATATTTTGTGCAGAGCGTGAGCTCTGGAGGTTGAAATGAAGTGATTCCAGTGGCATTAAAAATCTAACATCCATACCTTTCTGGACATCTAAGGCAAGAAAATAAAATAAGGAAGAGCATAGAAATCGCAGCCTTCAAAGTCAAATCTCGCAATCTGCCAATGTTGACCTTCAGCTATTCCAACTTGAATATCTGGAGCTATAGAAGTCCAATTGATGCAAACTTAATTTTTTTGAATTCATGACTCAAATTTCTATAAACGCTCCAAATTTCAGCCAAAATTGATTTCATATAAGGGAGATATGATTTTTCAAAGATGACATCTGAATTCTGCTAGCAAACAGGTTTCGTGAAGAAACGAGTCCAAATTACGTTCCGAAGCATCTAAACCGATATCCAAGTTTTTATTTCAGCAATTTAGCTCCTCTAAGTCAAATCTTGAAGATTTCATGCAAGGCTATTTCTCCTTTTTTAGAAAAATAGTTATTGAAGTACTTAAATGTAAACAGTCTACTTAATGGAGGACTATTTTGTAAAATAGAGACCTAGGGTTTCCTAAGATATAAAAAGAATGAGAGAAGAGAAGGAGAGCAGCCAGCCAAGAAGAGAAAAACACCTCATTCCTCTAAGAAACCCTAAATTATGCATTCTTCCTTCTTTTTGATTAGTTGTTCAACAAACATGCAAGGCTAAACACTTTTTCTTGGTTGCAAGGACACGGAAACCTTCGGATTTCAAGAACTGTGAGATTTATTTTACCTTTTCTTTTCAGTTTATATGATGAATATGTTTGTTCTCCTATGCTTATTTTCCTATGATTGTTTATTTTAATTGCTAGAGCGGACTCTAAGTTATTATTGTAGACAATCTATTGCTAAGTTTGATATCAAAACCGGAGTTGTGGTATATGAACTTGTGAAGCAACTGAGTTTAATAATTATGGCGGATCTACGTTATTAATCTTAGGGAGAACATTCAATCAAATCAAACATAGACTGCGGACAGTTATGTTTTCTTGATTAATCAACTTATCTAGTTCTTAAGGCTGTCATTGAATTAAATTACTAGTGCGAACACTGTAGTTGTTTGATGGTTAGGGCTAGTTATACGGCGGATCCGTTAACTAACCAATGTTAAGAAGAGATAAATATTCAGAATATAAATTGATGTTTCATTTCCATGATCAGTTCCGATTTCTGTAAGTGGATGTGTGCTTGTGACCAAGGTTTGTTCTCTTGATAATTTTCTGATTTTATTAAATTTCGTTTGATAGTTTTCTGTTTTCTTTTGCTTTAGCCTAGAAAACGTCCAAACCCCCCCAAATTGCATATAATCTAGCATAAAAATCTGACTTGAACTTCCTCGTGGGATCGACCCCTTGCTTGCTCTATACTATCTTGTGTGTTGTGTTTGAAACTAGGGTAATTAATTTATGCGACTGCGACATCGCAACACCTATCTAGTACAATATACCGAAAGAGATCATCTTTTTTATTTACTATTCACTCTCTCACAATACACTATGGATTGGAGCATTGTTTTTTTGTAATTTTTACTTTGATTCTTAAACTTTTATTTTGTGTGATTTGACCTTTTTAAGCCTAAATTAGCCCCCAATTGCTAATTTTTAAAAGGGAGGATTGAATTGAAAGATAGGGGATTGAAGTGAAAATCTCAGGTAACATAAGGGGTGGTTTTAAAATTTTGTTAAAATATTCATTTTAGTCCCCCATCTTTTTAGATATTAGGTAACTAGTCCCTTGAATTTCAAGAAAATACATTTTGGTACCTTACTTTGTTTTCCTCTTTTTTCAGTTTTTTTTTGGTGGGAAGAGAGAGAAGGAGTCACTAGATTCTAGCTTAGAGAGAGAAAGTAGCCCTTGAAGAAGATTCTGACCGCCAAAATAATTGATTTTTATGTCAAAAGCTTCTCAATGATGAAAGGGGTTACATTTAGTTTTATTTTATTTTTTTTACCTTTAAAACACTTAAAAAAATAAACCTGAACTCGAGAAAATTTTTTATTTCAGGTAGATTTTGGGTTTTTTAACGACACATCATTTTTTTAAAATTCCGTATTAAACTTAAAAAAATAAAGCTCATGCGTGGGTCATAGAGTTATTGGGCCAAGCACTAGGCATGGCTTACCAAGCCCAGCAGTGCTTGGCCCAATTCTTTTTTTTTATTTTGTTTTTTAAAAAACAAATAATGCATTATTTGAATGTATTTTTTCAAATAAATTTTGGGTTTATATTTTAAGTAGATTGTGATTATTTTAAATGATATTAGTTGTGTTTAATTTTTAAAGAGGTAGGTGTGATTCATCTGTGATTTTTTCTTAATTTTATATAGATTAAATTTATTTTTTTAAAATTTATTTTTTATAAGATTTTTCATATGTGCATCCTTACATTGTTTTTTATTATTATTCAATAAATTTTATGTGTTTGTTGGTTTCTATTACAAATTTTATATGTTTTCTATTACAAATTTATTTTTGATAGAGAAATTTATTAAACACAATTAGATAAACTACCCATGTTGTGATGTTAAATATCTTAATATTCATTTGTCGTTTAGTTTTTTCAATTGTGTTTTTGTTTATTGTTGATGAATTGTTTTTCATTACTTTACACAATTATTATTAATTTGTTTAATTAGATGTATGCATAAATTTTTTTATTTACATTTAGGAGTTCTTTTAGTGTAATAAAACATGTTGAAGAATTCTGCATATTCAATTTTTGTTTATTGTGTTTTGATGTTTTAGATTTCATGTTTATTCTTATTATTTTTTTTCTTTGAACTTTTTATAAAAGTTTCATTATTTTGTATTGTGTTTTTTTTTTTTTAGTTTGATCTTTATTCTTTTGATTTTTGTCCTTTTGTTAATGTTTTCATTCTTTTCAATTTAACTCTCAAATTTAAAATTTTTTGGGCCCTTTGATTTATTTTTTTATTTCAATTTTAACCCGTATTATTTTATTGTATTTTTTTATTTTGGATTTTTTGTGTTGTTTTTTTTGTATAATTTTAACCCTCATGATTTTTTTATGTATAGCGTTTTTGATCTTATAACCTGAGTCATGGTTTAAAAAGTTAACATGAATTGATTTTTTTAAAAAGTTAACTTGAATTGACTTTTTTTTCTTATTTTTTTTAGATTTATAATTTTTTTTCTTTCTATGCAATTATCCTATTCTCATTTAAATTTTACTTTGTTAACAAATAAGATTATTCTTTTATATTGAATCGTTTTTTTTCTGCTTTATTTGTTGTCAATATCTTATTTTGTAATGATATTATTAAATTAACCGGGTTTATTAAACTCATTCGAGCTGATTACATGAATATTATATTTTCTTCTTTTTTAAGAAATATTTACATTGTTTTGATATTTTTTATACGATAAAAAAATAGGTTGACCTGCTGTGTGGTGTGGGCCACCTAACTAAGTAAAGCTAAAAGGCATCAGCGTTTTACTGTGGATTGTGAACAGTGAAATCCATTGTAAAATGACTGTTTTGCCCTTTAAAAATCAAAAAACTGAACACACACTTAGGGGTAAAATCATATTTTTATATATTTATTGCACAATGTAATTATGCTCATGCTCTGAAAAAAAAAAAAAAACAAACAAACAACTAATGTCTAAGGTGCCTTTTTGGATTTGCACATTTATGTATAATATAATTATCACATAGCCCATGAGGTCAAGTTTTTTTTTTTTTTCCTATGGTAAAGGGGTAATTTTGGTTTTTTAACCTCAATTTTCTTGCAATTATCTTGTGAGGAGGGTGTTTTGGTCTTTCTATAATTCAAAAACAAAGTGGTTGGCGCGTGCATCAATGTTTTACTGTAAATTGTGAACAATGCAATCCACAGTAAAACGATTGTTTAATCTAAGGGGTGTTTTTGGATTTTATATTTTTTGTACAATATAATTACCACATAGCCCTTAGGGTCAACTTTTTGCCTAAGATAAAGGGGTGTTTTTGGTTTTTTAGTCTTGATTTTCTTGCTTGTATGGTCAAGAGTGTTTTGGTCTATCTATAATTCAAAAAATAAAAAAATAGATGCATGTGCCAGTAAGACGGAGGCACCAACACCCTTTAGGTGGCACGTGTGGTGCCTCCTAATGGTTGTTGGTAGCCTTCTAGCCGACACGTGTTGGTATTCATGGCACAAAGGAGTTTCGACAACAATTTTTCTCCCTCCTATTTTCTCTCTCCTCCACTTTAAAAGATGTGTTGGTCATGCAAAATAGTCCTCAATATTTTAGTTGTATCGAATTTCTTTTATTAGTTTTTTAATTTCATTTCTTGACATTTTATTTTTTATGTTTTTTTTATCAATTTTAATCCTCATTCTTTTTATTCCTATTTATTTTGTTTTTAATCTTTTTCTGATTGAATTTTAGTTTTCGATTTAATCTCTAATTATTTGATTTTAATTTTTTTTTGTTGAATTTGATCTTCATTCTTATGATTACAATTATTTTTTTATGTTAAAGGTTTGATTTTTTTAATATATTTAATATTGTTATTAAAACCTAAAGAATCACTTTTAAATTCTTTTGACTTGATTATTTGCTAAGCTTATATTTAAAATTAACTCATATAAAAATTATTTTGATATAATTCAATTTACTTGCTAGGTTTCAAATTAATTAGCATGTTTGATTTTTTAAAAATTTCCATCTGATATATTTTTCTTAATATTAAGATGACAAGATATTAAATTGGCCTGGATTTCATGACTTAACCCTTTAAACTTGTAACCCGAATCATGGACTTCATTAAATTTAACAACTTTATTTTTTTATTAAAAAAACTTTTTTTATATAAAGATATGATAAAAAAATACTCGCAAAATCAAGTATCAACCAAATATCAGAGTATTTATTTGAGACTGCGATAATCTCATAAAAAAAATTATAACAAATTATAAAGATAAATTCAAAACCAACCAGATATTGAAGGATAAAATTGAAAAAAAAAAGTCAAAAGGATTCAATTGAAAAAAAAATAAAAGATGAAATTTTAAAATAGAGGAACTATTTGATATTGTTATTGAACCCGACCCAGCAAATCAACCTTAAAACTTCCTGACCAAGCTCCTTACTTAAGTCTAGGTTTAAAATTAATCTACATCAAATTTGCCCCTACATGAATTAATGTGTCCAAAGATAACATGAACAACCAATAAAAATATAATTTGACTTATAAAAAAAAAACAAAATAATATTATTTTTTAATATTGAGATGATAACATATTCGATTAACTCAAATTTCATGACTTAACTCACCAAACAGACAACTAGAATCATTGACTTCACTGGATATAAAAACTATTTTTAAATTATTTTTTATTTAATAATATGATAATAAAAATAAACGCTAATAAAATTAAACACCATCACAAAATTTGTTAAAAACAAAATTGTTTTTATACATTTATAGGCTAATTTGTTAAAAAAAATTGAAAAAAAGAAAATCTAAGGATCGATTTAAAAAAAAAAAAAGTGATGTGCTTCACTGTTCATAGCACCATCACAAAATCCAATTCTTTTAGTTTGTGAGGTAGTACCATCCAATTCATACACTATCATACAACATTATAGTTTCATCGAGTAATTTTACACAAAACTTTCACCATATTGTGGAACCTGTCAAAGCAAAGTACATTTATAGTGCCTTCTAAAACATTTCAGACATTTTCTGTGTAGATTTGCATGACTTGTAAAAAAATACAAAATTTGTATGCTGCTGGGTCTGAAAAGGGGTAAAAAAAATGAAATGATCAGAGAGACTAATGCAATAACAAGATGGTAAAAGAGGTTCTCATTTCTATACTTCGCAGCAAATACAAAAGACATATTTGAACACTCCCCTACCACCTCCAGACCACAATATTAAAAAAGCAAACTTATTGCACATCTTCGGCCACAAATCAACGCCAGCACAAGAGACAAGATCCATTTGTCTCAGAAAGAAGACATCTCTATATCTGCAAACAGGATTTTACTAGCACAAGCCATGAACGACCAAAAACAAATAGCAGCAACATCAACTGCATTTATTCTCTTTTCTCAGAATTCAATCCTGATACATAGAGCTCTTTATCTATTCCAATCCTAATAGCTTTGGTTCCGTTTCCAATTACGTTGTATAGTGCTGAAATGCTCAAAAGGACTTAACAAAGACTAAGAAAAAGAAACATAAATATGAATTTCCGAGTTTCAAGAAAATGACCAGTAGTACACCCGCACCACAGCATATTAGTTTGCAATATAATCAATTCTTGCTCTTGGATATGCAGCAAACCAGTGAGAAATGCAAGTGTATTTATTCTCTTTATGGAATGTCCATAAAGGCATTGCTAATGTCATAGTTTCCTAGCCAAGATAATCTGAGTCAAGCGCTTACTCTGATATATGTTTGGGGTCACAATTCCTTTCAATCAGTAGCATATGGAAGTTGTTGGCAATTTCAGTTAGTCCCAAACGAGAGATTGCGTCCAAAAGCCTATTGCATGCAGAGATATCAAAGTCTGTAGTGGTAGATTGTTTCCATTGATCAACAATTTCTCCCACTTCTTTCAAATGTCCAAGCATCAGATATGAAGAAATAATGCATACATAGTTTCTGCTCGTCATTTTCTGGTTAGTCATTCTCAAAGATTTCCAGATTTGGTCGATTTTATCTTTCTTTCCTAAACCTGCATATAGGATAACAAGGAAATCATAAGTTATCCATTCTCTTTGAGTGATTTTTTTCTCGGCTTCAACTACAGCGGCAGTGCTGGACTCTGCATTCACAAGATGACCTGCTGTGACATATATGTTCACTATCTTAATGTATCTCATCCAATCATCATTAACACCAGAGTCTTGGCTCATCTCATCCAAAATCCTTCTAACTTTATCAATATTTAGAGCTGCAGCACATGAACTTATCCAGAGATTGTAAGTGAAGATATCAGGAGAAACCTTCTGATGTTTCAGTTCTTCAACAACTTGAGAGGCTTTCTCCAGCTGTCCAACTGACATGTATAAAGTCATCATCTCATTGTACATGAGAGCAGTGAAGGACAAGTTTGATCCCTTTATTCTCTTGTAAAATTCCTCAGCCTTTTCAATCAATTTTGCCGCAGCATAAGAGTGGAGGAGAGCAGTGTAGGTTTCGGTAGTTTTTGCTGCAAGAGGTAGACCATCAAAGTAGCGCTCAGCAGCATCAACACCAAAAACTTTTGTCATCAAGTCAATACGGCTTGCATGGTCAGTGTCTGATAACTCAAATTCTTCATGTGCAACCATCCATTCTGATATCTGCAATAATATATTGGTTATATGACAGAAGAACATATACGTTTTTTAATCAAAAGATACTGTGAAAAGTGAAATATTTTCATAACAGGAAATTTTGATTAAAATTTCCTAACCAATGCTTTTGACTTCAGTAATAACTATAGGACAGGGAGAAAAGCATGTGTCATGAAAGCCAACCATTATGGGAATTTGAAGTTTAATTTCTTATGCCTGTTAATAAGCCATTGACCAAACAGAGTATCAACTTTTCTATAAAGCAAACTGCAGCAATGACTTGCGAATTTCACCAATGAATTCTTTCTGGCATAGTCATCATTTTATCATATAGTTATTTCAACAAAAATGATCTCCAAGAATCGTGATCATGGGACATAAAACTGGTTCATCACTTTCTTCAGATAAGAGTGAGGATTCACTAATAAATCATCTCCATGAGCCCTGTAACTCCACCACAGCAGCCCAAAAACTCAAACCTCTCCCATTATCAATCTATATCATCGGTCATATTATCCTTTCTTCATTCAATCAACCTTAAGGTTTAGCATCTCCTGTGAGCTAGCAGCGCACCCCACTCCCCTCTTTCTCACCCTAACCACCAAAACTTGTTTTAAGATGTTCATTTTAATCATCTCAGCCATTATTCATAAAATAGAGACTCCCCTCACAACATTTTGTATCAATGCACACAAATTTTAGAAATGTTCCCTCCTACGTTCTTTCCTTGGACAATGGGTGTGTACATGAGTGACTGACTATCCTTACCAATGAAATACTTACAAAATATATTTAATATGATTTCTAGTTCAACAATAAAAAACCTGAATTTTACATGACACAGTCAAACATAAATTCTTCAACCTGAAAGCAATGTATTGCTGCCTCCAGTAAAGTGACTATTACAAAGACTAACAAGAATTTTAAATCTTAAAAACAACATTACTTAAAGTAGAAAGAACAGTAAGAACTGGAAGAAAAGATAAGTAGAGCCACAACGAAAAGCACACAAACCCCAACAAGATGCTAAAATTTTGTCCCAGGACCAAAAACATCTACCACTTATCATCTGAACAAAAATAAAATCCTACACCAAAATCTAGTATTCCCTCCACTTCTCTAATAATTTTCTCTTTTGTGATCATTCTTTGCTCTATTTTAACTGTTACAACCAATTACGTTCATAAGCAGGTGCAGTTTGTAAGATCCATGAATCATGATTCTCTTCCTATACATCACCATAAGGCACCAAACTTTTTACTCAGCAGTACTCAATTACTGCAACTCTAATACTTTCTAAGCATCCAAAAGAAAAGGGTATCCAAAAAGAGCAAACAAATAACAGAATTCAAACCTCAAGTGCATGCTTGAAACGCTGAGACTTCCTTAGCTCTTTAGAGATATGCCTTAACTCAGAAGCAGAAACAGCGTTTCCTTCTCTGACCCATTTATCTATAACATTTGTTACACTTCTCTTCGGTAGTCTAAGCCTGAAAATTCTACCCTTCAAGTCATCTTCATTTTCCTTTGATTTCAATTCCTCTTCTTCAAGGAATTCACTTTCACTTCTTAAAGCACCACCTGAAGAAAGAAACCTAACAGGTTTCCATTTCTCTAATGCACATAGAGATCTCAGTTTGGATCTTTTTGTGTTTAGGAAATGAGAAAATGAGTAAAGCTAGGTACTTTGAATTAAGAAAATAGTTTTGTTTCAATGGATTTTCTTGGAAACCAAACAGAGAATTGGTAAAATGAAGAGTGGGAAAAAAGGGGGGTTTTGGAGATTACCTATTGAGAGATAAGAAGAGAGACCCAGATGCCATGAGCTGCGTGTAAGTGAGTGTTTTCTTTTGGGTTTCAACTTTCAAGGGCTACTTGATTCTTCTTCGAACATGGGAGGGTGCTTGGCCTGCCATGTGCATAATTTAAGTTATTTTATTAAATTTATGATTACGGGTCATAAATTATACTAGTTTTGATAATACTAGTTTTCTGAACTAATTTTTATTTAATTATATAAAAATAAAAATATATATTATCAAAAAAGAATCAAATAAAAAAAAGAGGGGCTTTTAAAAAAAGTATTAATATTATAAAAAAACTATTATACTCTTATCTAAAAAAGTAAAAAAATAAATGATATTTATTAAAATAACATTGAAAATATATTCCTAAATTAATATATTTATAATATTTTAAATTAATTACTTTTTTTAAAAATAAATTTAAATAATAAAAAAAACAAGTCGTGTGTGCAAGTATGGTATGAATTAAAAAACCCAGATCTGCTTCTATTTTTTTTTAGAAGCGTACAACACATTGTCTGTTTTTTTTTAAATTGATAATAAGTCGTCGCTAATGAAAAATATCAAGAGGTGATTTTTGTTATAAAACTTCATTTCAATTTTTTTTCACCAAAAATACACCATAAAAAGCCATATAAATCACCAAAACAAATTTTAAATTCACTTTTAAAAAAAATAATTGAATCCAAAAACTCTAAAACGACCCAACATGATTATATTTAGAGGGAAAAACTATCTCCAATGAACCCTTCCTGAATATAAAAGTCATTAACACAAAAGAAGATCATCTTTTTTGGAATGTGGCCCTATAATCTCACTATTTTTCAACAAGTTTTCTCTCTTTTTTTTTCAAATACATAATATTAAAAATGAACAAAATAAAACTTTGAATTAAAATAAAAATTCAAAAAAAATTGAGATTTACCATTAACTTTCTCCATAATTTACATTTTAATCATCCATCTTTGAATTTTGTCTCCATTAAAAATTTCACCCACAATTCATTAAATTAATCATAAAAAATTTAATTAAAAAAAATTATGAATGCAATTGGGAAATAAATAGAGGTTGTTGATTGTTGATTGTTGATATTAACCATTTTCCCAACTCAACTTTTTTTTTTTTTTTTAGTGTATAGCATAATCATTTTATAATAACATAGCAAAACAAAAGCAAAAGCATGTGGCCATGACATTTAGAAATACTCGAACTATCTATAATTAGTGATCAATCATAAAAACATGCATGAATTTAACACATTTTATACAATAAATTATTTGAATCTATTTTAGATTAAATAAAAAAAATAGCTTATAAAATACACACAAAGAAAAACCATGTTCATAATTATTATAATTAAAATCGGTATAATATGAGAAAATGCAACAAGGCAAGAGACTATTTAAGAATCAAATAAATAGTCTCATGGAGATGAACCTCAGCTATAGCCCATAAGCCTGTTTATGATATTTCAGAACTATGGTATCTCTGTACTAATGATCAGTTCCTCATGGAGCTATCAATCCATAGAGAAGTAACATTACAATGTCTGGATGAATCTATTACACAAGAAGAAAGTTAAACTGCATCTGTGAAAGCTATTTACTAGTACAAAACTTCTCTACAAATCATTATTGTTGAATCACATGTCCCTTGCTTGGCCAGAGTACTGGATCCAGTGTTCATGTCCAAAACGTACTCATTGCCAATGAAACCAATGAGGATAAACTAACAGCACAGCAACCTCGAAGTCAAAAAATAATTAGAACCCTCAGGCACCGTTTTCAGGAGACCTTTTCTGCTCCCGCAACTCCTTGTCAGCCTCCCTCAGGAACTGGTCCCAACCACTCCCTGGGCTAGTATCCAAGTAATCTCGCGGGACTGCTGTTTTCAGACCTGGCCGAATTCCACACTGGTTCTCCACGATTCTGAAATTCACCCCATCCTCCTCTTCCCTGAGATTCTGCTCCAGTTCCTCCCAGGTAAAAAGCAGCGGGAGTGTAAATGCACCCCATGGGTTAAAATCCAATATCTTAGCACGCCCGTCCTTCATCACATAGACATCAAAGGTGTAATTTTCTGATTCAAATTTTAGTCTCACGTTATCTGTGAAAAATTCCTCAATCAACCATAGAAGGTCATTTTTCTTCTCAAGGAGTGTGGGATAAAATGTAGTCACTTCTCTCTGTGAAATTCCAACTAGTTGCTTATCCCGAACAAAGCAACGAAATTCCATCTCAGGCAAGAAAGATGAATACCACTTGCGAAGAGCAAGAAAGAAACTTGGGGGTCTTGACAAGGTTTTGTCACTGCATGTGTCATAGGCGTGACACAAATCATGGACCAGGGAGTCAGATGACCGAAGCAATAATGCTATCTCACTGAACGAAGTGCAGCGAAGGGAACCAGATGGACTTATCCAAGCAGAGTCTTTTGGAGCACTCCAGTTCAGCTTAGGAAAAACTGCACCTCCAAGGGTTTTAATTGACTCCATAATGTTCAATTCAAGTTCTGGGAAAGAAGGGGGCAATGGTGGTTGTTCTGATTCATCTCCAGATCCTTCTGACACCTGATAGTCTTCTTCATCTACAGGGTTGTGAATTCTATTGGGCAGGGCATCTTCGCCTGAGATAGAATGAGGGAGGAGGAAAGGACCAGAATCATCAAGAAGGTACTCGACAAAAGATTCTGGAAGTTCATGGATTACTGTTTTAATAGATACTGACTTGAATTTTGGGTACCATTCCTGAATCTGGCAACAATTCACATCTTCTTCCTTCATTGTCCCTGGTTTAATTGCTTCTCCTGCTATCTGGTACAGAACAAGATGTGCACATCATTAGCAACTATCATATATTATTTCATCATATATTCTGTTCTTTCAACTCAATCTACTAATAGATGGGATTACTTGACTCTTACAAGGTCACTTTTGAAGAAAATGATGTGATCATTTGAAAAGACAATAACCACCAATTCATGGTTGTGTTCCCACATAAATCATGCAACAATTCTCCTTTTGTTGTGTATCCATTCCATAAATGATAAAATCATGTTAAACTAAATTCTTTGCGTATCCTGTCAAAGCCTTCACAATGGCACCTAAATAAACAAGCAGCTCACATGTAGCAAAAATATAGGAGCCAAGGAACTAATCTCATATAAAACTCAGAATCTACACAAGAATGAACATTAAAAAACTAGATCTAACAGTTAGCAGCATGTGCGCTTATGACAAGGAAAAAAGATTTCCATACAAAAATTACTAAATTTGGTCCCAACTTTTTTTACAGGTTGCATATATTGCAATATCCATCATCAACGTATCTTTGAATTCCCAGGCTCCAGCAATAAAAACTTATATCCACAGAAGCTATTCAACTGCATAGACCATTTTCAATCTAAAAATACAGGAAAAATCACAATACTTCGAGAGCTGATATAAGCGGTTTTGACACTCCTAGAGGACATGTAATAGGTGTTATACCAACCTGACATTTCCCAGCATATGTACTTAGAGTCACCAATTCAATTGGCAGTTCAAAGGATTCAAGAAACATATTATAGCAACATCCTGAAAACTGCTTGAAGCAATTCCTTATGAGCTGATAGATAGATTCTAACAAAGTGCTAGTATTGGACTTGAATCAATAACAGGTATCATCATGAAGTTAATGCCAACTAAACTATAATGCAGACACCATCAACATCTCAATGCAAGTTTCATTCATCAACAAGTGCAAGAACTCAATACCAAAATACAACAGATATTTCAGTAATCCCATCAAGACTTTTTCTACAATTTCTACACTTTAAAGCACACAATCATTTTCTGTGGGAAAAATTCATATAACCAGGATGATACTCCAGCCATGCCTTACCAACACTAAATATCTTTGCTTGTTCATGGAAGAATTAGCCAGAAAATGACTATCCCACATGAGAGCAACATCAAACCTGAAAGCATAAATTCCTAATAAAACCTAAGCATGTTGTAGAAATCTGCAAGACTCGAACTTTACACAAACATGCTGAAATACAAGAAGCAAAATCTATCTTAAATAGAAAACCCAGAAGAGTTACACTGATTCTCGTTCTTACTTGTGTATAACGTTGTGATTTTGGAGAAACTGAGGTGAGGAAGAGAGTTTTGCGTGGCGAAAGGCTAGTGCTTTATTAGTTTTTCAGCAGGAGCTGTGATTTTTCACAGCAGAAGAAAGGCGGGGATTTTAGCCGGTGGTAGTGTTGGGAATTGAGAGCAATTATCAAGGATAAAATAGGAAACCACGTAGCGAAGTCTTAAGCGACATGCCGTTTATATCAACTGAAGTGGACTACATGTAGTTCCCAGTTAGTTAAATTGCCTTTCCGTAAACTACATGTCATTCATTCCAAATTTGCTTACAGTTTCTCCCACTCTCAATTATTTCCTCTCCTGCCATGATAGTATTCATTTTTTTTTAATCTATATTTTTTACAATTTTAATTTCATCATATTTTTAGGTTTATATTTATTGTAAATTAAATTTTATAATTTTTTATAATTTATTTTTTATGAGGTTATATACTATGACTAAAACTACAAGTTTGATGGATTAACTCAAAAAAACATTTTTAATTTTATTTTTTAATATTGAGTTGATTGAAAATTAGACTTCATGATTTGTTTCAGTCTGATTTCTATGAGGTTATCCCATCTCATGACTCGTGTCATGAGTTTAGCGAGTTAATCTTTATTGACTTGAATTATTTTTTATGTTTTTTTAATTAAATTTTTTTTCAATCTTATCTTTCAACATTTGGTTGATTAAGAATTAAATTTCACAATTTATATCAATTTATTTTTTATTGGGTTATCTTAGTATATACCCGGGTTACGAGCTTAATAGGTTAAATCGGGTTGACTCGGGTCATTTCCTTGAGTCCTTTTTTAATTAATTTATTTTTCAGTTTTATTATTCAATATTGAATTTATTGGAAACTGAGTTTCGTAATTTGTTTTGATTTGCTTACTGTAGGGTTATCATGATCTTATAATTTGGTATGTGGATTGACAATTGACCCAAATAGATATAATATGTTGTCATCTCAATATTTATTAAAACAATATCATCTTAAATATTTATTTTAAGTCAAAATATATTTTTATCGATTATTCTGATTGTTTTTATACCTGTTAAGATGACTAAGTTATATTATATCAATTTTTATATGGTTTAATTTTTTTATATTAAAAAAAATATTACTAACATTTAAATATTTTATTTTACATTAAAAAAAAATCATCGACTAGCAACATGACGCAAACCAAAATGATGTAGTCTCGTTCTAAGAAAACATGTGTAAAGGCCAGTTTATAATGTATTTGTATCTCGGAAAAATCTGATGGTATTAATTCGAGAAATTATTATATAATTATACGTATTCATCCCTAGCAAAAAAATTCTAATAATATTAACACCGGAGAAATTATTACACGAATTAATGCAGTTCAGGAGAACAAAACATTGATACATAATTTCGTGCTGGATTCTGCAGGGAGAAAACCGACATGACAGCATCACCATTGTTTGCCTTATTGCTGGCCTTGTGAGATAAGAAGAGAAGGGAAAAGTAAAATGAAACTAGAAATGGTCTTAATCTCAATAAACAGCTATTGAATCATCGTTCCTCAAGCAAACATCCTTAATTCAGAAGCATGATTATTTGTTTTTAGGTTCTGTTGGGTCTCAATTATCAGCAGAGATAAAGAGTGTTCAGAAGCGTCATGGTTTTTGAATGTGCAAAACTTCTAGTATAATGCTTCTTCTTCTTCTTCTTCTGTTGGTGCTCACCATAGAAGTAAGAAAAGAAGCCCCAGAGAGACAGAACAAGAGAAATTGCCTTTTCAGCATGGAAATTCTCATGGTAGAACAGCACAGCTAGAGACTCTGTCACTGGCAGCAGGGTGGCAATTATAATACCAGAAAGCAATGAGGAGCCGCAGAAAGTCACACCAATGGCTCCCATGAAGAAGCATTGCCACAAGATTGCACTAAAAATAATCGCCACGTGATATTTTTCTTGCCCGAGTTCACATGCACTTGCCTCCTTTGGAATTTCCTGCATTAAAAAGTAAAAGACACTCTCCGAAGGATTGGATTGCCTACATTAATAAGCAACTAATTATTATGTGTGCGTGTACGAGCATGTATGCCGTAGAGACTGACCTGAAAGTCCTTGTGTACAACATCCCAGCGGCACAGAATGCAGTCGCGAAGAAAGACATAACCGTCTGAATCTCCACAACCAAAGTATAGGTGATGGTTTGCTTAGCTTTTTTGTATGTCAGCTCAACTACTGGTAGCACAAACCCATAAAGTGCTGCAGTTCCAAGAGTCATGAAAACTACCAAGAAGTACTGCTTGTTGGTTTCATGAGCAGCGCGATCGGAACTTGTGTGAAGAACTAGTATAAGTGTATAACAGCTCCAATGGTCAACAAGAAAATTGCATTGATGGTAAAAGATGGGAACTTTTGCTCGACCAAAACAAAAGCAAATCCAGCAGTATAAGCTAACTGGGTGGCAATTATAAAAGCAGAAGTGGAAACAGGAAGGAGAGAAACACCATAGGCGGAAAAGAAATCATCCAAGGCCAGTAAGAACACCGAGAACAGCTGAAGCTAGGAAGAGCCTAGGGCTTACATAGAAGAGCTTGGTCGTAGCACCCTCCTTGCTTCGGCGAAACATGTATGAAACAATGAGAGGAAACAGGACAAATGGCCAACCAACAGTTTGCAGAAAGCTTGATATCCAAACACTCTTGCTACCCTTCAAGAAATTATAGCCGCTGGATAAGAGGGCCGCCGCAGTTTCCGAGGGCCAGCAAGGCACCATTCAATATGAGTAGGGATTTCTTCAGGACTTCATTCATTTTCTCTGCTTCTGCTAATGTTGGGTTACGACTACTGCTATTCTCCATCTCTGTGTGCCCACTCTTTAGGCCTTAACAATCACTGCAAATCATCAAATGGGACTTCGAGAAAATGATATTGGAAAAATATTCTAAACAGGATTATGAGGTTTGAAATCTAACTTAGCTGCAATTGACAGGTTAAAATTCTTCGAAGAGACAATGGACCTTTATTTTGCAGCTCCCTAACACTCTTATCGATTGCAGTAACCTAAATGGAAAATGAACACCTGCAAGGCCATCACTCAATATTAAACTTTTATTTTAATACATGACTTGCTAGAATCGGTGAAGCAAAAAAAAAAAAAGAAGAAGCATAGAGTTACCTCTGTTGAACTTAAAAATGGGCAAATCAGGATTTCCTAGGCTGCCTGACAGTCACTACCTCAACATCAAATGACACCTGAAGAGCAAAGAACAGCCCAAAAACCCCATTTGGAGAAATGGAAAAACAAGGATGAAAAGAAAAATATAGGCCTTCATCAAGTATTAATCTTTGAAGTTAATTTTGTTTGGTAGGATGACTCTTCATGATACTGTAAATTGGACAAGATCCAGCGTGGCAGATCTCTGCTTTTACATCAAACAATTATATTATTACAGAAAACTCTAAATGAGATGCGAAAACTACACCCACTGTATACCAAGACATATTCTACTTGGACTGTGGATTTTCTCATTTATGAAGACTTGGATTAGGAGTATTTTTGTTTTTTACATTATCATTTTACCCTTTGATTGAAAAAAATTAAAAGCCTTTGATGTAGAGATATTTTAGTCTTTTTATATGCTTATTAGTAATTAAAAGATTGAACGGGTAGTTTTTTTTTAATTTTAATTGTGTAGTTAAAAAAACTATTGCACCTCAAGATAAAAAAAAAAATTAGATCTATTGATTAAGGGATTTTTTTGACATTTCATGAAATAGTAAAGATACTTCTTTACCTTAGACCTTAGAGGAGAAAATAATTGAGTTGTTAGCCAAGATCATTTTGGGGTTTTCACTTCTTAAGCTATAGAAAAAATAAGCATTTACCCTTGTAAAAGACAAAAGGTCATTTATGCATTGAGGGATGTTTTGGTACTTTTACATTGGTTTATTGGTTATTTTCAAGTTCACGATTGACATTTTAGTTATTTTCCATTGACTTTTTTTTATTTGAAAAGGTGCTGGCGCATATGGTTACGCATTAGCTTGCTGGTGGTGTTCGTGTTCTTTAGGCGATGTGTGCGACGCCATCGGTTGTCCAAACCTGGTCTTCCATTGTGTCCCTAGAAGTGCCACCATATCCTCGCTCTCATGGTGGAGTGTGTGACAGTGGTTGATGAGCAGTTTATCGTCGGTTGGTGTTTTTTTTTTTCCTTCCTTCTTCTCTCTCTCTCTCTCTCTCTCTCTCTCTCCGAGTAAGTACATGTCTGTCCTCTTTTTTTTTTTCAATTCCAATCCTTATATTTTGGACGACTTAATTTTATCCTTGGTCCTTTTACAAAAAAAAATTATGATTTCAATTCAGTCTTTAAATTATAATTTGTCATATATATTTTTTTTCAATTCAATCTTTATTCTTTTGATTTCTCATTTTGATTATTGACTCTTTTGTTAGAGTTTTGTTGGTTTTCAATTTTGTCTTTCAATCAACATTTATTTTTTTAAAAAAAGTTTTCCCTCATTCTTTTGATTTCTTTTTCCTTTCGTTTTTTTCTTCAATTTAATTTTTTTAGATGCCCTCGTTTTTTTAATTTTAATTTTACCCTCATTCTTTTAATTATATTTTTTATATGATCGATTTTTTTCCCGATCACACCCTTCGGTGTTTGATTTTTCGGGATTATATTTCATCATTTTTCTATTTTTCATGCTTTTGATTTAATCATACAAGTCATATGTTTTAAGTGTTAATATGATTAGTTTTCCCCTCATTTTCTTTTATGATTTTATCATTCTACATTATTTTTTTTGACAAAATAGTTTTGTGGTTATCTTCAATTTCTATTCAATTGGTTTGTCTCGATCTCATTACTTAGACCACGGGTTTCACAAGTGTAACACCTCATCCCACTAGCAAGATATTGTCCACTTTGGCCCACGGGCCTCACGGATTTGTTCTTGGCCCCAAAACACATCTTACTAGTCAAGGTAAATATGCTCATATAAGACCCTCCCCCAAGTCCTCACTCGCCAATGTGAGATATTACAATCCACCCCCTTTAAAGAGCCCGACGACCACGTCAACACCATCGGACAGCCAGTGAGCCGGGTTTTGATACCAAATGTAACACTCCACCCCATTAGCAAGATATTGTCCGTTTTGGTCCACGGGCCTCATGGATTTGTTCTTGGCAGCCACACATGACCCCAAAATGCATCTTAGTAGTCAAGGTAAGCATGCTCATATAAGGCCCTCCTCCAAGTCCTCACCGGCTGCTGTTGGATATTACAACAAGTCTTTTTTGGATGAAGATTTTTTTTTGTTTTGTAATTAATTTTTGCAGATTTTTTATTTTATTGTATGCAGATAAGTTTTGTTTTGTAAAAAAAAAAATAGTTATTTTAAAATAATATTTTGAATATGTTCATCCATGCATATATTTTTTTTCCTTTTATTTTATTAACTCAGTTTCATATGTGTTTTTATTTCTATTATCTTTGATTGATTTTAATAAATAAGTTCAGTGGACACAAACGAGTAAATTATCTTGATCTACATTCATCTCTCAATTTTTTCGCTTTTTCTTTTAGTTATTATTAACGACTTTTTATTTATTTATATGTATAGATTATTATTAGATGTTTGGATAAAATTTTTGATTTACACTTAGAATTCTTTTTATGTAAAAATACATATCAAAATAGCCTTTTTAGTCGAGTGTTTTTCTTAAAATAAAATTACAACCCGTTGTGGAGCGCACGTCAGATCAAATTTTTATTTCTCTCTAATTGCTTTTTGCTTCTTTTTTTTCATGAATTCATTTTTAAACATTTGATTTATTAGAGATTCAGTTTCATATGATCTTATTATTCTGCAATTGTTTTTGTTTTTTTTTAAAATATTGGTTTGGTGATTATTTTCAATTTCTTTTCTATGAGTTTATTTTGATCTCATAATCCAGGTCACGAGTTTTGCATGCTATTTTTTAATATAAGGGTTTTTTTTAGAATTATTTTGTTTGAGTTTGATTTTTCAAGATATTATCCTAATTCATTTAAAATTCTTTTTTGATTTATACAAACAAAATTTATTTTTAAAAATAAAAAATATTCATTTTTAAATAATATTGTTGATTTGTTTTGCCTTGCATATTTTTTATAAGACGTGAGCTTGTTCAGTCATTTTTATTAGTGTTTTATCTTTTAGGTTATAAATTTTTTAGGATGTCAATGTACCTTTTATTGATTAAGTAAACAAACTTAGTGAACAAAATTGAGTGAGTGTCTTATTTTGTATGATTAAATATCTTAATCTGCATTCATCTCTTAATTTTCTCAATCTCTTTTTTGGTTATTGTCAATGATTTTTTTTCTCATTTATTTACATAAATTATTATTGATTTATTTAATTAAATACTTGCATTGACTTTTCAATTTACACTTTAATTTTTTTTAAGTTAAAAAACACAAAAAAACAACCTACATATCCAATATTTTTTGGGAAAAAAACCCACGACATAACGCGAGTTAAATGATTAGTTTGAGTGCTATGCAGAGTAGAAACGAATTAGAACTTTGTCTTTTTGGTACAAATATTTTAATTTGATAGGTTGTGTCTGATTACTATAACAGAGGAGACAAACACTAAGAATATGAGACATAGAACAAAAGTTTACTTCAAAACTGTTTTTACAGAGGAGACAAACACTAAGAATATGAGACATAGAACAAAAGTTTACTTCAAAACTGTTTTTACAGATTTATTTTTTGTCTTTCTTCATCTCTCTAACTAAATATATTTTTATTTTTTAGATAGTATGTGATTACTATCACATGATAAAAGAGATAAAAATATTTTTAGTTGAAAAGATAGAGACATAAAAATAAATTTGTTCCTTGATAAGTTTAGAGTGAGTTTCTATAGTTTCAAAACAGGAGGTATAAAGAGGGCATGTCTTCAAATACAATATTTTTTATTCATAAAATATCATTGTAAAAAACTCTCAATTCTAAAATTATCAAACTAATATATGTATGGATAAAAATAATTATTATCATAGTTTTAAAAACTTAACTTGGAGGTCAATACGGAACAAGGTCCAGGTCATAGTTCGGGAGGGTCAACTTGGATTGACTTAGGTAAAAGTAAGAATAAAAATTATTATTATTATAATTTTAAAACCCGACCCAGGGTTGATCTAGGACAAAGCTTAGGTCATGGATTTGAAGAGTCAACTCAGATTGACTGGGTTCATATAAGGATAAAAAAAAGTTATTATTATAGTTTTAAAACACGACTCGAGGGTTTACTCGAAACAAGGTTCGGGTCACGAATCGGGAGGGTGAACTGGGTTGATTTATGTCAACATATAGATAATAATAATTATTATTATAATTTTAAAATTCAATTTAGGAGTTAAACACTAAGACAAGGAAATTGACCCAAAATCTTTTTTTTTAATAATAATAATCAAAGTACTTCGTTTAGACAAAAACAATTTTAAAAAATCAACATGTTTTTTATCTATATTTTATTCTAGATCGAACCAGATTTTTACCCCATGAAGTCAGATCAATTTTCCCTTTATATTTTTAAATTTAGATTAGTTCAGGTACATATCTTGGGTCAGCTGGGCATCACATCAACCTGACTGGAGAGCTCCCTAGAGGTAAGAAATGATGCCTCAGGGAGATAAAACAAGAGAAAGTCCTGTTTTTTGACATGAAATTTCTCACGGTGGAAAACAACAGCTAAAGCCCCTGTCATTTGCAGCAGGGCAGCCAGTGTAACAGCATGCATGGAACAACGCAAACGAATTGCGTGAAGAAACATAGCTATAAGAGGGCATTGCAAACAAGAAGCACATAATATTTTGCTTTCCTGAGCTCCACTGTCTACATAACAAGCAAGAGTGAGATGTTTTTAGAGTGTGTTTAGTATTGTGATAGTGGTTGCTTTTCAAATAGTTTTTTATGTCGAAATACAAGTCAATGATGTTTTTTTATTTTTAAAAAAATTATTTTTAATATCAGCACATCAAAACGATCTAAAAAATATAAACCGCACTCAATTTTAATAAAAAAAAAAATTAAAATTTGATCAAACGCATGTTCAAACCCGAGAGCCAAACAGGCTCTTAAGACCTTAAGACCGACCCATTACAATCACATTCTTCATCCATTCATTTTCGCATTCATGAAATCATAGAAGTATCATTATTACCTTCATGGTTTGGTACACACACAGAAGCAGTAGCTAAACTGCTGGATCGAACTCGATCCAAGCAAGATTTCCCATCCAGCTTGTTGCTTTGCTGAAGTTCCAGGTAGTCTTTGTATTTCATGCCAACGTATGCTGCTGGTTCATTGCCTTTACTGCTCACTAATAACTCTGTTGCTGGGCTAACGACTGAGTCTAGTGATGGTCCATGTATCATAGCTATGGATATCCTTGTAGCCTTGCTGTTCACCATTGCTCGGTGCAGAACACTCTTGTACCTTCCATTGCTCAAAATCTAGTAACAAAAAAACACGAACTTCACATTTTTAACAGGATTATTAAGCCTTAGGAATCTTGGATCGACTCCAAGCCTAACTGTAATAAAGGATAACATGACCAGGAAGTCAGAATGCACCTCGAGGTGATCTCCAGTGTTAACCAGGAAGGAGTTGGGGAGGGCACAGACATTGACCCACTTCCCTTCGTGTTGAATTTGAAGGCCACCAATTCCATTGTAGATTAGAAGTGTCAACAAGCCATGATCTGAATGAGGGGGCAAGCCTATTGCAAGCTCTGGCTGTGGACAAGTTGGATACAAGTTTGCAACAAATATTTGTTTCCCCTGTTCCAAATTCAGTGCCTTGTCTATATAGCTTCCTTCCAATCCCAAACTTTCGGATATTCCTTTCAGTAACCCCCTTGCTACTTCTCTAACTCTTTGGGAGTACTCTAATGAAATCTCACTGCATAAAAAAAGATCCAACCAAAAACTTGAAATTCTATAAGCTTAAGATTCCTCTACTTTAATCATGATTTTTCTCACAACATTCTGTCTTATCTCAAAAGAAAAAGAATATCTTTTCACCTTTGAATTCACTTGAAAGGAACACGCATTAGAACTAAAAGCTACTAATGAAGGGGGTGATTATCGTTTTATTTACCTTAGGCCAGCAGGTTTGGTAGGTGAGTAGAACACAGGATGTACAAAGAACTTAAGAAAATCCCTCCAATAGAAAGCCTTTTCCACTGAAACATTACAGCTGGTGCCAGACCTTATTGGGTCCAATACATGGTTCCCTTTAAACTCTTGCTTCTCGTCTTCTGGCAGATCAAAAAAACCTTTACACCCATCAAGTATCGAGCTGAGAAGGTTCTCTGGCACCCCATGATTGATCACCTAATAATTAAGAAATATGAAGGATGGAAGTCTCATTTACGTTATAAATCAAAGAAAAAAACCTAGTTCTCTTGCTCTGTTTTTCGCATTTGCATTCTCCAGTTATATATCTAATAACTTTTACTTATATTTAATAGTTTGTTTAAAGTTTTTTACAAATGAATACGTGTAACAAAATACAGAGCATGGCATGCACTTGTCAACTAGTTCAGTCCTCAAAGTTGCTGAGAGAGTCATTCGACAACACGTCAAGCCATCAAAGATCAAATTTCTATAACACGAAGAGCTTTACTTGCTACATGAAAAGAGATGAGATATACCATGAAGAAGCCCCAGTCCTGACAGGCTCTGCCGAGTTCATGAACTATGTGAGACCGTTGATCGGGAGTGCCTGAAATAAGAAGAGAGTAATCTATGACAGGAATGGATCCTTCTGGGACACAAATTACCTGGTCATGGAGATCAGGAGCGAAGGTGTGAGTGGCGGGGATGGAGGTGAGACCAGGAGATTCAGCTAACGTTTTGATGCTTGTTCTCTTGGTAGGTTGACTAGGAAATGCTTGGGAGGGAAGAAGGGAAGCTGTTTCAGCTGCCATTGAGAGAGGGATAGGAAGTGAGAGAGAGCTGAATGATTTGGATGTGGGAATGCACACTCATCTAATTAAGGCAATATGATAAGTATCATTTTTGTATATGGACATAGGACTTGCTTGTCCGGTGGCTTCACGTCAACTGGCAATTTTCAAGCTTTGTTTCTCTGTCCTTTCATCAAGTGTGGACAAGGACAAGGTTGTCCCACAGTTGGTAATTTGCAAATTTGTTTAAGAGATGGTGGAGTCCCACAGTTGTGGACTAAAGTAACCTTTATGATTAGTAATATCTTCTGTTTTTTTAATGTTAAATTATGTTTTTTAAATTTTTTATTTTTTTAAAAGGTTTTAAATTAATATTTTTTAGTTTTTTTTTATTATTTTGATGTGTTAATATAAAAAATTAAAAAATATTTTTAATATATTTTTAAGAAAAAAAACTTTGAAAAACAACGTCTAACACATTTACAAATAGGCTCTTTAGATGTTTTTTAAAAATGTGTTTTTTTTAAAAAAAATATTAAATTAATTTTTTTAGTATTTTTTTGATAATTTTAATGTACTAATATTAAAAATAAAAAAAATAAAAAAAATTATTTAAATATATTTTTAAATAAAAAATATTTTTTTAAAAATAATTTACATCTTAATACTAAACATTTAAAGCATTGTAAAGATATAAAAAACCTCTTATTTATTTATTATTATTGTTATTATTAAGATGCTCGATACATTGAACCCGAATAGGAAGAGAAGTGGAAATTTCTTTGTTCTTTCATGGAGTGAGATATTTAATAGGTAAAATTAGGTTAAATCTTTTAAAGTTTTTTATATTTATAATATAGTTTTTTTTTGTTTTTAACTTTTTTTTTAATTTAATGATATGAAAACAAAAATAAATGCTTATAAAATTGAACACTAACTAAATATCTCGATGTTTGTTTAAGACTACAATAATTTCATAAAAAACAAATCAAAATAATTTATAAAGACCAAATCAAAATTAACATAATATTAAAAAATAAAATTAAAAAAAAAAGCTAAAAATGATTCAATTGAAGGGAAAATGTAAAAAAAAAAAAAAAAAAGATCGCTCCTTCACTATTTATATGGACAGTGAAGAAGTTGGGTTCACCTCATAGTTTTAGTAGAGTAGATAACAAAAATAGATATTCATAAATTGAGCATCAACATAATAACAAAATGTTTGTTTGAGATTAAAATAAATTCATAAAAAACAAACCAAAAAAATTACAAAGATCAATTCAAAATCAATATAATATTGAAGAATAAAATTAAAAATAAAAATATTAAAAAAATTCAATTAAAAGAAAAAATATATATATATATATATAATAGAACTTAAAAAAAAAAAAGTAGAGGTAGCTCTTTCAATGTCCATATGAACAAAGAAGGAGTTGGATTCACCCAAATTATTTTAGTAGAGTTGGTAAAATGTTCTTGCCAAATATGTGTCTTAGTAACTATAATTTTAACTTCTAAAATAATTATTTTTTATGTTCTTTTCAAAATAATAATAAGATGAAAATGAAATAAAAACAAATTAAAGCTATGTTTTGAGAAATTTGTTTTATCTTAAATTGGTTCAAGTCTATACTTTAAAATATATATTTTCTTATATAATATATTTTAAAGATCTAACTTGCCATATCTATAATTACCATATTTTTTAGTTCTTCGTACATATCATTAATTGTGAAGTTATTTAATCATAAAACAATAATGCAATACATAAAATAATGTAATAATAAATGATTTATAGTACATTATTTTTGGTACCATTAAAATTTAGGATTATTATTCATTGAGTAACTTATACATAAAATTCTCAATATCTACCGATTCAAGTTTGTAATGAAAAAACAATTATGACTTGTATGTTAAGAAAATGAAGTCATAGTACTTAGGCTTAACTTTTCTTTCTTGTATGTCCTTTTTTTTATAAGAAATTAAAAAATATACATTTTAATAATTATTTTTAATTTTAGAAAAAAAATTTATTAAGGTCATGAAAGATTTTTTTTATTTCAATTTCAATTTTTTTAAACTAATTTCAGGGTATTTTGGGTTGAAAAATTAATTTACTAAGATTTTAAAGGTGTTTTTTAGAACCCATCACAAATAATTTTCTTTTTCTATTTATTTATTTGGTGACTTTCATGTGAGGATTTAAAAACTAGTTTTAAAATATTATTAAACCCAATCAGATCCATGACAAATTACACAAATTTAACAGGTTAACTTGAATTTTTTTAGTCGATACAAGATATCGTTGTCTCAATATTACAAAAACAATTGCACTTTAAGTTTTTAAGTCAACCCGATTTTGATTGGATTGTTTGAGTCGTCTTTAGACCCGCAAAGTCTATCAAATCACATAAAGATTTAAAATTTAGGAGAGGCGAAGAGCTGAGTTGAGAGGTTTCTATATTGACATGCTGGACGGAGTTCAATGACACCGCAAAAGAGTTCCCCTTGATAATGCGCGAGTGTTGGATCGTTTGTATTTTTTTAATAAACTCACATCAAAATTATCATATTGTTATTTTTAAAAAAATTAATATTAAAAAGTTGTTAATGCAAATTCTGATAATACAAAGATAAAGATCTTGAGCTCACAATTAAAATGCTACATGTTAATAAATGTTAAATAGAGTTTTGATAAAAAAAAATCCATGATCTTGAATTTATAATAATAAAAAATTTCTCGCTAATAGTAAACACGATAACAACAAAAAATTCTCTTTTATGTTTATTTTTCTATTGTTATGACAGTATTTTAAATAAAAATTATGTTTGAGGAAAAAAATGAAAGCCTTTTATTTTAAATAATGAATATAATATGTGTTATAATTAATAAAATAAACTATAAATTAAATCTTAGTTAAACCAAAAATTTATTAATTTAATATTTTTAAAGCCAAATACACTTTTAAAATATAAATAAAATATTTTAAAAGAAGGTACTCGACAAAAGATTCTGGAAGTTCATGGATTATTGTTTTAATGGATACTGACTTGAATTTTGGGTACCATTCCTGAATCTGGCAACAATTCACATCTTCTTCCTTCATTATCCCTGGTTTAATTGCTTCTCCTGCTATCTGGTATGGAACAAGATATGCACATCATTAGCAACTATCATATATTATTCCATCATATATTCTGTTCTT
>Ga0325405_1000447_pt1 | contig 39693 bp, 18 predicted proteins | sample PopdelMetagenome_21_FD_205663 | JGI IMG/M metagenome (GOLD analysis project Ga0325405, IMG submission 205663) | Populus deltoides microbial communities from Bellville, Georgia, United States - Xylem-Control-R2 | ecosystem: Host-associated > Plants > Phyllosphere > Stem > Wood/Secondary xylem... | reverse complement strand
TCTGCACAAAACATCGACTGAACATCAAATCTGCCAATTACTTCCAATTTACTCCTTTTTGCATCTTTCATCCAAAAGTGCCTTCAAAACATAAAACAAAGAATATCAAGGCATTTTATATATAAAAAATAGGAAAAATACTAGTTAAATGGGGGTGAAACTATCAAATAATATGGTTGCATCAATGAGCACAACTAAACCCTCACCATTCAGCATTGAGGATGAACTGATAGCCTAAAAAAGGGTCATGATCGAGCCTTTGATGGCTTTTGTAGTGGTATGACATGGTTTAACCATTATGGAGGTAGGTATAATTAGAAGATTATGGGATGCGTGGCTTTTATCGTGTCTACAGAGAAGGCAAACGCAAAAATTAGGGCAAACGACACTAAAAAACAATGATGAATGATGATGAAACAACAAGGAAGATTAATCAACTAGAAAAAGAGAAGAACGATAAAGTAATCTTGTCCAGGGTTTTTAGAAATAAGAGGAAGAAAGAGACAAAAGGGGTATAAACACATGATATTCAGTGTGTTTTACACTTTAGTCCTCCACCACCTTTGATTCGTGCAATCAATGACAAATCAAACCAAATCATCATTTTTTTTTCTTAATTAGGTCCCTAGTTGAAATCAAATAACACCTTTAAATCCTACCTTCTGCTTTTTGATCTATGGTTATTTGATTCCTTTAATTTCAGCCAAATCAACTATAAACTTTATATTGTTTTTCAATTATACCCTTTATTTAATTAATAAGACTTTCCAAGTTATGCTAACTCGTCATTTTGGTCCTTCATTATTTAATTCTTTCAATTTTATCCAATTTTAATCTTTTTCTTCAATTTGGTTTCAATTAAACCCCTAAGATACATCCCAAGTTATTTTTTTTTGTCTTGTCTAATTTGTTTTACCCCATATTGTTTTTGTTATTCTTCTTCTTCTTTTTTTTTTGAAACTTTTGGAAAGTTTTATATGAAATTAACTTTGAAAATTTTTGAATATATGTTTTTGGAGGTTTTTATTTTTGACAATATTTTCTTGAATATTTTAAAGAGGGTACAAATGGGTTATGACAAATTTTGCCATGTTTAGTTAGTTCATGTACCTTTTCACTTCATTGCCCTCTTGGATTTGGATAGGTTAGTGCTTTTAATTCACTCAAGTTACAAAAACTTTTCCCTAACTCAATAGATAAAATTATAATTCAATAGGTAAAATTAAAGATAGGGAACTCATCTAGAAAACAATAAAAAAATGAACCAAATACGTTTTTTTTTTCCCTTGAAGTCCACTTTTTTCCATATATTAATGAACTTAACTAACACTATGCACTAGAATAAGAAAAAAAAAAATTAAAGGTCAATAAACTAAGTAGGTAAAATTAAATGTGAGATATTTAAACAAAAAATAATAAAATATTGGACACCAAATATACAATTATGTCATAGCTTTTTTCTAATAAATTATGTAGGCTTTAAATTTATTGAATGATGATAATATTCTTATCAGTTTGCATGAAATAAAAACAAGTTGTTTTTATTTTTATTTATTTATGTCCAAATGTCATTTTATGGGTCTCTATATCAAACATCCAATTTTGCACAAATGTGCTTCCATTAATCCTAATTGTTTTTTTTTATTTACCTTTTTTTGTTTTTTGAAAAAACATCCATAAAAACATATAATATAGGGATTGAAAAATTACAAATTCAATGATGGTGGATATAGAGAAATGTTTTTCTATATACATAAATGGATATAGGAACGAGAGCATTGCCCCTTACTCCATTTAAAACCCAAATCCATTGATAAATATACATATATATTTTATTTTTGATCTTTCATCAAGTATTTTTCTTGAACAATTGATATTTTAAAATAAATCTTTTATTGGATTTATCTTAGAATCATTCATATATAACTATATATTAGTGTTGTGCTAAAGTTTAATATCTGCATGGATTTAATATTTATTTTTGCTCTGTGTTATTTATTAAGTAATAGCTATCATATTGTAATTGCAAGAAAAAACTTTTTTTTTTTTAATTATTAGAGAATTTCCGACCTTGCTGTGAACCTAAAGGAAGCAATATTTTGCTCAGCCCGAATCCAAATATATAGAAAGAGGATTGATGGGTAAAGTAAAACCAACCCTAATTGTCTTTATGATAATACATCTATACCTAGACTTAATGACCGATAAAAGTTAATTGAATATTATTTTTATTTGTCTTTTTCTGCTCTTGCCTTGTTACGCTATTAATTTGTATTTATTGGTCCAGGGATATCCATCACTTCTAATTCGATGAATCAAATCATTAATTGATTACTAATGATTCTTTTTAAAGTTGTGTTGATATAGATATATTTTTATTTATAGCTTTTCAAGGTGATTATTAAATGTGACTTAAATATTTTTAGGTACTAATTTAACTCTTAAATTAACTTTTAATATCTAAAAATAGACCTGAAAACCAAAATATATCTCCTCAAATACCTTATCCCCACACTAGATGAATATACAAAATACAACCTTCTCCCTCTCCCATACCACCGATCAACCATCAGCCCCCATCATCATAAATCTCCTCTACCAACGTCAACTTGTCAATGGTATACAACTTATTTCTAGTGTTAATTTCTCTTTTATCCTGGCGTAATGTTAAGAAACCATGAAGTTATTTCAAGATTCAAAATCCAGGAAGCTTAAAGAAGAATGTCCAGGGCAATCTCAATATGACTTGAACAAGTTTTGATTGTAGCGTTTTGTCAAGGAATCTTACCAAATCTATAATGTTATGTGCTGAAGTCAATTTCTTCAACATGTTCCTTAGCCTATAAATCTTCAAATTCTTCAATTATCGTAGTTGATTCTTGTAGCACCGTACGTGGGCACCAATATGTGGTATAATTAAGAAGTCTAATAAGTGGGATCCCTCCAATATTGCCAATGCCATGATCTTAAAAGGAGAGACCTCTTTCCCCTATTTTCAATTAACCCCATCAATTTTATTAATTTTCATTTTCAAGTATTTCTATAGAAGTTTTACACTTAAATTTACAAAAAAAAAAAAAAAAAACACTTTGAAAATAAATTCAACAGCACTATTGTCATCTAAATTTGAAGCAGAGATATAATTCAAAATGATAATTATTCGTATTCAGCTTTCATATTAATTTGGAATAGTGCACTTTAAAAAAATTTCTTTATCTTAGACTCGTAGCCTGGAGAGTTTTTATGACTGTGTTTTCATTCTTGGTTTTGTTTCTCTAAATGGTCTCAATCTATTGGATTAGCTGACTTGCCCTCTGACAAATTTTGTGGTCTTTGCAAAACGGAGCTAGTCTAGATAGCAATGTGGATGCCAATATATCATCCTACACGCACGCAACTAGTAAGAGGGCCCCAAGCACTTCTGATCGGTTGTTCTCTTGTAGGTCCTGCTCCTTGGCACCCAAGATTCTTTGACAGTTTAGAACTTGGCATTGCATGAGTGCAGTGCATCTCTGAGGGAGCTGCTGAAAATCACATGCATAGGACCAATGGAGTAAATGGCAGTGATCATAAATCTTAAAAGGACAGTTTACAGGTCATAAAGGGTTTGATGTTAACGGCATCTAAGCAATGAAAGCAATGTTTCAATTCTGATCTACGCAGTGCTTTTCAACTGAACGAGAAAGGTCGAGGAAATCATGCATGATTCATCTAACATATCTTTGTTTGAGAAATGCTGTTGCGTAGTTGTTATCCATGCGGCACTATCATGTCCATTTATTATTTATATACAGTGAAACCTCCTCCATGCCAAAGGCAGATAGATTTAATTTCTGAGTTTTGACAACGGCTAAGGCTCTACAGAGGAATGCTTTGATCTTGATTCACTGAGAGAATTTTTCAACGGCTGTTATTGCCGACTACCTATTTCAATAATTTCCCTCAAAAGAATAAAATCTTATCCAACATTTGGTAAATGTTTTGCAAAGAAAATTATAGAATTGTTATAGTTATAAAGATGTCTATTGCATCAAAACATTATTTTTAAATATTTTTTATTAATGTTCTATTAAGATTGGACATTAATTAGAGTTATTGAAATTAATGCATACTATGTACTTTTTTTTATTATTATTAAAGGAAGTAGCTCTCTCAATAATTAGAACTAGTATGTGGATGCATGTTAAATGACAAGTAGAGAATTCAACAATTACGAGGATTTTATATGAAGAGATTACCTGTATCTATGGAAAAATTCACGTTTAAGTGATTTTTAGATCTGAGATTACTAAGTTATCTTATATAGAAAATGTTATGTTTTGATCCTAATTACACATTGTCTTAATCAAATGTAACAAATTCACATATATTGGGTAAAACATAAACTATATGAAGATATTTGAGTGAATTATAAATTTTTTTCTCAAATTCACTTAAATAATATTGATTAAAAAAATCCTTAAATAAGATGAAATGAGATTTGAAAAGAGTTTTAAATCTTATTCAAATAATCAATGATTATGATGTTGAGAGCAAATATAATTTGACAGAGCATTCGTACTCTATGCTCAAATGTCTAATTGGAGATAATAGTTACATGATAAACTAATTACTAAAAAGTTAGGTCAAACGACATATAACTTTTATAATATTTAAGAGATCACGCGTTGTTAAATATTGTACTTGATTTTAAAAAATAAATGAATAAATTTATTGAATTAATAATAAGTTAAATTGTTTAATTTATTTAATCATGTTTTTATTTGGGATTATGATATTTAGTTGAGAAAAAAAATATTACAAACCTAATGGGTCACACACATCAAGAATCATTACTGAGAAATTAAACTAGGATGATTGGTTAAGTATAACTTGATTATAAGTAAATTATAGAAATTAAGGACTAAAATATAATTTCAGACTTAGAAAAATCAAATAAGGACTTGATTGCATAAATTTCTGACAATTGTTCTGGACTAAATATGTTATATTTTTTAAGGAGCAAAGTAATATTTTACCATCAATAGTTATATTAGATTTTTCTTATAAATAGAATATTATGTTTCATATTTTTCCTGTATAACGACAACAATATATAATAAATTTGAGAGTAAATAAAAGTTTGCAATTAAGGCATAGTAATCTCTCTGTCTTAAAAGAGTTTAGGAGACTTTTAATCTAATGGTTTATGGTGATTACTATTGAAAGTTAGACAATTGGATGACTTATGATTTATGATAACCTAACCTTAAAGAGTTGATCAAACCCTAAAAAGAAGAAGTAATATTCAGGTAATCTTTGATCAAACCCTAAATAATCCTATGTTGTCGAATGAGATCCATGTAACTTCCATTGTTTTTTAAAAAAATATTGTTCCTACTACGTTCATGTCTTTTAAAAAACCCAACAATGTGTTCTATGAAAAAAAAATGGATAAGATGAAAAATACATATGTTGTAAAAGAAGAAATGTATGTGTACGTGGAATGAATGAATTTATTAATCCTTATCTAGAGTTTCTTGAATTTTTTTATATCTATGAGAGACACCAACTTATACGGAGAAAGAAAGAGGTAAAAAAATATTTGACCTTGTTCAAGAAAAATACCTAAGATAATATTCCCTAATTATTGGTGGTCACATTGTTGAATGAGAAAGCATAGTGTTAGGTGAGTCATGCTCTAACATAGACATTTATTAACACTATTTTATAGATCCAATTATGAAAATGAGGTGAAGTTAGTATTTAAGGCAAGTATCAATTATATACATTATAGGCATGAAAAGATTGGATTAAGGAATCCTAGCCTGGATGTAAGGATGTTGCACTAATGTTTATTGTAAATAGGGTAACTTGAGTCCAAATAAGGGGTCAAATTCAATGTGCTACTTGGAACAACTAGACCACTTAAAGGGTTGTGCTAGTTGTGCCACTTAGACCACCTTAAAGAACATGTACCCATTGGGGTGTCTCGACCTAAAAAAGGGAACACATCCAACCTAAGCATGGTATGACTAGATGGAATTGAGGCCCCTCAGCTCTTGGGTGATTGTCTCAATAAGCTTTGCTTCCTATATTTTTCCAAGTCTTGATGATAGATGGGAAAATCCTGGGCTTAATCATGACCATTATCATAGGCTCAATCCTCGATTCATTATTGGTATGTTTGATTTAGGTTCTAAACTTAAGGGTGTTGAGTCTAAGTTTGTTAGTTTGAACAAAGAAGAATGGATAAATTTATGAGATGATGGTGTAGCGATGTGAGCTTATGCTTTTATGATAGGGGATTTATTTGGTTGTGTGGTGGGCGTGTGATTGTAATTGTGATGTTGTGGGGGTGTAAGTGGGTGTGAAAGGATGATAATTGATTGGTTCAATTTGCAACATGGGAAAACAAAAATAATATGCTTATTAAAAAAAATACAATAAACTTCAAGGAGTTGTTCTAACAGTAAAGGAAGTATGCTTCATTCCTTGACTTCCTAGATTTATAGCTTGAGGCCAATACCTATAAAATTTTATTAAATTTCCTAATGAACATCAAATTAAATCTCCTTCATACATTAATTTTTATGTTCCTAACCTGTAATACACACAATCATTAGCTACTCATGCTTTGATACATTTTAGTTGGACATAGGAAGATTTTCGCCCTATTTGGTATTCACGACTAAGTGAATATTTAATCTATGATATACCCTCATTCTAATTATAAGCAGACCTTATCGTTACACACGTGCACATAAACTTCTATAGTTAATCACTTTTCTTTGGCCAACCATAACTTTTGATCATTTGATTGACTTCTTGATAGTTCCTTTGATCGATTATGTCTCTTAATTTTGGTCAATTTTAGCCCAATTTTCTTTGTTTATTTAGACTAACACGTAGATTATTCTTGGTGTAAATAACAACCCTCATATTCCTTTATTTTTTTAAAACATCGAGGAATATTATCCATCATTTAATATTGAAATCAATTATGACTATGTATGACCTGATCAATGAACTTTGTTACCTAAAATTATTGATAATGTCTGACATTTCAGCCAATTAATTATTTCAAATGAGACATGGTTTGGCTTTTCTTGAAAAAAATTTGCAATGTCAACTTTTAACTATTTGTACTCAATAAACAACTCAACTTTTTATATTATTAAGAATCAAAAACAAAAAAAAGTAACTTATAAATTAGTAATAGCTTAAGGGTTAGGCCTAAAGTACAAATAATGGAAATCTAGAACCGCTTCATACATATGATCTCTAAGTTGATTTCTTAGTTTGTTTTCATAAAGTGATCCAAACTATACTAGAGGATCCATTAGAAGTTTCAGTTGAGCTTATTACAAGATCAAGGGGAGAAAAAGCTCAAATATGCATTCAATGGGTTTATTTAGAGTATTTAGGCCAATATGAGTTTCAATGAGGTTACAACTTCAATAAAAGATGACCAGACCTTAGTCAACTTAATTTATATACAAGAGGGGCCTAATCCATCCACTTCTTAGGCTTAATTAATTTCAGCAACTATGAGGTTTTGTGTGTTCATTTGTTTTAAGGATTCTAAACTATGAGAGTATTACTTATTATGTTTGAAAACATAAAAGGCTAAGAAAAAAATAATTGCAAGAGTTTTCCTTATTTCTTTTTTTATATTCCAAGGAGGGAACACTACACATATTTCAATCAAGAGTCCTTTTCAAGCAAGGATTTCATTCAACAATTGTTTCTTCTTATTCTTAGTGTGCGACAACTTAACATTAATTTTAGAATTATTACTTTTATTATTTTACATGTTTTGAGCTTTATTTGAGATACTTTGAGCCTTATTTTTAATTTGGGTTTAAGTTAGCCCATTAGGTTAACTAGGGTTTACTTTATTCCAAGCATTAATATTATTTTGTAAGAAATTAAATTAAATATAACTATAAATTTATGTTTGTGAACTAAGTGTTATTGTTTTTAGTATGTGTGTGTGTGTTTGTGTGTAGACAAGGTTTAATTAGTTGATATAACATGATATTTAAACTTTAATGCAATTTTTTTGTATTTAGTCGTTTATTTTTATAATATCGACTTTAACAGTTAAGCTTATATTATATATGGAAAATCTTATTAAAATGATGTTAGGAGAATGAAATATGATATAAGAAGGTTGGATTAGAGATTGTGAAATGGTTTTAAAAGTGTACAAGTTTATGTCAATAACATGGTACCATTCAAGTATAGAAAAACTCTGCCGAATTTTTTGTAGAATATTTGATAATATAATAAGGATTGAAGTATGGTATTCAAGCTAATCATGATTATGTGTTTACATTTGCTTGTGTATGTATTAAAAAAAAATTCTTGGTTCTTCAATAATCTATTATGTGATTTTATATTTCAGATGGTCATAAAAGTATAGGCTTTATAATGTGAGAATTTAACATTTGAAAAATCTTATATATTTGATGGTTACTTATTTTAAGAAAAAACATATTGCACGCGCGTAATTATTCTATGCATTAATTGCATATTGGTAAGGCTTATGGGGATGATTTAATGAGATCTTTTGGGGTTGCTAAAACTTTAGATGTTATATATGAGTACTTTTATTGGCCTAAGATTAAAAATAATGTGCAAAGAATTTATGATAGCTACATAACATATAGACAAGTTATGTCTAAAGTTTTACCTTATGGTTTGTATATTCCTTCACCAATACCTAAGGAACCTTGAGTTGATATATCTATGGATTTTTTTAGGTTTACCTAGGTCAAAAGGGCTATTTTTAGGTTTACTTAGGCCAAAAGGGATAGAGATTCTATTTTTATGGCTATAGATATGTTTTCTAAGATGACACATTTGATATCTTGCTATAAAACTGATAATACAATTAACATGGTAGACCTATTCTTTAGGTAGTTTGGATTCATAAGGTTTATAAAAGCATTATTATTTTTATTGTGATGTTAAATTTTTTAGCCACTTTTGAAAGGTTTTATAGGGGTAAGTTGAGAAGAAAAATGTTATTTTCTCTACTTTTCATCCATAACTAGATGGTCAAACTAAAATAGTTAATAGGAATTTGACTACGTTGCTAAGAACTATAATTCAAAATAATTTAAAGAATCTGGAAGATTAATTGTTGTTTGTTGAATTTGCATATAATAGAAGTGTGTGTTCTACTACTAATTATTTACTTTTTAAAATTATTTATGGTTTTAATTCTTTAACTCCTTTGGATTTGATTCCTTTACCTATTGATGAAAGAGTTAATCTTAATGGAAATACAAAAATATATGTAGTGAAGGCTCTTTATGAGAGTGTATAGCGACAAATACTAAAAAATAATGAGAAATATGCATTTAAAGCTAATAAAAGTCATAAAAAGGTTATATTTGAACCAAATGATTGAGTTTGGACGCATATGTGTAAGAAGAGGTTTCTTGAACATGGAAGATATCAATTGATCCTCAGAGGAGATGGTCCATTCCAAATCCTTAAAAGAATTAATGTCAATGCCTATAAAATGGATCTATCAGATGAATATGGTGTTAGAGCTACTTTTAATGTTTTTTCTTATCTCCTTTTGTTTTATATAGGTGATGATTTAAGGTCAAATTCTTTTTTTTTTTAGGGGGGATGATTCGATTCAAACTACACCAAAGGATCGATTAGAAGTTCTAGTTGGGCCAATTACAAGATCAAAGGAAAAGAAGATCAAAGATGCATTTAATGAGTTTATTCAGAGTATTTAGGCGAATAAGAGTTTTCAAGAGGCTACAACTTCAGTAAGTGATGGTCAGACCCTAGTCAACTTAATCTATATACAAAAAGAGTCTGATCCATTTACTTCTAGGCATTTATTAGTTTCACCGACTATGGGGTTTTTATGTTTTCATGTGTTCTATGGATTGCAAACTATGAGAAGATTCCTTATTATGTGTGGAAACATAGGAGTTTAAGGAAGAATTAATTACAAGAGTTTTCCTTATTTGTTTTGGATTCCAAAGGGGTGACATTACACATATTTTGGCCAAAAATCATTTTCAAGAAAGGATTTCATTCAACAATTATTTCTTTTTATTCTTTGTGTGCAACAACTTAGCATTAATTTTTAGAATTATTATTTTTATTACTTTTCATGTTTTGGGTCTTATTTGAGATACTTTGAGCCTTATTTTTAATTTGGATTGAATATAACCCATTAGGTAAACTAGAGCTTACTTTATTTCAAGTGTAAATATTATTTTGCAATACACTATTACCACATCTATTATGTGTGTGTGAGAGGAATTCTTTTAATTTAGTTTTTCATTGAACTACTTGGACTTATCAAATAATTAACCAAGCTTCATGACGTCTTTCATACTACTCTTTTGCGTCTCTTCTTAGGCATTGGATGAGAGTTCAGTTTCTATAGTCTTGGTGTCTCAATATAGGTTATAATTATGTCAAACTTAGCTTTTTAAGCCTGAATTTAGCTTCTTTTTTTTTGGAAGGATTGATTTAATCATGGATTTTTGAATCTCTATATCAACAAGGTTCACATAATTTAGAAATCCTATATTTTAATGCATCTTCATATAATATTTAGTTTAATATTATCTTCACTTTTTAGTGTATTGTTCTACCATAGAGTCTGTACTACTTTGTGTATCATTACATCCATATTAGATATGAGTAATAGTTGATTAAACAACAATTCTCACAGTGATGATATCACTATTATTAAAGACTATTTTATATCCTGATCCTTATTGATTAGAGTCATTAACTTTTATATTATTTTCTCTTACTGAAAAAACAAAAATGAAATAAAAAAAACCTTCTAATAGAGTTTATGGCAACTAAATTGTCAATATTTAGCTTACTTATGTGTTAATTAATACATGTGATTCAAGTAATGGTAAGTTATCTTGTTTCCAAGTTTAGGAGATATTGACAATCTCTATCCACTTCCTTATCCTTATCATTGAGATTTGATGACTTTTGTTATGGCTAATCTTATACCATTCCTTGTCAATAGAGTTATGTTTAGCTTTTACCCTCTAAATCATCTCCATTAGGTAAAATTATATGATAAGTGGGGTACCTATATACTTCACAAATATGTTCATCATGATTTTCTTGTGTTAATACTTTAGCCTTATAGTGATTAATTTACCTCTCATATGTAATAGCATTAGTGAAGAACTATAACCTTTATCATGGTCGATCATGCCTAGTCCGTTATATTTATGCTTTACCAAGAAGTACTTTTAACTCAAGAGTAGTCATTGCAATTATTACATAAGAAAAATAGGTCAAGTGCCCTATATTTTCTTAATCACTCATGACTAATATTAGTTACTATTTATCACTTTCAAACTCCTTACCAAACCTTTATTTGGTCATTTAATGGGTCATGACAACCTTGTTTAAGTAACTAATTAGGTATTTTCCTCTTACTTATTGGTCAATAACAAGTCCCTATGGTATAAAAATGATTGAGATTACCTTATAGTAAGGCAATTTATTGAGCCTGAAATTGGCCAGTAGTAGGTTGTAGGAAGGGATAAAAGTTCTTTGAGACCAAGAAATTAGCCTATAGTTGTTTGTATGCCTAGGGAGTGACTAATTTGTTAGTGGTTATCATACCTAAAATTGGCTATATTTGTTGTGTTGTCTGATACGCTAAAAGATCCATCTTGTATAAGGTATGTTGTTTAAAACACTCATACTAGAGTGTTTATGGTTGCAAAACTTCCTAGATTATGCCATCGAAATGTATAAGACCATGCATTACCAAGCCTATTCTAATATAGCTCATTTTGTATCAGATTCAACTTATGAGATATGGTCTACATGGTTTGATTGACCACCCAATGTTATATGTGGTAGGTCATGTTTGTTACATTTTCAATCTCTATCTAAAAAGCGTATATATCAATGTGAGAGAGATTTATATGTTGATAATAAGATGTTATTTTAGAAGAAACTATGGTTGATTGACTTTAATTTTCCATAGCTGATTTTGACCATTATACAACGTCTTTAGATCCATAAAATAGATATGCATATGGCTACATATAAGGTATGGTTTGTGGTGATGTCCTTAATGAAATCAATAGAAACATGATAAATTTCATAAGAATACCAGAAGTGTTACCAAAAGCAATTTTATGTTGGATTGATGAATTAGTAATAAAACCCATCTCTGGGCATGTCTAATATCGGCTGATCCATTAGAATTTAAGAAGTTGGTGGATTATCAAGCTTGTCATGACTAAATAGCTAGCCTCTCTCTCTATTACTTATACTAATTGCTCACCTAATACAACAATGACAAGTTTACTTGTATATTTATTTAAAGACTTATTTAATGATTTTTTAAGAAAATATTGTATCTTATCCTAATGATAATGTAAAAATATTAATCATTTAGATATCATTGAGATCAATATGCTACAATTAACCATTTCTATATTTTAAAAATGATAAAAATACGCAATAAGAAACATAATCTTGAGATAAATAGGGAGTAACCTTGCAAAATTAAGTAGAGAATGGAGATTTTAAAACTCAAACCTTTAGAAAAGGTGATCAACTTTGAAGCAACATCACGTAAAGAAAAATACAAGTTTATGCAGAAGAAGAGAAAGAAGTTATAAGAATTAAAATGCAGTAAAATAAATAAAAGCTATAAAGAAAGCAATAAAACATCTTTAAAGGAAAAAAATTATAGTGAAAATGCATATGTGAGGCTAATCATCTTTCTTAATAGCTAGAATGACGTATTTATCTTGTTACAATGTTCAAGTTTCATATAGATACTTAATCTAATACAATATTGACTTACCCATATTAGATAAAAAGATTACTTGAGAAGCCATATTATAAATTAACCTATATCTTATGTTCTTACTAATAACCACATCAATCATTCTTAATCTTTAACTCTAATCAATTTAATACATGTAGGACTTTTATTCTAAGTAGAATTGAACCTTCTGGTTATTTATGCACACTTAAACTCTTATGGTCAATCATTTTCCTTTGGTGAATCATGAATCTTGGTCGTTTAGTCAATTACTTCTTAGTTTTCTTGGTCGATTAAGACTTTTTAAACTTGGTTGATTTTAATTTTCATAATCAATTTTAACTCGCCTTTTCTTTTTTTGTTATGACCATTCACTATTTTTATCAGCTCAATACATAAATGTTTATTTTTACTCTAAACACTATTCAACTAAAATCCTACTCTTAATATCAAGAACAAAATCTATTAAGAATATTTCCATATAAAACCCTTTCCTACCCATATGAACAATCATTAAGTTCGTTTAAAAATATCTAGTATTCTCCATTAATACGATCATTACTTACCTAATTTGGAAGAGAACTAGTTTTTTACAAATATGTGATGCTGCATAACTATTCTCAAAACCTATTTTTATTTAATTTTACAAATATTAAAATAAATAATTGAAAGATTTTAGTGATTTAAATTCCAAAGAAAAATGTATTTATTAAAAAAAAAATATTATGTGTTCTTATTTATGCATTTTTTTTTAACATGACCATGAGTTTTTCATCAATATTATGGATTTTTTTTAATACAATCCTAAAGAAATTAAAATATAAATTTATAAGAATTGAAATGGTTTAGATTTATAAGAAAATGTATTTCTTCATAAAAAAAAACTTCTTTTTTCATTATTAATTCCTTTTTTATATAAAAAAAGGTTGGTTCTTCGTATAAAAATTTATCATGATCTGAAAAGTAATTTTTAACAAAGAAACAAAACATTATCTTGATTATTTTAATGTGACTATATAAAAACATAAAGGATCTAATAATTCAATTTCACATATAATAATACATAAAGTATTTGTTAACATTACCGTAAAACCTTTAATCATTTTTTAAAACTATGGCATTATCGGATGATTTTCAAAATATCATTTTAATAGTTTTTTTAGATAGAATTTTATTATAAAATTTATAGAAAAAAAAAAAAGAGAAGTTGACCAAACATGAATGAGTTTGGAAGGATGGATTTGTGTGCTTTGCCTTAAGGAAGAAAGCTCAAGTGCGTTAGCGATTAGAAAACTATCCATCTTAAATAATATTTTAAAAAAAATATAATGGACGACTTGTCGTCTACTTGACCAAGTGACATGCCATCCTCTACAACCATTTGTTGCCACCTTTAATGCCTAGAAAATCAGGCATTAAGTCATTTTAACCTACAAAACCCAATATTAAACTCATTTTCATCTAAAAATATATAATAAAACACCACACAAACTTTAATAACCTTTTAATAACCCTATTTATATGGCATTTAAAATCAGTCTAAAATCTCATAAGAAAATATCAAATAAAAAAGCTTTTTAAGACATGATCTATTTTTTTAAAAAGAATTAAAGTTTCAAATCACCTCCATAAAACTTTCCTTTTTCAAGATGAACCCATTGACGTCAAACTTTAGTTTTTTTATATAGCTAAAATGTGGTTGGTCTAGAACTGTCTCTCCCTTCATCCTTTTTCAATGACTTTTTTTCTCATATTTCAGGACCTAAGTACTAAAACATGATGAAAATGAAGTCATCCACGATGCATCTAAGTGTGATGGAAAAATAAAATTTTTATACTATTTTTTTTTAGTTTAAAGTATTGTCTTCCTCCATAATATCTTTTTTTTCAAAAAATTATAAAAATACAAAATTAGCAAATGTTAAAAATAAAAATTCAAAGTTTTCCAAACACAATCCTCTATCATAGTTCTTCTCTAATAAGTAACACTTGATATAGATAAGAGCTTTCCTTGCATTAGATGACATTGTTCAAGCAACAACATTGTCCAACCATCAATATTGATTATAGAATCATCAACATTCAAGACATAATCTCCCCTTCAATGAGTTCAATGATATTTTTTATGAGATAAAAATGTTTAGCCTCTATGTGATGACTTCATTATATATCCATTGACTTTCCTCCTTCATTGACTTAAATCATATCTAATCCAACCACTATAGCAATGATGAAGAACAAATGTGTTGATCATCACAACTTCTATCTTTAAATCTTTTATTTAGTCCATCGAGTAATCAATTTTGGTAACAAATCCTTAACTTTAATTGTGTTGCATTGATTAATTGATATTGACTAGATTATATTTGATGATCATAGTTTATGTTATTATGAGATTGAGTCTGGAGATTTGTTTACCTGTCCCGTCTCCTTACTCGAGGATGATGGAAAGACTAAATTTATAAATTGATATATGATTGTAGTGTTGATGTTGGGTTAATGATGAGTTCTTACTTTTATTTTATTTTTATTGTGCATTCTTATTTTATCATAGTAGAGACACCTAATTTTCAATTTTAAGGGTGTGATCATAATAACACAAGAATTTAAAGATTGTAGTGAGATATTTCCATTGTTGGATTAAAGTAAATCATTTGTTTAAGAATGAGAATGCATATATCAGGGATGTATTTGCTTTGTCACAACAACTTAGGGGCTCTAATAAAACCTTCTCATGACTAAAATAAAGAGAAAAATTTATAGGAAGAGTGTTTTACACTTTCATGACAAACTTGAAACAAGTAGGTGCATGTGGCATCCTAGGTGGTGCTTTGGTTGTGAAATAGAAAAAAGATCCCTCTAAAATATAAAATAATCACATAAGCATTCATCCTTAATGATAAAAATGCAAAACATCTCATATATTGTACATGCATATATTATTACAAGGTTGGCTAATTGGAATCCTCAAAATATGATAAACCCAAATTTAATTGCCCAAAATCCCCCTTATAAAACCTAATCTCCTTTGAGATCAGCCAAGAGAATGACCCACTTCCCTTTTGCTCAGTCAAGGGAAGGACCTCACCCTTATTTGGACTCAACTTATGGAAGGACCCACTTCCTCTTAAGCTCGACCAAGAAAAAGGACCTAACTCCCCTTAGGCTCAGATAAGGGAAAGACCCATGTATTTTGGACACATTTACATTTTGGATCATACTTTCCTTAAACTCATTAGGTGTATAAAAGTCCTCTAAGGACCTACTATATTTTCATTGATATTAATGTTGTATAAGATATATTGTGTAAGATTTCTTTAAAGGCCCATTATATTTCTATCCACATTAATACATATATCATGGATATTTTTTTCTTTTTAATATTATCAGGACAATATTACACTTTAACTTTTTTTTTTTTCATAAAAAGACTCATGAGCTATAAATAAACCATGAATTCTTTAAACAAAAATGTTCGGAATCTCTATTCTCTACTATGTATTTATTTCTAGATTATTTATTTGTAATTTTATTGCATTTTCTCTAAAAAAGTCACTGAATTAATCATCCAATAGTCTTCAAATTCACAAAAGAGAATCTTTTGTAGATATTAGACACCCACTCTAGACACATTGACTAGGAAGAATGAATCATATTATCAGAACCAAGAGATTAACCGATTATCCAAGACATAATTTTTGCTCCTAAGTAACTTGGATTTTATGGAACCTCATTATTGACGCCATATATCGCATGTGTGCGATGTTGCAATGACCGTCCTCCAGGAGCGAGATTAGCGTGAAAGGGTGTGGGTGGAAAAAATAAGGAATTCTTGTCCTTTATTAATGAAACCAAAGGAATAAGAGTTGCCTTCTAGTATTATGATCACTAGAAAATCTATTGGTATGCTAGAGTCTGAATAAAAGGGACAAGTTGTGAATAGGAGGGACGTATTTCCTTTAAAACACCTTACCTAGAGTAAGCTGCATTGCTATTTATCTACAAAAACTAAGGTTGTTGTATTTTCTAACCATTGATTTGTCTAAAGTTTAAGAAAAGTCTTTGTTAGTAAAAAGGTCATTATGTTATAAAGTTTAAACCTAGTTATTCTAAAGTCTATGCATAAAAAGGGAAGAAAGCTATATTAGTATCGGGAATATATCTTACGTATAAGTTCATAATTCCAAATGTAAAATGAAACCAAAATAATTTTTTTTGTATTTGTTTTTTAAATGCAAGACAAATTCTTATGGCTTTAATAAACTAGTTATGAAATAAAAAAAATACATTGAAAGTAAAAACTATTTTTTTTATCTTAACAATGCAAAATCATGCCATGTACCTTTATTATTTTTATGCAAATAAGATTTTATCTTTGAGATATTCGGCCATATGCACACAAATAAAACACATATTTTTTGGTAATTTTTTAAATAATAAATTATGATTTTTTTGAATTTTTCAATGAAAAGCATGTATTTTAATATTGGATCAGTACCTCACAATATAAGTTTACTATCCTAATATTAAATAAAAAGGCCAAAAAAATATGCGAGAGACTAAAAAAATTAATTGAAAATGGTCTTTGAAATTTCTTTGATTATTTGCTAAAGATGATGACCTAACATATTTATGCCAAGAAACAAAACATATCAAATCCAAAATACCAAGACACGGCTATGTTCTTGGAATAACATGAAAAACAAAACCCAAAATGTCTAGAAAGAATGAACCATTGCCAAAACTTAGAAACATGCATTTTGACCTCTAAACCATACTATTTTTAGTCCCAACCCACCATATTATCAAAACTAAACATGTTTGAATCAAAATCAACAATAAACAACATCAAATCATTTTTCATACATAAAGTCCAAACTTCAAAACAACAAGTTCATATATGCAATTTTGGATTTAAACTAAACATTTCAACAATACACAAGACTAAAGCAAAACTTAGGAGACAAGAACATGCTTTAAACAACCTTAAAACCCTTAAATCAAATGTAACAATGTCATGCTCAAACCTCCTAACAAAAACCTTTAGAAAGCTAACAAGCTAAAATCATTAATCCATCACACATTCTAAGCTACAAAGACATAAACTTATGATAGCTATAGGCCATAAAACAGACCTAAACAACAACAAACATAAAAATACCTTAAATGACTTAACAAACATACTAAAATAATCAAAATAACATCAAATCTTGACAACCTAGCATCTAAACCAACTAATTTCATCAAGATGATACTCATGACACAACAAAACAAACATCATTCAAATAAGAACATATATCTACTCAATAATCCAAGAAAAAACAAAGATGAATTTAAACTTAAACATTAACTTGTTAAAACCAGAAAAATAAACATTAAGCCACCAAATAACAGTCTACAATATGGATTAAAAGGGAGGAGAGGGGTGTGTGAATTGAGCTCTACACCTTCATCAAAGGTTGAAAACTTACATAATCAATAAGAGTAATGGATTTCCTCATGATTCCTTGTTGATTTCCACTAAATTTCTAGCTTCTATTCGAGCTTTAAATGACCAAGAATCTCTTCCTTCCTTTCTTGGCACTTCTTTTCTTTCTTTCCCTTTCTTTTTTATTCTAAAAGGTCTAGAGATTGTTATATAACTTTTCTTTTCTTTTATGTGTTTTTTTCAGGTCTCTTCCTTTCATCCTCTCCTCTGTCCTTTCTCTTCCTTTTTATAGTCTTTCAAGGGCAGGAGGTTATAAAACTATCTTTCATCCTTGGTTAAAACTAGCATATAGAGGATTCTCTTATCTATTATGTTATAGATTGTTTTTTCATCTCTTTCCTTTCAATTTTTCTTATGTCTAGGTCCCTAACAACCTTTGGGAGCTTTTAGAAAGAGTTGGAAAATAAAAAGCTAAAACATATCAAAAAATGGTTGACTAGAGGTGCCTCTTATTTGATTTAATCGTGGCAGATGAGAAGTTATTGGAACAGATTAAACCATAAACATTATAAAGGGGATGTTTTTCTTCAATTAGAATCAAACCACACTGCATTGGGAGACGTATAACTCTTTGCCATTGATTCAAAGTTGGATGAAAAACTGTCAAGATTTTTGAATCAGTTAAAGATGATTTGGGACAAGAAGTTGAGGGTTTGCACATGGCAGGTGGGGTACAAACATCGAACAAGGGTGGCACCACCGTGAAGAAGGGAAACTCCTCTATCGATCAATGATGGTTGGAGTCCAAGAGGTGGTTGGAGTCGCCATGTTTAGTTGTTTGAAGGTGGCAACTCATTCAGCTCTATCGGTTGGGAATAAAGGCAGATGACACATCGTCTGTTTAAACCCTAGAAATTAAGGTTCTCTAATTGGGATTTTGAGTAATCTTCAATTTGGTCCTTGTTGTTTCAATTTCATCACGTGTGCCCTTAATTGGCCTTTCAACTTTTTAATTTATGCAATCGTACCATTAAAGATTTTAAATTGTCTCTTCTGATTCAATTGCTTTTTTTTTAAATTCATCTTTGGTTTTCAATTTGTTCAATTTGATCACTGAACTTTTAATTTCTTTCAAATTGACCCTTATTTTGATCAATTTTAATCCCTAAAGCTACGCGTTTTATACCAGTTGGTCCTTGGTCATGAGAGTCTTCAATCTTGACCCTCCAACATCCTTTAAACTTTTAATTTCTTTCAATTGAACCCCTGATTACACCAATTTAGTTCCTTAAATTTTCAATTGAGTCCCTATTCTTCCAATATTTATGAATTGACCCGAATTAGGCCTCAAAACTTAATTTCCCATCAATTAAGTCCGTGATTGAATTCTTAAAACTCATTATAATTTTAATAAATCCTTGAACTCAACTAATTTTTTCAAATTTGGCCAAATTGACTTTTAAACTTAATTTTGCTTCAATTAACTCCTTAATAAAGTTAATTTAACCAATTAAAAGTTTAATTAAGTTCTCAAACTTAATTAATTCTTCTAATTTTGGTCAAATAATATTTCAACCTTAAACTTTGTCTTAAATTAAGTTTTTCTTCAGCCTATCTTGTCAAAATGTCCCAATCTGGTCATTCTTCTAACTTCTTGATCTTCTGCGATTTAAAGCTTGTCTCCTTGTTTCCTGAAATTTTATTTCATTTTAATAACAATAAAATAATAAAAGGTATATATTTATAAATAATTTTAGGGATCCAAGATTTAGTTATGACACCGTTTGTGGGAAACAAATAAAAAAAACCATCAGTTTCTTTCTGATGACATTTCCAAGTCATTCCATAACACACAACCATAAAACACTTGAGCTAAAATGCTTGATAGATCTACCCATTACCATCAACACCTTTTCCCTTTCAAACTTCCAACAACTTATCAACCAAGTGCAACCCAATGCAATAACACCCTATCATTAGAAAGGTTAGGATGACATGGGGTATGAGAGTTATGTTGGTCAATCAAGGGTAAAATCAAGTTTTGTAGCTTAGTAAATATTGGCACCTGTAACATCCCTATCCTTAGAAAGGGTTGACTAGGGATCTTCCTAATGCAGTAACACCACTCTTCAAGGGATGAATGAGAGGGCTACCTAAAGTCCAACAAATCACCTCAAGCTATATTGTTCTTGATAGAAAGTAAGTTTATTTTAAATTAAAATAATTGTCTCTTTGACATACATTTTCTATCTATATATCTTTAATGAGGGCTTCTGAACTTTTGCACAATCTCCTTGGAAGAGGCTCTTCTTAGTGCGATTGCACAATCTTCTTGGAATGAGTTTTCGATAATGCGATTGCACAATCTCATTGGATGGGGTTCTCTCTAGTGCAGCTGCACACTGTCATTGGAAAAGGTTCTCCCTCTCTAGTGCAGCTGCACAATCTTTCTAGAAAAGGTTCTCCCTAGTGCAACTACACAATCTCATTGGAAAAGGTTCTCCTTAGTGTGGTTTCTCCACCCTTCATGATAGCTTGAGATGGCCAATTTCAACAAAGCAACAGTACCCACATTTTATGGAAAAATTTATACCACTAAGGTTAATTGGAACCCATAGAACTACACACAACTCTCTAAATAGGCTCTCAAACATCCTATCTCCAAGGATGATTTTGAATCTCCTACTTTTAGGTTTGGCCTCTCTCTCTCTCTCTAATGAAGGGCTCTCATACCCCATGTCATCATTAGAAAGGCCACAAGTCTCCATCTCTTAAACAAATATAATAATTCTCCAAGAAAGGGATTGACTTGGTCTCCTTAGTACAATAACACCACCCTCCTTGGGTTCCCCTCGCCTCTTAGAAACTTTTTTAAGTATGAGCATCGACATGGGTACATTCCCTCCGCCCCTAAAATTTTTTCTAAGTATGGATGTCAATAGGGATTCACTTCCCTCAACCTTTTAGAATATTTCTAAGTATAGGCTCACCCTTCTTGGGTTCCCCTCATTGTTTATAAAATTTTCTAAGCATGGGTGTCGACATGGGTACGTCCCCTTCGCCCTTTGGGAATTTTCAAGTATGGGCATCAATAGCCTCTTAGAAAGATTTTTAAATATAGACTCACCTTCCTTGGTTTCCCCTCAATCACTTGGAAATTTTCTAAGCACAAGCTCCACCCTCCATAGGTTCCTCTTACCTTCTTAGAAAAATTTCTAAATATGGGCTCACCCTCTTTGGATTTCTCTTTCTATTATAAAAATTAAGTATCGATTCCTCTATGGTTTCAACTAACCCACCTGGAAATTTTTTAAGTATGGCTTCCTTCATGGTTCACCTCTATATATTTAGAAATTCTTTTCTAAAACATGGGGCATACCCCTACACATAGGCTCTCTAGTATATTAACTGGGTTTTCATCTTGCTTCTCGTGCAAACAAATTTGATAAACTCGTCATACCAGATACTTTTACAAGTCTTTGCATATAAACATCACAAAGACTTTGGGGACTATTGATAAACTCAAATTGAAGGGCCCAAAAAACCCTCTACAAAACTCAACCTCCCTTATGCTTAACCAAAAAAATGACCCAACTTTATTGGTCTCAACCAAGGGAATGATGTACGTCCATTAAGCTCAAGGAAATGAAGGACCCATCTCTTTTAGGTACAACTATATTTTGGATCTTACACTTATTAGGCGTATAAAATTTCTCTAAGGACTCACCATATTTTCATCGATATTAATGTTGAGTAAGAGATAGTGTGTAAAAGTTGTTTAAGGACCCACTATATTTCCATCCATATGAATACATGTGTCAAGTATATTTTCTCTTTTTAATACCATCAGGATAATATTATACTTTTGCCTCTCATTTTCATAAAAAGACATATGAGTTATAAATAGGCCATGAATCTTTTAAATAAAAGGTTTAGAATCTCCATTCTCTACTACATACTTATTTCTACAGCATCTTTTTGTAATATCATTGTATTTTCTCTCAAAAAATCACTAACTTAATCATTAAAAAGTTTTTAAATTTACCAAATAAGACCTTTTGCTGGTATCAGGCACATGCCTTTAGCCATCTTGGCTAATAAGAATGGATTAGATTGTCAGAACTAAGAGATTAACTGATTATTTAAGATATAAGCCTTACCTCCAAACAACTTAGATTTTTTGGAACCTTATCATTATCGATTAAATTTAGTATTCATTAGTCGATGTTAGAGGACCGCCAAACATCCATGAGTAGTGCCAAAAATCAGTGCACACGGATGATTGGTTGTCCATCCCTATAACGTTAATTTTAAGTCCTTATATGTTTTGGGTTATTTTCGCTAACCCTAACCCTGATCCAAAACATTTTTCCCTCATCTCATTATAACCTCTATAAATAAATAACACCTCATCATACTTTAAATATAAGGAGATCTTTTTAAATTTAAAAAATAAAAGTAAAATTAAACTCTTTAAACATCTCTCCCTCTTTCTCCAAATACACACACACACACACATGCATGCCCGGTCACATCAAGATCCAAAACCCTTATATGAAATCTTACCAGTGAACCAACAGTTGAGTCTGAACATCTACCCTTGAGAAATATTCAGATAACCTACAACAACCAGACTTATATATATATATATATATATATATATATATATATATATATATTGCTTCGTTTTAGTACTTTCTAGCTAACTAAGATCTTTAAAGTTGATATTGACTCACCTTATTCAAGACTAAGGTCTTTCGAATGTCTCATAGCATCATCTTAACCAAAATAGTGCTCACCTATCCGTCTCAAGAAGTTATTTTTAAGAGAAAAACAATTCTTTTGTCAAATGCAAACCTAAGTTGGAATTAGGGAGTTATAAGATCCTTTAACCTTACACGAGCATTGTAAAGCAAAAGGAAAAAGAAAAAACCTTCAGAATGTACTTTATTCTTTCAATATTGTTATTATGTATAATATTATTGTTAAAATTAATATGTGAATTTCATACTATCCTTATGGGTGTGTGAATTGAAAAATGAAATGATAAATTTCTTTAGGTTATAGAATATAACTTACACAACAAAAAAAATTGAGTTTTTCAAACATATATAAATGGGTTGTATCTTTAACTTGAGATAAAATATCATAACCAACTTTTGAATAAGCAAAAACATGATAATTTAGATCTACACTTTGTTACTCTGTGTGTTCTTAAATTTAGAATCATATTTTGATTATGATATAATTGTCCATGCATCTCTTATTCACAATAACTTTTTGATATTTATATGTTAAACATGTGAGCATAATAAGCATGCAAACTAGGTTTTCTTTATAATCTTCTTTAAAATACATGATAAATCTAGAGTTTTATATTTTTTTGGAATAATATACTTAACAAAACTCATATATATATAAAAAAAAACATTTTATGTTTTTGCTTTGCATAATGCTTTATATAAGAAACGATCAAGCTTTTAGGCCATGCATTGTCCTTAAAGTTAACATGTTTGACCTAAACACAGACTGGATATAATCATTCACTCGTCCTCTTTCTATGCCAACCTTAATCAAGGTAGAGTCAAAATATATTATTTTTCATTTTAAAAAAAGAAAATAAAATAAAGTAGCATCTCCTTGTGTCATGAGATTTTCAAAGATGAATTACTTCCACATGTTTTCAAAACCATTAGGCAAGTAAGATGGTAGAAGTAGGTTACAACATCTTATTATGTTAAACTCATATGATTATTCAAAAAGATATAACTTTAATGTGAATCTTATCGTAAGTCAAACATCCATACATAGATCTATTATTTTTTAATAAAGCATTTTTTTTTGCACAATAGTTTTGTTTTGATATGAAACTAATATATTTCATATAAATATTTAGATTGTAATATTTTTGTGAAAATCTATATTTTAGCTTACACTTTTCACCATAAAATTTGTAAAAACTTTTTCCTATTTTAGCTAAGGTGTTAGACCTAAAAGAATAAAAAAAAAATTGAAATTAAGGCCATTTCAATTTATGAAGACAAAGTTGGTCTTAAATCCTTACTTAATGCTTAATGGCCCTACCATGATCCATTGGACACAACCAGGTTAGCTTGCAAGATAAACAAAAGAGATGAGATGACAAGAAAGAACATGGGCTTTGTTCCAAATAACTCATCAATGGATGGTCATGTGAAAAACAAATTTAAATGAGCAAAATATATCTCATAATTCATTATTATTGACATTATTATCAATGAAGAGAAGTTTATATTGTATTAGAATTCAATGTGTAATCTTCTTGTCATAACCTAATTTTTTACCCCTTATTTTTTTATATATATTCAAAAAAAAATTAAATCCAAATATGGCCTTTCTAATAAATCATGTCAATTTTAATCTTTTTTTATTTGTCACTTTTATTTAATTTTATGTGTTAAATTAAGTTAGAAAAAAATTTCAAAAGATAAAAATATAGTTGGGAGCAAAATTTGACCAATAATTGAGTTTAATAAGTCTTTAAGTTTGAAAAGTTTAAATAAATCCAGGGATGGTTGGGGTTATAATTGGAAACTCAATTGAAGAAATATAGCTTAATTTGATTTAATTTTACTAAGATTATAAGAACTAATGATGAATTTGAAATAAATGATCAAATTTAAGAGTCAATTAAAAATTTAATTAAAGAATAAAATCAAATAGAGAGTCAAATTGGTTAAAATTACAAATCAAGAACCAACTATAAAATAAGACAATTTCGGGGTTTAAAGTTGGTTAACCGAGGGTTTAATTAAAAGAAAGTTTGAACATAAAAGTCCAAATTGTTCTAAATTAAAAATCTAGAGAACCAAGGATTACAACCAAAAAAAGGTCGAAATCAAGGGACTAAATTGGATTTTCTACACAACCCTAATTTTAACTGTAAACGACGTGTGGTTCCACTCAAAGTGAAACATCGCGTGGTCGGAACCCCAGAACAAAATATCATTCCACTTTGAAAGGAACGACATGTCGTTCTATTGCTCTTCTATTCTGGAAAAAAGTTTCTCGTTATATTAGCCCGAGTCGCTATCTTCTCCTTCAATTCCCAAGCCATAATTGATCTTCGAATGGCCCAAAATATCTTCGATTCTTTTCATTAACACCCCAGTTCCAATCAAAATTCGAAGAACCATGAATATTGATTCCCTGAACCGATCCCCAAATTTGTTCCAAATGCATGCCAACGATCGGCCTTAATTCCCAGATTTGTAGCCCTCTTTACTCCAAATCACCGCCTCAACAACCCCTGAAGGTTAACCTATAAATACCCTTCCATCCCTGCAGGCTTATACGGTGAGACACACAGGAGGAAACATGAAGAGACAGACAGAGTGTGGAGGAAAATTCTAAGGAGAGAAAACAAGAAAGAGTAGAAAAGAAGCAAAAAAAAGAAGTGTTATCAGAAGGCAGGAGGATTAGCAAGACCTTCAAGGCAGATAAATAGTGTGTCCTATTCCTGTGAATGATCGTCATTGACATGAACTTTATAATGTGATCAGTGTCCAAAAGCTTACTCTACAAAAGATTGGTGCCGCTGCCGATCATGAGGCAGGGCTTTAACAATAATACAACATACTCTTATAGGCCATAGCTAATGAACTAATCATCCTATAACATATATCCAAGAAAAATCTCAAAAACATCCCATAAGGGTATTTCTTTAAAATACACTGGATATGAACCAATCTATTTACACACTCTCTTGACTTAATACAGCGCCAGTGTGTGTAATCTTCTTTGACTTAATACAGCGCCAGTGTGTGTAATCTTCTTTCAATGAAGTTTCGAGGCAATTTTACAGAACGCATTGTTCTCATTATGTAGTCCAACATGCATTGGCGTATCCAAAAGAACCAGAAAAAATCTATCTACTCGCCCACATATTTGTAATAAGAAAGGTAAGTAATGTTATACAGCAGCCTCCAGGGAGCTTTAAGGTTGAAATTCCCCAGGATCCAGGAGCAACATTCAGGTGAAAATTTCAGGTAGAGGAAACTAAAATAAAGGATGAGTTAGAAAAACGAGTATACAAACAAATGGGCTGTAGGTCTAATTGAGCCCAAGAAACGGCAGATGGTAATCTTCTGACAGAATCTGGACATTGGTTTAAGCCCAGAAACCCAAGATTTCAAGCCTTCCCAGTTTCAAGAGGTTCGAGCATGTCATCATTGACAGAGCCAGCCATGTTTCGTCTGCAGCCGCTTTAACTTGATCCCACTTTAAATACTTTGATGAAGACGGAATAAACCATTGAATTACGTTAGTTCAACTCAAGAATTACATCATCAACAGTTAAGCAATACCCATCCGTTGATCTTAAGAAAAGATAAACCCAATAAAAAAAGTTAAGGGTCTACAGAAGTCATCATCGTTGGTTTTTTTGGTCATGAGAGCATAATCCAGTTGATAACGTGTTGCTGCAACTCGAAATCTTGTTTTTGAAACCCTGCAATTCAGTACTATCTAAGAAACATCAGCGAGAAAGAAAACACTGTGAGGGGAAATGTACTGTGATGCTGAAAGAAAACGGATTTGTGAACAGAAAAACACTCCAGCTATGGATTTTTGTTTTTTGTTTTTTGTTTTCTGTGCACGTAAGCTTCTTATCCTGCAAATCTAGAGAAATTTAATTACTGCATGAGAGGGTTCTTTTGTGTCTTTCACTGAATCTGTCTTGCAATGTTTCAAGATCATGATGACAGGTTTAAACTAACACAAATTAAAAAAGAGTCTGCATAAGAAACCAGTTTTCAAGTCTTCCAAGCCTTTTGTTTGAAATAAATAGGGAGATAAAGTTTCTGTATACCATGTCCACTATATTTATAAAACAATATCAAAACATTTTTTTTTTGTGTAAGCCATGCAACTTCCAGCTTACCATGTTATTGTCATTCTTAAAACCTGTTACTTTACTCCAAGGATCCATTTAATTCCACTAAAGTTCCCGTTGCATGAAAAAATAAAAACAGTTTTTAGAGGTTAAGTTTCCATTTGTTTTTAGCAAGTTCATGTCTTAGGTTTGCATCTTCCTTCCATATAAAATACATACACAGTCTGGATTTTTCTTAGTTGCATTATGGATAGTTTCCTTCCATATAAATTTTGTGAAATACATGTCTATTTAAGGGATCGATGTGAAATTTTTCATGAATGTTTTTTTTTAAAAGGTTTTTTTAAGGACCGATTTCAAATTTTCTTGAAAGCTAAAGTTTTTTTAAAAATGATTGATGTCAAAATTTTCATGAACAATCAAATTGACAAATCTTTTTCAAGGGACTAGCATTGATTTTTTTAACTAATTAGAAATAATTCAAAATATGAATAGAAAACGAGCTTAAAACAATTAGGAAATTAATATTAACTAAAAAATAGATTTATGAGAAAAAATCAATAAAGGTAACATTTCATTTGAATGGATGTAATAAGGGTGATGTCGATCTTCTATTAGGTATAACTAATCTTTTTATCCAAATCTATAAGACTAGTGCTTTGAATTAGAGTCCTTGGTGTCTTTTATTTACAAGGTGACAACTCTAATTTTTTATATTTTTTTATTTTATTTTGGCAAGTTCAATTTGACAACATGATATGACACTTTTTTATATATATAAAAAATATGTATGAGATTAGAATTAGATATTTATGTAAAACTCAAAATTTGTACCAATATAAATAGGCCACTTAGTTATTGGAAATGATAGATAGCCAACCCTACCTATACAATTTCTTTCAATACTTATATTACTAGGAATGATGGTCATTTTTTTTAAGGTCTAAAATCTTGATACTCCCACACTTTGTTTGGTTTTGAAAGGCTGCTATTTGTCTCCATTCAAGAATAAATTCATAATTATACTTTCTCTTTAATTAGAAAGAAAAAACAAAGAATAAATAGCATAATAAATTACAGAATTAATAGTTGGTAAACAAACAAGTTAGCGATTAATCACACAATTATCAATTATGGGGGACTCGATTGACACACTTAATGGGACTAGATTTACCATTTATCTCAATGATTAGCAATCATGCCACCAAAAAAGAATACAAGCAAAATTGTTGTCACAATACCTAATGATTATTTAATAAATGTAATAAATAGATGTTAACCCGGAGCCTAATAATCCATCATCACCATAAATTCATGTGAAACAACCATCATTAGATGTTTTATGAGATGATTGTTCATCGTCTAATTCTTTGCACCAATAGAAAAATGCATAGAGGCAGAGTTCTAATTTCCTTATGCAGCCCTCTATGTTCCCATTTTTTTTACATCATTACTAGTATCAACCATTAGGGCATATTGGCGCTTTTATGCCTCTAGATTATTCCCAAACATGTCTTTTATAGGGAAACAATGATGTTGTTAGATGGTCACAACCTATTTTGATAAGTTCTAGTCAGCTTACACTTGTTCCTCCTAAGTGAATATTTTTCTCTCAACTAGTAAATTAAAGTTATGCTAATATGAGGACTATCTAAATGGAGATGAAGAACTTGAGAAAACAACTTACCATAATAAAATTATGGTAGCAAATAAGACTATACAAACCATATTTGATCAACTCAATCAAAGTTAGAATGAGTTTAAATAGAATAGGTTTATAACACTACTTATCTAAACCTTTAAGGGGAAAAACTAAAGATTTTCTATAGTCACAAGCACCCATATTAGAGCATCGAAAGCTTCTTAACTTTATAAAAGATATAACATGCTCATATACCATACACTACTATAAGTGCATACTAACTTGACTATAATTGGTTCTAATATCCTAGCTTCTCTATAAGTTTATAGGAAATACCAAGACAATTATGTGGTCCAACAATCTTATCTACAACAAAAATAACATATAGATGGGAAAATAAATGCCCCATACGTTGATGACCAACTTAGAAACCCTAATCCTCCATCACCCTAAGTGCATGGTGTTGATTAACCCGTAAAGAGGGTAATTGGCAAAGTTAAGTTTGCTCAACACTAAAGAAAAATGGTTTTAGAAATTGGATGAATAAATAAGCCTATTTATAATCGTTCATATCTAGAGAAGGTGGATAGGTTGCACCTAAATAGTAAAGATATAAAATAGTTGATTTTAAAAAATTGTGTGGTGAATAAAACTAATTTATAAGAAAGCACTTTACTAAATTCATTAATCAATGTGGTAATGGTGCAACAAATCCCTTTGTAAAGCTAAGACTATTTTGTTCATCACTAACTAGGACAACTTTTCACTGGTCCTCTACATTACCTTCTAACTCTATCAATAGTTAGGAAGATATAAAGACTCATTTCGAAAAGCATTTCTATAGAAAAAACATTAGATGTGATATTAGCTGACTTAGCTATGATTGTATAAGATCTAAAAGAATATGTATAAGGTTTATGTTATTATATTTGGGACTTTAAAAGTTAAATGCACTAAAATTATAGAAAAGCAAGAGAACATTAAACTCATTTTAGAATAATGATGTGAACCTCTTAATCACATGGTCAAGCAATCCACAATGAAGATAATACAACTCCCGAAAAACCAAGAAATCAGGTTTGATAAAAGTGTAATATAATAGAAACATGTCTCATGGCACCAGCACTATTGGAATAAGATACTCAACGAATACTAAATCACAAACAAAAAGTATATAGAATACGTCATAAGGTCAATTATACCTTGATATTATTCTTTGTCTCAACAAAGAAAACATGTTACATCACGCAAAACACAAGTTTATTTCATAAATCCATGGTCTTTGTTTCCATCTTTAAATATCCAAAATAAGCTAAGAAATTAATTGTTGAAATTGTCTCACCTTTAGTTTCTTTGTTTTTCCAGGATAATGAATTGTACCTTTAAAGAATCATCTCAAAATATGAAAACTCTTATTGCCTTCATTTAACCTTCCTTGTAGGATTAGAAAACTCTCTAAAATAAACAAATCAACTTGTCATTAAATACCACTAGCCTTTATGTCTGTGTAATTAGGATGAATAAGAAATCCTTGTAAGAAAAGAACTTTTGAACATTAATGAATCCTTGTCACACTTGAAAATTATGTTGTAGCCTATTAAAAATCCTTGTATAGAGTTAGAAAATTTTCAAAACAAGCTACCACATCCTTGTAAAAAAATGATCATTGTCAAATAGAAAGTTCACAAGTCAAAGGGAAGTAAATAACAAGACTTGTATAACTTATTCTAACCTATATTACAAGGCTTTCCTAAACTCCGATTGACCTAGAATTTCACTTCAACATAGAATAATATTTTGGGAAACTTTGAGTAAATTTGTTGCTTGATCCAATGGTTGGATTAAGAATTATAATTGTTGCTGTAAAGCTAGATAGTAGGTATAATTACGCTAAAATCCAAATTTTCTTATTCAACCCTTGTTTAGATCGTATCAAATATACTGGAACATGAGAAAGAAGTGATAATCAATTACTTATATATCTATACCCTTATAAAAGATGATATCCACTATTAAAAGATGTTAGCAAAATAAAGAGAAACAATCAACTTAAAGGAACATAACCATTTAGCTATTTGAATTACGTTGAAAATATACAATCAATGACTTAGAATTTGATCAAAATATTAAGGAAGTATAACATTAGCTACTTTTTATTGCAAAACTCAAGAAGGGAAGACCATTTAAGATGGTTGCATTAAAAAATTCTTAAAGTGGCTAACAAACTTAGTATCAAAGATGTAAGAGTTACCAAAGTGGTTGATAAAAATAAAAAGTATTCTTTTGATATAAAAAAAAAAGCGAAAGAAATTTTTGACCATCTAATGTATGGGGGGAAATCAAGTTATTTGGTAATCATACAATCCCTACCATTGATCAGATTAAGAGAAATAAGTATTGCAAATGCCTTGACTCATTAAGACATCATAATAATAGTTGTGTTGTCTTTAGAAGCCTAATTTGTTACACATTACAAGCTTGTCATATTTGCTTTTTAAAAAAGAAAATGAAGGAGTATGATGACCTATTCTCTAAATTAATATAACAATGCATACCTCTAAACCAAAAGGGACTTTTTAGTAAAGGGAATTACAAAAAGTAAGACTTAATTGATATGACATAAGCTAAAATATTCATAAATACTACCATAGAAAAAAGGTACATCAATTATGACAAGGCTAGGTAGGCACTGAAAGTTTAAGAAATACCTTATTATGAGGATAGAAGTGTCATAACTATTATACCATTCTTTATGAAAGGAAAGACTTGAGGAAAAAGCTTAGAAAATTAAGACTCAAACACAAGCCAAAACATTTAGACCTAAGAGATTAGCTTATTGTGAGTGATATAAACACCATTCATAATAGAAATCATCCAAACTTAGTGATGAGGAGGATATTGAAATTGTTAGAAATTACCAGCATTTTCTAGACATAGAAAGAGATGGAAATAAGAATAGTTGTCCAAAACTTACTTTAAGAGAATGTAATGCCTAAACACATTAGTAAGAAAAGATGATTTAAAACCATATAACTTACTCAAGAAACAAGTTTTTGATGTTGAATAAAAATAGACTTCCCTCAATTAAACATAGAGGATCTCATGGGCTAAGTGTATAAGTCTAATAATTATTTTAATTACCATAATGCTTATCCCCAACATAGGTTGTTCATGGCAAGTTTTTATATGGAAGGAAAACTCATTGCTTAGTTTCAAGAGATAGGAAAAACATGAACTATCACCAATTAGGACTCATTCACTAATGCTCTATAAATTAGGTTTGAGCCTTTTTACTATGATAATCTTATGGAGGCCCTTATTAATCTAAAACATAATTCTTCATTTAAGGATTATAAAAATAAATTTAAGTTAATCTCTAATAAAGTTGGGGGATTATCAGAATCATATAGACTAAGAAGTATTTTAGAAAGACTCAAGAAGAAGATTAAGATTGGTGTGCACATGTTAAATCCACAAACCTAGCAGTGTATAGCTTAGCTGGAATGCAAAAGGAAAGTTTAATTGTCATCTAGAAGAGTTAAAAGCCTAGAAGTGAGCGTTCTTATGGGAAATTCTCTCTAACCATCTAGCCTAGAGAGGAAACAAAGTCTAACTTACCTTTTAAGAAGTTAACCCTGGCCTAGTTCAAAAAGAACAGGGAGAAGGGCATGCGTTTTAAATGTAATGGCAAGTTCCAGGCCATAGATCTAGAGACCCAAAGTTATATGTCATTAAAAAAGTGGAAGCAAATGAGGAGGAAGGAGTTGTAGAGGTTATAAGAAACTTAATATATTTAGAGCCCCCCTTCTTGACTACAAAGAAAAATTTAAAGGTTCATGTGATCATCAATAAATTTATAATTATGGTATTGATTAATAATGGAAACAAACACAAATTCATTCATCCTATAATTTTCATGAAGGTTGGGTTAAGTTTGACAACACATAAATCATAGGAGTAAGAATAGCTGATGGAATGAGAATATAAAGTGAAGGCAACTATTCTAAATTTAAATTTGGTATCTAAGGGTACCACTTTCATGCCCAAGCCTCGTGATTTAGCTTGGAGGTTGTGATATGGTGTTACGAGTCCAATGATTTTAAATATCAGGTCATTTCCTATTGGATTTTTTACGATAAACTATGGAATTCGAGTTACATGGGCTGAAGGTTGAGTTAAGAAGATTGGAAGTCTAGAGTCAGAAATTGATTAAGGGCTAAGGTTTCTAAGAGAATTGAAGAGAGTGGTAAAGAGGTTAGTCCTTTAAATTAAAGAAATGGAGACTAAACCTAAGCCTAGTGAGGAGGAGCTTACATAGGTTTAAGAATTGCTTCAAAGAATTGAATTAGTTTTTTTAGGAACCTAAAAGATTACCATTAGCTGTGAAACATGATCATCCAATCCTATCACTATAAAACCATATCATTACCCCAATTACCAAAAATTATAAATCGAGAAGATTGTGAAGGAGTTACTAGAGTTGGGAACAATTCAACATAGTCAAAGACCTTTCTCTTTCCTTATTCTACTAGTCAGAAAGTCAAATGAATCCTAGAGAATATGTGTAAACTATCAAGCACTCAGAAAAGAAACTATAAAGGATAAATTTCATATTCTAGTAGTGAAAGAGTTGTTAGATGAATTATATAGGTAGTAGTACTTTTCCAAATTGAAATTGAGATTGGGATACCATCAATTCAGAATAAGATCAGAAGATGTCTAGAAAACCACATTCAAAATTCACAAGGACATTATAAGTTCCTAATTATACCCTTTAGGCTAACAAATACTCTATCTACCTTTCAAGTGCTCATGAATGAGATATTTAAACCATTCATAAGAAAATTTATTCTAGTTTTTTTTTTTATGACATAGTCTATAGGAAGAAAGAAGTGGACCATTTAAAACACTTACAAATTTTTTTAACTAACTTATCCAACATAAACTCATTACAGAAAAAAAAAATCTAAGTGCATATTTGCTTTTATAAAGGTAAAATACTTGGATCATATGGTTTCAGGAGAAAGGGCTAAGGTTGACCTAGATAAAACGAAGGTTATAGTTAGATGGCCCAAACCTAGTAACATTAAAGTCTTAAAAGGTTTTTTACGCTTGACTAATTGTTATACGAGTTTCATCAAAGGATATGCACTATATCAAGCCCACTAACTAGAATACTTAGATAAAGTGATTTTAAGTGTGATAATATGGCAAAAAAGCCTTTATTAATTTAAAAAGGTTGTAAACCAACTACTAGCATTAGCATTACCTATTTTTATCAAAACATTTTTAATTAAGAGTGATGCTTCAAATGAGGGTATTGAGGCATGCTCAATACAAGAGGGTAGACTTATTCCCTATTACAATAAAGTCTTAAAGGGAAAGGAAATAGTCTTATCCATCTATGAGAAGGAATGGTTGGTTATTGTGTTGGCTATTAAAAAATGAAGACCGCACCTACTAGGACAACCAGTTACATAGATCAACAAAGCCTAATATATCTTATAGAACAAAACATTGGTACCCATTCTCAACAAATATAATTATCCAATCTTCTTATTATATGATTTTATTGTTAAATGATACATGACTAGGAAAAAGAATTTAGTTAGTAATGCTAAGAAAGCTTAATGAACCAGTTGTGAGGAGGATGATACTAAGGATCCCTTAAATACTAGGTTAAGATGGAGATTTAACTATATAAAAGGAGGATTTATATTAGTAGGAGTGCACCCTTAAACCATTTATTTTACTATATAAAGGAAGGATTTATATTAATAGGTCATGGTCCTCTATTTTTATATACTTCATTAAGAAACTGTCATATTCTAATAATTCTTTATTATTCTAATATTAGTGGATAGATTTTCTAATCATGCTCACTTTATGTCCCTAATTCATCCATACACTATAATTAAGGTAGCACAAGTCTTCTCCTAAAATGTTATATTGATTATGCTAAAAAAAGATATTATCACTCCAAAGCATCTTACTTAAAGTAAGTTGCATTACTACTTGTCTTGTATTTCTAATGGTTTGTTGTGCCTAATATTCTAGTGCTCTATCTATATGGTGTGATTAGGTCTACTACAATAAGTTAAACCCTAGTGGGTGAGTGGTTTAAGCCTATATTCTACAGTTTAGGTCATATTTGTCACCCTCAATTGCTTAGTAAATTGATATATCTATAACCATTTACTCTTGATTATAAATTTTAATATTAATAGTTTATCAAGCCATGTTGATGAATTACTAGGTAAGCTTATATTAGACTCATTAAACCTAACGCAGATCGTAGGAGGAGTTGTAGCTAAACATTTTGTTTATGCAATAATGGCCCATGAACAATGACTCGTTTAGGTTTATTTATCCTATAGTACTAAGGTTTACTCATAATATTTTGTTAAATAAGGTTTTTGACACTTACATGTCATCAATGAATATTAGACTTAAAGGATTGAAATTTTAAAAGGAAGACATGATTTGAAAACAAAAGAGACTAAGATATCACTCTTCATTAACATTTAAGATAATAGCTTGTTATGAGTCTATTTATCTCAAAAACTATGAGTGAATGACAAAACATTTATTTTTTAATGTGGTTTTAAGAAAGGGAAAGTTTTTTAAAGGGGTTTTGAATGTTAGCTCATAAAGGCCTTTTAGTATGGGTTGAACTCTCGATAACTTTTATATAAAAAAAAATGATAAAATTCAATAGAAATGTATAGATGAGTGAAAATTATACTTTTATTAAAAAAGCAAACTTGCACATAAATAACACAGAAGAATGGCTAAGAACATCAAACATGAGCAATATGCAAGCTTTGAAGGATTTAGAATAGATACAAAAAGATCAAAAAATGATCACTCATCCATAAAACACACTATGCTGGAAAATTAAATACTCAAAAAAATTAAGTGTCTATAAACATATGCAATCAATCACAACATAGTTCAAACTCGAGTATCTCATCACAATTATTCATCCAAATCAATTATAAACCAAAATAATCATTTGTAAAATATTTAGGGTTTGAAATGAACCTTTTAGGGTGGCTGGAGTTGGGTCAAAGAGGCTAAAATAATAACTAGAACAATTCTAGAAAAATTAGCGGCAATGACTCAAATTTTATCATATCGTTTGGCTAATCTATAGGTAGATAAGGTTCATGATCTAATCTTCATAAAGCCCTACTTACCATTATTTTTTAATGGTGATGGCAATGTAAGTCACCTTTAATGATGGAGGGAGATCTGGTTATTCAAATTTTGGTCTTTTTTTTTCCTATAGTGTTATTTGTTTTTACAACCTACCTTGTACTGTGATGTTCAGCTTATTAGTAGGAAGGGGAAGTATTTGGACTACCCTATAGGATACAAAACTTCCCCTTCTTTCTAATGGTAATGGTGGTGTCAATCATCAACCCTACAAGTGAAAAAGATTTGATGGTTTGAAGTTTTGGTTGTTTGTTGTCTTTTTCTCTTCTTCACTTTTGTTTTGTTTTTCTTCTTTATCTCTTGGTTTTTCTTGGATTTATGGCTACCATAGAAGGATATGCTTTTAGGGATGGCATGGAGGAGCTCTTGGTGATCAAAATGGTGGTGGTTAGCTGAAATTCAATATTGGTGAGGAAGAGAAATGAGAGAGATAATTTATCTTCCCTCTTTGTTTTTCTATGCTTTTTTTCTCTCTATTTTTTTTCTCTAAATTTGCCAACACATTCTCTTTTCTCTCTCACTCCTTTTTTTTTTTTTTTTTGCTCTTCAATAATGCCTAGGGTTTTATGGTCAAAGAGAAAGTGGAAGAGATAAAGTTAGATATTTTAATGGATTGGTTTTTCATATGAGTGGCTAGGTTTTTTATGAGGAAGATATGAGGTTATGAATTTTTTGATGGAAAAGATGAGGTTAGGGTTTTTTATGTGGTGGCTCCCCCCTCTCTAAACATTATTCACTTTTATATTTATAGTCTAACTTAGGAATATTTTTACTCTTGATCCCTTATCCTAAATATATCCTAAGAATATCCCTATTGTATTTTTGTTTCCTTCATTCTTCTTGTTTTGCAATTTAGCCTCTTCTCCATTTTTCTTCCCATTTTGTATAACTTTGAGTCATGAATCCAAAATAATTAAGTTTGCATCAATTGGGCTTCTGTAGCTCCAGATATTCAAGTTGGAATAACCAAAGGTCAACACTGGTAGATTGCGAGATTTGACTTTGAAGGCTGTGATTTCCATGCTCTTTCTTATTTTATTTTCTTGCCTTAGATGTTCGGAAAGGTATGGATGTTAGGTTTTTAATGCCACTAGAATCAGTTCATTTCAACCTCTAGAGCTCACGCTCTGCACAAAACATCGACTGAAGGTCAAATCTACCAATTATCTCCAATTTACTCCTTTTTACATCTTTCATCCAAAAGTGCCTTCAAAACATAAAACAAAGAATATCAAGGCATTTTATATATAAAAAATAAGCAAAACACTAGTTAAATGTGGGTGAAACTATTAATAATATGGTTGCATCAAATACCCCCACATTTAACTCTTGCTCGTCCTCGAGAAAGGATAGGTAAAATCAAATTAAAGTTAAATTAAATGAAATCACTATAACTAATCTTCTAATCTCCCATCAATATCCAAGAATATATGGATTATAAACAAGAACATAATTAAGAAGGATAAAGAGTATAAATTTTCATGAATTTATTTACATGCAAACTTTAAAATTCAATTAATCGTCGAGATTTAAATGAAATCTATGTCATGCCAAAGTGATAGGTCCTCTCATTGATATACACTCCAACACTCACGTGTTTAGGGCTTATGTGTTTAAATATCTCAAACTCAATCAATGAATATGTTCTACTATAATCTTGCTCTTCAATCTCATCTCTATTAATAACATATTACAAACAATGCATGAATCAAAAGGTCTTATTTTCTAGTTGTAATGGGGCTAAGGTAAAGGTGAGGTAAAAGAGAGTAAAAGAAAAGGTTCAAACCAAAGAAAGTAGAGCATTCTGAAAAATGATATTTCAAATAAGATATTCCATCAAAGCACATAAATTTTCCATCTTTTATCACCAATGCTTAACTTCTTTTGATTTCAAGTTTTTTCAATATAAAATCTTAAGAATATAAAGGAACACTTTTTGCTTTTTCTTTTTCTTTTTCTTTTTCTTTCCTTTTTTTTTTACCTTTGACAACTTTGCCCATCTTTTCATCAAACATCACTTCTTTCTTTTCACATAATTTCCAACCATAATTCCATGAGATATCATAAGTATATGCTCTAATAATCCTTGGCCAGGGGAAAAGGAAAACATATAAAAAGTTAAGGCTTATACATGGATAAAGCAAAGAAAAGATAAACAAGCTCAAAAGGGGCTCACTAAGGATAATATGTTTTAGGTTGACTTTTTGGCTTAAGTGGTTAAAATTCCTAATGCCTTTATCATCTTCATGTATATATGTAATGTGAATGTAATCTCAACAAGATATGAAGCAAGTTCTAGAGATACATATCATTGAAAGAAGGCACAATAAAAGAATATAATGTTGAAGGCTCAAAAGCTTGCATTGGTATAACACTATAAACTCAACATGGCATATTCTCAAAGTCAATTCCTAAACCAATTAAACCTTAAAACTTGCATGCACACTCCTTCATTTGATTTATATTTTCATCTATCTCAACTAATTCTCATACATAATACTCATATTCTCAAAAACCAATGGAAGTTCAAAAGATCAAACATAATTTTTTTTTTTCAAAAATAACAAAGAAAACCAAAATTAGAAAACCAACATTCTCCCAATACCCCCACACTTAAAACACAACATTCTCCTCAATGTTGAAATAAAAGAAAAGGAATATAGGAGAATGAAAAAAATAAAGTAAAATGCGAAAAATAAAAGATAAGGGAAAGGAAAGCAAATCTGTTTTTTTTTCTTTTTGTGCTGGGTTGCCTCCCAGTAAGCGCTTTTATTTTATGTCATTGGCTTGACATGTTGCATGTTCATTCTTCATAGATTGGTTCAGCTAACTCCACAGAAGCGGTGAGTTCTGTCGTCCAACCTTCATAGAAAGGTTTCAAGCGATGCCCATTAACCTTGAGTAGTTTGTTGGTTTCTAAACTTGTAATTTCAACTGCACCATAAGAAAAAAATTAGAAACAACAAAGGATCCAATCCAACGAGAGCGCAACTTTCCAGGAAAAAGTTTCAAACGCGAATGATAAAGAAAGACTTTGTCTCCAACATTAAACTCTTTTCTTGTAATCATTCGGTCATGGAGACTCTTAGTCTTTTCTTTGTAAATCCTTGCATTCTCATAAGCATCATTTTGTATCTCTTCCAACATAATTCCAATCTTTTTGGGCACCAAAAGGATAGGCGCCACCCATTCACTGTCCATGATGGGGTGAATGACTCCTGTATCATGGGGAACAGTTTGCAAAGCTTGCAAAGCCAATACTGATTTATGCACGTTTTGGGAAACACATATATGCCTCTCCATCTCTTCTATCTTGGTAAAATCATAGCCATAGCTCAAAGCTACGCTTAATCCATCCTCACTATCAAAATCACAAACTTGTTACGCACACTTATCAACTTGGTCATAACATGTGATAGAATAAACATTGCTACAAGGATATGTCATTGCATCATGAAAATTAAACTCAATTTTTTCATCTTCTACCTCCATAGACAAAGTATCCTTACCACGATCAATTTTTATATTGGCAGTTTTCAAGAATGGTCTCCCAAACAATATAGGAGTGTTGTTTGACGAATCACAAGAATCATGTTCCATATCAAGAATATAAAAGTCACATGGAATGACCAAACTATCAATCTTGACTAGGACATCTTCTATCACACCAAGTGGGTAAACAAAACTACGATCCGCAAGTTGTATTACAATGCTAGTTTTATTCAAAGGCTCAAGACTAAGAGAAT